>Ga0247611_10000553_pt1 | contig 75966 bp, 65 predicted proteins | sample 177DNAGHGhighgp2_FD_192422 | JGI IMG/M metagenome (GOLD analysis project Ga0247611, IMG submission 192422) | Sheep rumen microbial communities from Palmerston North, Manawatu-Wanganui, New Zealand - 1770 DNA GHGhigh gp2 | ecosystem: Host-associated > Mammals > Digestive system > Stomach > Rumen... | reverse complement strand
AGAAAACCGGAGAAAGTACCATTCTGAAACTGTGCATTAGTCGTCTTTACTTTCCGTAAACATTTCATAAAACAACGGGTTTAGTAACTTTTCGGCTTATTTGACCCAAAATTCTGTCACAATCTGTCACATTGTGACAAGGATTGTGACAAGACAGCGTATTACTATCAGAAATTGAAACTCGCTGGGTTATAAGCTAACTCGCCGAAACTTATCATGGACGGATTAAGTTTCAGCGAATTATTGAAGATATCTTAAGTTTCGGCTAGTTTGAGCGAGTTTGACCGAGTTTCAGCTATTTCCCGATGCAATGATTCCGGAAGATATTCTGCAGGAGGGATTCGGGGTCGATGAGGTCAGTGCCGAGGATTTGGTTGAGGGAGGAGATGGCGCAGCGGAGGTCTTCGGCGACGAGGTCGGCAGGGATTCCGGAGGTCAAATCCCGACGGGCATCGGCGAGGGAAGCGGCCGTGTTCCGAAGGGATTCGTAGTGACGGATATTGGTAACAAATGTCGAATCCGCGTTGGGGATCAGGTGAGATTCTAGTCGCGATAGGGTAGCGCGCAGTTCGGAGAGGCCCAAACCGGCCTTAGCGGCGAGTTTTATAACGACAACCTCTTTATCAAGTGATGCAACAAATTTGTTAATTGTGTTAACATTTTTGTTAACCGCCGAGTCCGCCACTTTATCGACCTTATTCAAGCACAAAACCAGCTTCTGCGTCCCGAGATCGACCTTGGAAACCATCAGTTCCAGATTGGACTTAATGGTAGAATCCTGCTCCGTAACATCCAGCATTCCGATCACGATTTCCGCCTCGGAGATCTTCCGGAAGGTGCGTTCGATGCCCATCTTTTCCACCGTCTCCGCGGTCTCGCGGATGCCGGCGGTGTCGATGAAACGGAAGGGGATTCCGTCCAGGTTGATGACTTCTTCGACGGTGTCGCGGGTGGTGCCGGCGATGTCCGAGACGAGCGCGCGGTCCTCGCCGACGAGCGCATTCAGCAAAGTGCTCTTGCCGACATTAGTTGCACCGACAATGGCAACCGGAACCCCGTTGCGGATCGCATTGCCATACTTGAAGGTATCGGCCAGTGAACTGACATGTGCACGCGTCTTGTCGATCAGCGCGACCAGCCGTTCCCGGTCCGCGAACTCGACCTCCTCCTCACTGAAATCCAACTCGAGCTCCAGCAGGGAAGTCATCTCGACCAGTTCACTCCGGAGCAGGGCAAGCTCGTTCGAGAACCCACCGCGGAGTTGGTTGTAGGCAACCCGGTGAGAAGCCGCCGTCGTGGACGCGATCAGGTCCGCGACCGCCTCGGCCTGGGCCAGGTCCATCTTGCCGTTCATGAAGGCCCGGCGGGTGAACTCGCCCGGTCCGGCCAGGCGACAGCCGGCCGCCAAGAGCCGGCGGACCAGCTCGTCGGCAATATATCTCGAAGCGTGGAAAGAGATCTCCACAGAGTCCTCGCCGGTGTAGCTGTGCGGGGCGCGAAAGACCGATACCAACACGTCATCCAGGTTAGAAACTTCTCCGTAATGGATGGTATAACCATCACATTCCGAAATGCTTCCGCGCTTCAATTGAATGACTGCATCAGCAAAGCGAAAGCAGTCCGGACCGCTGACCCGGATAATAGAAATTGCTCCGGTCCCAGGGACGGTGGCCGGAGCAACGATGGTATCGGTGGGGGTATTATTCATACCGGCTGAACTTGGACATGTTGTCGATCAGGTCCTTGTTCGTCTTGAATTCGTCCATGTGCTGCTGCATCCAGGTCATGGCCTCGACCGGGTTCATGTCCGCGAGGAGCTTGCGGAGGATCCAGATGCGGTTGATCGTGTAGGGATCATACAGCAGGTCGTCGCGGCGGGTGGAGGAAAGCACGAGGTTCACGGACGGGAAGATGCGCTTGTTGGACAGGTTGCGGTCCAGCTGCAGTTCCATGTTGCCGGTGCCCTTGAATTCCTCGAAGATCACGTCGTCCATCTTGGAACCGGTCTCGGTGAGGGCCGTGGCCAGGATGGTGAGGGAACCGCCGTTCTCGATGTTGCGGGCCGCGCCGAAGAAGCGCTTGGGCTTCTGCAGGGCGTTCGCGTCGACACCGCCGGTCAGGACCTTGCCGGAAGCCGGCTGGACGGTGTTGTAGGCGCGGGCGAGACGGGTGATGGAGTCCAGGAGGATCACGACGTCGTGGCCGCATTCGACCAGGCGGCGGGCCTTGTCCAGGACCATGTTCGCGACCTTGACGTGGCGCTCGGCGGGCTCGTCGAAGGTGGAGGCGACGACCTCGGCCTTGACGCTGCGCTGCATGTCGGTGACTTCTTCCGGACGCTCGTCGATCAGGAGGACAATCTCATAGACCTCGGGATGGTTCTCCGCAATGGCGTTGGCGATGGACTTGAGGAGCATCGTCTTACCGGTCTTCGGCTGGGCGACGATCAGACCGCGCTGGCCCTTGCCGATGGGAGTGAACATGTCCACGATGCGGCAGGAGGGATCCTTCTCGAAACCGTGGCCGAGGAGGTTGAACTTCTCCGTCGGGAAGAGGGGAGTGAGGAAGTCGAACGGGACGCGGTCGCGGACGAACTCCGGCGAGCGGCCGTTGATGAACTTGATCTTCACGAGCGGGAAATACTTGTCGCCCTCGCGCGGGGGACGGATCTCGCCGGTGACGGTGTCGCCGTTCTTCAGGGCGTTCTGCTTGATCTGCTGCTGGGAGACGTAGATGTCGTCCGGGGAGTTCAGATAATTATAATCGGAGGAGCGGAGGAAGCCGTAGCCGTCCGGCATCACTTCCAGGACGCCCGTGGCCTCCACGGAGCCCTCGAACTCGATGCGCTGGGGCTTCTGCGACTGCTGTTGCTGTTGTTGCTGCTTCTGCTGGTCCTTATGGCCCTTGCGCTGCTGGCGCTCCTGGGCCTTTTCCTCCTGCTGGGCGGTATCTTCGTTCAGTTCGCTGAAGAGGTTGTGGATGAACTGTTTTCCGTCCACGGAAGGGGCCTCGGCTGGAGCAGGGGAGGCGGTCTCGGCGACAGGCGCCTCTTCCACGTTCACCGGTTCTGCGGTCTTTTTCACGCGGGAGCGCTTCTGCTTGGCAGGCTTCTGTCCATCCTGCTTCTTGGCTTCCTCGGACTGCTTCCCGTCGACCTTGGGAGTTTCCTGGTCCTCAGCCTTGTTATCCTTCGGAGCCGTCTCCTCCGCCGGCTTGGCGGCATCGGCATTCTCCGACTTCGGCTTGCGGCTCCGGGTGGATTTCTTCGGGGCGGGCGTATTGGTGGGGGCACTTTCGGCGGGGGCGGCGGCCGTTTCCTTCACCGGCTCGGCCGGAGCCTCCTGCTTGGGCTGCTCTTCCTTCTTTTTGGCGGGACGGCCGCGCTTGGTGCGGGCCTTCTCTTCCACGGGTTTCTGGGACTCGATCCGGGCTTCCTCGTCCAGGATCGCGAAGCCCAGTTCCTCCATGCTCAGTTTCTTCGCATTCTTGATGCTCAACTTCTCTCCGAGTGCTCTGAGCTGCTCTTCGCTCATCGCGTTCAATTCCAATAAACTATGGGGCATAGAAAAATAAATGTAGATTCACATGCAAGCCTCTCCGACCGGAAAGGCAGTGCAAAGGTACGAAAAAAAACAAACAATCCAAATACCGCCCTTACCGTCCCAGCAGATTGTCCATGTAGCTGGAACTCTTCTTGAAGCGGAGGAGGTCCGCCAGGGCGGAAGCGTTGGCCGCGATGCGGAAGCTGTAGGACTTCCACTGGCCGGTCGGGACCCAGTTCACGGAGATGTTGAAGCAGTGCAGGTCATAAGTCGCGTTGATCTGCGTGGTGGTGATCTTCATCGCCATGATATCGAAACCGGTGGATGCGCTGATGTTCAGCCGCGGGGTCAGCTTGATATTTCCGTTCGCGTTTATCGTCTGGGTGTAACGCTTGTTCTCGATGAGCTGGTTGTTCGTGTACTGGTACGTCTTCGCGTAGTTGAAACTGTAGCTGAAACTGAGGGACCACGGCGAATTCGGATTCATGTAGTACAAGAAGCCGCCGGGAATGTATTCTCCCGTGATGGGGTGGTAGTAGATCCGCTGGTAGGAACCCGCGTCGACGGCGCCCGAGGAGCCTTTCCCGCCGCCTGAACCGGAGGCGGACTTCCGGCCGTCATTACCGTTGATGGCACCCTTTCCGTTGAAGGAGATGGATGCGGACAGGCTGGCGTTCGTCAGCCGCAGGGGCACGCCTTTGACAAGCACGTTGTACTTGTTGATCCGCTGGCCTCGCTCGTCGATGGCATACGGGTCGAAATTCAGGTTGCCGCTGAGATTGATCTTGTTGAACAGGTTCGTCGATGCGCTCACGCCGATGTTGGACATCTTCAGGGAGTCCGCCAGGAAGTTGTAGCTGCCGTTCAGGTTGAGCTGGTCCAGGATCTTGACCTTCTTGGAGCCGGATCCGGTCGTGTCCCGGAGGTTCCGGACTTTCGCTTCGAGGTTGTTGCCGATGGACACGCTCATGCTGCCGGTCTTGCCGCGTCCGGGCGGGGAGACGGAGTTGTGGTGCCCTTGGACCGTATAGATGTTGTACTGGGTCTCCGGATGATAGGTGCCCTGTTTGTCATAAAAACCGTCCAGCGTCCGCCAGCCATTGAAAGCCTTGGCTTTTTCCGGGCTGAACGACATGGATACGGAAGGCGTGATCACATGGCGGACCGCCTGGACCATCCGATGCTTCCCGAAATTGAACATGCCGTAGATACGGGTGCTCATGGACATGGCGCCGGAATAGGTCTGGGTGATGCCGAACGTGTTGAAGGCGCGGCCCGGGTCACTGACGACGCGTTGCGCATGGACCAGCTGTCCTTCCTTGCCCGTAACCATGACGGGGTTCCCGTCCTTGTCATACTCGTCCTCCAGGTACTGCCGGCCGGCATTGAACATCCAGTTCATGCCGTAGGTCACGCTGGGCGTGAAATTGAGGTATTTCAGCAGGGTGAAGTTCGGCAGGCCGATCTGGAAGTTGTGTCCCATGCCGTTCATGAGCCGGTCCAGCGCCTTGACCCCGAGCGAGTCGCCGAACTCCTTGACCCGTACGCCGGTCACCGGGTCCACCTGGTAGGATCCGTCACTGTTGTACACGTAGTCCTGCATGTCCCGCATCTTGAAACTCAGGCGGTTCTGGAAGGAGGTCGAGTAACCGAAGGAAATCTTCTCATAGGCCTTCTCCTTGCCCACGCGGTTTTTCTGCTTGAAGGGATAGAACCGGGTGACGGAGAAGGTGATGTTCGGGAGCGTGAAGGAATAGCTGGAGTCGCGGGAGTTCTGGTTGTGCAGGGCGTTCACCGACAGGCTCATCTTGCCGTTCCAGTTGCGGGCATAGGAGACTGAGGAGGAAACCTGGTTCTGCAGGGCCTCGTCCACCGACCGCGAGTTGTACTTGCTGTTGGACGGGCTGGAGAAGTTCACCGAGGCGCTGAAGCTCGTTCCGGGATGGGCCTTGGGATCCTGCGTGTGGGACCACTTGAGGCCGAAGTTCTTGGACTGGTGGAAGTCGGCGCTGCCCTTTTCGCCCGTCTGGTCGTTGGAGTACGTCAGGGAGAATCCGCCGTTGAACTTGTAGTTGACCTTGTAGCGGGAGTTGATGTCCACGGCATAGGAGCCCAGGGTGAAGTAGCTGCCGGTCAAGGAGAGGTCGAAGTATTCTCCGAGGACGAAATACATGCCGGCATCCTTGACAAAGAAACCTCGGGCGACTTCCTCACCGAAGGTAGGCATCAGGAGGCCCGTGGCCCGGGTGGGCTTGGACGGGACGAAGCCGAACGGCAGTCCGATGGGAATCGGGACGTCGGCGATCACCGGGTAGGCCGGTCCGAAGACGGTCTTCTGGGAAGGCCGCGTGACGACCTTCGCCATGGACAGTTTCATATAGTAGTGGGGATGCTCCAAGTCGCAGACCGTGTACATGCCCTTCTGCATGTTCACGGACTGGTCGGGCATCATCTTGATCTTCTCGCCCTGCAGGAGACCGTCGGACTCCTGGGTGATCATGTTCGTGATGAAAGATTTCCGGGAGTCGAAGTTGTACCGGAGTTCCTCCATCTTATAGGTGTTCTTGCCCTGGGTCATCTCGGGCTGTCCCACCCATTCCCCGGTGGCTTCGTCATACCGGCCGCGGGCGAAGACGGTGTTCGTCTTCATGTCATACTCGATGTAATCCGCGGTGAGCTTCATGTCCTGGTAGGAGACCGTGGCGCCTCCGTAATAATAGACTTTCCGTTCGCCCCCCGTGAACTCCGTGATGATGGAATCCTTGGCGGTGGAGAAGGCGGGGCGGTCCAGGGAGCTCTTCTCGAGCATGTCCAGGGAGTCGCGCCGGGCGATGGAGTCCGCCCGGTGGCGGGCGATGACAGAATCGGGGAGGACCACCTTCGCGGTGTCCACGGGCTGTTGTGCGCGGCCCCGGTTACGCCGGAAGAGCTGGGCGGAGGAGACCCCCTGTCCCAGGATCACGGCCAGTGCGAACACCACGATATATTTCCAGATTCTGTCCAAATTTACTATATTTGTAACCGACAAAATTACGACAATTTTCAGTCAATTCAAAACGACACGTCCATGAAGCGCAACATACGTCCCGTCCTGGCCGTTTTGGCCGTCCTCCTTGCAGCAAGCATTGTGCCTGAGCAGGCGGCCGGACAGGACCGTCTGAAACTTTCCACCATCGTCATCGACCCCGGCCACGGCGGCCATGACCCGGGCTGCATCAGCGCGGACAAGAAAACCCAGGAAAAGAATGTCGCCCTGGACATCGCCCAGCGCCTGTCCAGGAAGATAGGGGAGTCCCTGCCCGGCGTGAAGACGGTCCTGACGCGTTCCGACGACAAGTTCGTCACCCTGAGCGGCCGGGCGGACATCGCCAACGACCTGGGCGCGGACCTGTTCATCTCCATCCATGTCAACGCGCAGGCGAAGGGAACTTCGGCGAACGGGTACTCCATCCACTGCCTGGGCCAGTCCAGCCGGGAAGGGAACGACCTGTTCAGCAAGAATCTGGACCTGATCAAGCGGGAGAACTCGGTGATCCTCCTGGAAGACGATTACAAGACCCGCTATCAGGGTTTCGACCCTTCGGACCCGCAGTCCTATATCCTGTTCAGCCTGATGCAGAACGCGCACCTGGAGCACAGCCTCGTCTTCGCCGAGGAAGTCGCCAACGCGATGAAGGGCGGTCCCATCGCCCACAACCGGGGTGTCTCCCAGGATCCTTTCTGGGTGCTGTGGCGGACGACGATGCCGGCGGTCCTGGTGGAAGTCGGTTTCATCACCAACGCGAACGACCTCAAGTCCCTGCGTTCCCCGGAGGCCCGCGACCGGATTGCGGATAACCTTCTGAAAGCCGTGAAAGCGTTCAAGAAGCGGTATGACAACTCCACGGCGGCGACCACGGCGCCGGAGCGTGCAGAGAGGCAGGAAGTCGCCCCCGCCGTGGAATCCAAGCCAGAACCCGAATCGAAACCGGCTCCCGAGACGGTCACCCCGACGTCCGGAATCCTATATGGTGTCCAGGTACTCGCCACCACCAAGAAGATGAAACCTTCCGACGCTTTCTTCAAGGGCTATGCTCCGCTCGAGGTCCAGTCCGGGAAACTCTATAAGTACATCCTGGTCGCCGGCGACGACCTGGCGTCCGTCCGCAAAAAAAAGAAAGAGCTGGACAAGAAATTTCCCGGCTGTTTCCTGGTCTCAAAGGAGGGTGAAACGATTACCCGCATTCGTTGATTTTCCCGCCTTGCAGGAGGTTCTGAAAGGACTTTTTCCGCAAATCAATAATTTGGAAAAATTCTAAACAAGAAACTCAAACGGACGCATTGTATAAAAGTTCAAGGAAAATAAGTGGTTGATTTTCAGTACTTTGATTAGCGGTCATTTCCGGAGGTCCCCAACCAATAATTAAAATAAAAAATTCTGAAAAAGCAATAGCAAAATTAATTTGTTATCATTTATTTTTCCTCCATCTTTGCATTACAAAACCAAGCAAATAATCCCTCGTGACCGGACTGGACAGACATATCGCAGTGTGGAATAACTGTCTGCAGATCATTGCCAACAACATTGATCCGCAGAAGTTTGACACATGGTTCAAGCCCATCCGTCCGGTGTCGCTCGTGGACTCCACCCTCACCGTGGAAGTCCCCACGGATTTCTTCCGCGACTATATCGAGGGCGCCTACCTGGACCTCCTCAAGATGACGCTCAAGCGCGCCATCGGCGCCGGCGCCCAGCTCCATTACATGGTGCGCCCGGTCCAGGTGGAGAAACCGATGGTGTACCCGGCCTCCCATGGCCTGGCCCCGACCAACAAGACGGTCGCCATCAACACCGCGCAGCCTTCCGGCAGCCCCAGCCCGTTCGTCTTCCCCGGCGTCCAGCGCCTGAAGATCGACCCGCGGCTGAACCCGGTCTATTGCTTCGCGAACCTCGTGGAAGGGGAGTGCAACAAGCTCGGCATCAACGCCGGCGGCAACATCTCCAACGCTCCGGGCAAGACCGCGTTCAATCCGCTGTTCATCTTCGGCGGGCCGGGTCTCGGCAAGACGCACCTCGTGCAGGCCACCGGCATCGCCATCAAGGAGAAGTTCCCGGACCTCGTGGTCCTGTACGTGACGGGCAACGAGTTCAAGACCCAGTACATGGACGCCATCAAGGGCAACCGCCTCGTGGACTTCATGGCCTTCTACATGAAGATCGACGTCCTGCTGGTGGATGACATCCAGGATCTCCTGGGCCAGGGCTCCCAGAACGCGTTCTTCAACGTGTTCAACCACCTGCACCAGAGCGGCAAGCAGCTGATCTTCACGTCCGACCGCGCCCCCGTGGACCTGCAGAACTTCGAGGAACGCCTTCTGTCCCGCTTCAAGTGGGGGCTCTCCGTGGAGCTCTACAAGCCCGATTACGAGACCCGCCTGTCCATGCTCAAGGCCCGTGCCTTCCGCGAAGGCGTCGCCATCGACGAAGAGGTCCTCGCTTTCCTGGCCTCCCGGATCAAGTCCAACTTCCGCGAGCTCGAGGGCACGCTTATCTCCCTGATCGCGAACGCCACGCTGGGCCACAAGGAAATCACCGTGTCCCTGGCGGAAAGCATCATAGGCAAGATCGTGGGCGAAGAACAGACTGACGTCTCCATCGACCTGATCGTGGATACCGTTTGCGAGTACTTCAACATCACACGTGACATCCTGCTTTCCAAGTCCCGCAAGCGCCAGATCGTCCAGGCCCGGCAGATCGCGATGTACGAGTGCCGGAACCTCATCCCCAACTGCTCGCTCTCGACCATCGGCGCCGAACTCGGCGGCAAGGACCACGCCACCGTCCTGCACGCCTGCACCACCGTCCAGGACCTGATGTCCACCGACAAGACCTTCCGTCAGTACGTCACGGACATCGAGAACATGGTCTCCGTTCCGGTGGAACGGTAAGAAATCCTGACATATACGGGTAAAAACGGGACTTTGTTCCGTTTTTTTGTGTATCTTTACGCAACAAAACACGCAAGGATATGACCGCTGATACCGTATTGGACATTTTCAAGGACATCACCCGGATTCCCCGCGAATCCGGACATGAAGGTCCGATGACCGCTTACCTGCAGGAATTCGCCGCAAAACGCAACCTCGAGTGCCGGACTGACAAGACCGGCAACGTGGTGATTGTCAAGGACGCCGCCCCCGGAAAGGAAAACGTTCCGATCCTCGTTCTCCAGGCGCACCAGGACATGGTGTGCGAGAAGAACGCCCACTTCGACTTCGACTTCCTCACCCAGGCGATTCCCTATGTGGTCGAGGACGGCTGGATGGTGGCGAAGAACACCACCCTCGGCGCGGACGACGGCATCGGCATCGCCGCCTGTCTCGCCCTTTTGGACAGCGATCTCCCCACCGGGAAACTCGAGTGCCTGTTTACCATCTCCGAGGAAACCGGCATGGACGGCGCCTTCGCGCTGGAGCCCGGCTTCTTCGAGGGGAAGACCCTGATCAACCTGGATTCCGAAGACGAGGGACAGCTCTTCGTGGGCTGCGCCGGCGGCATGGACACCACCGCCACCTTCGAGTTCAAGCGCGAGGCCCTGCGCAAGGGCTACCGAACGCTGAAAATCCGTGTCACGGGCGGCCGTGGCGGCCACAGCGGCGACGACATCAACAAGGAGCGGGCGAACGCCCTGCGGCTCCTCATCCGCTTCCTGTACACGGAACTCCAGTATGATTTCCAGCTCCTGACCCTCGGGGGCGGGAACAAGCCCAACGCCATCTGCCGCGAGGCGGAGGCCGTCATCGCCGTCCCCGCGGCGGACATCGACGAATGGAAGGCCGACGCCGAGGCCTTCGAAGCCCTCATCCGGGCCGAATACAAGTCCAGTGACCCGGACCTCAAGGTCGTCTTTGCGGAGGAAGCCTCCCTCATCCGCCCGATCGAGGAAGGAGACGCCGCGAGCATCATCATGACCCTCCTGAGCATCCCGCACGGCGTGGAGAAGATGTCCATGGACATTCCCGGTCTTGTCGAGACCTCCTCGAACCTGGCTGCGGCGCACATCCAAGGCGATGTCCTCAAGGTCATCACGAGCCAGCGCAGTTCCGTCGTCTCCGAGCTACACGCGATGGCGGAAAGGGTGGAAGCGGCCTTCTTCCTGGGCTCTTTCGACGTGGAACACCATGGCGAGTATCCCGGCTGGAAGCCCAACCTGGATTCCCGCATCTTGAAGGTCTCTGTGGACTCCTACAAGCGCCTCTTCGGCACCGATCCCGAGGTCAAGGCCATCCATGCCGGCCTCGAGTGCGGCCTGTTCCTGGAGAAGTTCCCGGACCTGGACATGATCTCCTTCGGGCCCACCCTCCGGAACGTGCACGCTCCGGGCGAGAAGCTCGAGCTCGCGTCGCTGGACAAGTTCGTCGCGCACCTCACCGATGTCGTCGTCAATTTCTCGTAAGATGCTCATCGCCCCATCCCTGCTGGCTGCCGACTTCCTGCACCTCGCGAAAGAGGTGGAGACGGTCAATGCCCATGCGGACATCTTCCACCTGGACATCATGGACGGCACCTTCGTCCCGAACATCTCGTTCGGCTTCCCGGTCGTGGAAGCCGTCGCGCGGGAGGCCCGCAAACCGATGGACGTCCACTTGATGATCGTCCATCCGGAAAAGTATGTGGAACGCTTCGCGAAGGCGGGCGCCGCCATGATCAGCTTCCACTATGAAGCTGCTTTGGATCAGACAGATACGGTCATCGACCTCATCCATAGCTTCGGGGTGAAGGCGGGCATCGTCATCAACCCGGACGTCCCGGTGGAGAAGATCTTCCCGTATCTGGGGAAAGTGGATTACGTATTGCTGATGAGCGTGTTCGCCGGTTTCGGCGGACAGAAGTTCATCGAGGACACCTACGCCCGTATCCGCGCCGTAAAGGCGGAACTCCGGCGTATCGGCAGCAGCGCCCTCATCGAAGTGGACGGCGGTGTCTCGCCGAACAATGCCGGCCGCCTGGCAAAGGCCGGCGTGGACATCCTGGTCGCCGGCAGCGCCGTGTTCCGGGCGGAAGATCCCGCCGCCGCGGTCGATGCCCTGCGGAAAGGATGATCAAAGGATATAGCCGACTTCCTTGAAGCCGAAGGTCCGTTCGCGACCTTCGGCTTCCATGCGCAGGAGGCCTTCGGGCGTGATGCCCCGGATCGTGCCCATGAATGCGTCTCCGGTCGCGAGATCCCGGTAGCGGGCGAGGATATTCTTCTGGAACAGATCCCTTTCGTAGGCGTCCCGGAGCGCGTTCCGGGCTTCCTGGTCAGCCAGGGCAGGCAGCCGGGCTTCCAGCCTGTGGCACAAGTTCTCCAGGAAAGCCGCCGGATCATAGGATTTCCCCGTCAACCGCTTGAGGGAGGTCGGATTCAGGACCCCGCCCGGGAAAACCGTCTGGTTCAGGTTGATGCCGATGCCGATGACGGACCAGGCGATGTTCGCCCCATCGAGGCCATTCTCCACGAGCATCCCGCAGATCTTCCGCTTGCCCACGTAGATGTCGTTCGGCCACTTGATCACGGCCTCGACACCTTCCGCCAGGAGGGCATCCCGGACCGCGAGCGTCGCGAAGCAGGTCAAGGCCATCACCTCCCGGGCCGGGAGGGCTTCCGGCCGCAGCAGGAAAGAGAAAGTCAGGTTGTCACCCGGAGCCGAAATCCAGCGGTTTCCCCGCTGGCCGCGCCCCGCCGTCTGGTTCACGGCGGCGACCACTGACAAATTGTCATAGTCCCCGACGTGCCGCAGAAGCTCGCTGCTGGTGGAATCCAGCTCCTCGAACCACTTTATCCGCATGACATTTTCCATTGGTTCGGATTTTGTGTATCTTTGTATTGCAAAATTACAAATAATCCCGATATGATTACACACGACCTTCGGCTGATTGCCGATGCGATCTTGGACAAGAAGGGACAGGACGTGGTCTCCCTGGATATGCGCAAGATGGACGGTGCCATCACGGATTTCTTCGTGGTGTGCGACGGTTCCAATACCACCCAGGTGGGCGCGATCGCCGACAACATCGCCGAAAAGATGCAGGAAGAGGGCCACAAGCTCTGGCGTTCCCAGGGCGAGGGCAACAATTTCTGGATCATCCAGGACTACGGCCATATCGTCGTCCATATCTTTCTCAAGGAATACCGCGAATTCTACCGTCTGGAGGATCTCTGGGCGGACCTTCCCCGCAAGGAATACAAGGAGCGCAAGAAGCCCGCGGCCAAAAAACCCGAAGTGTAGATGGCTGAAAACAAGAAAGATCCGAAAGGCGGGAAGACTTTCCGCGTTTCTTTCAACTTCTCCTGGCTGTATCTGCTGCTGATCCTCGGCATCGGCTGGCTGCTGTTCTCGAACCAGCAGTCCTCCGAGCCCCAGAAAATCGAGTGGCAGCAGGTCCAGACGATGGCCCAGTCCGGTGACATCGAGGAGATAGTCTTCGTGCGGAACGACATCCGGGGCGAGATCAAGGTCCGTCCCGAGCGCCTGGCCAAGTACGCCGACCAGTTCCCGGGCGGGGCTGTCCCGCGCCGGGCGCCGCATTTCTACTTCCTGGTCTCCGCCCGGTTCGACCCGGAGGAGAACTTCGCGAAACTGAATGAAAACCTGCCGGTCGGGGACCAGTTCAAGGTGGTCATCCAGAACGCCGACCATACCTGGGCCGAACTGGCCCAGTGGATTTTCCCCACGCTGCTGCTGATCCTCTTCTGGGTATGGATGTTCCGGAGCATGAACCGGGGCGCCGGCGGCGCGGGCGGCGGCATGGGCAACCCCTTCAACGTGGGCAAGGCTACCGGCAAGCTTGCGGACAAGGACGAGGTCAAGGTCACTTTCAAGGACGTGGCCGGCCTGTACGGCGCGAAAGAGGAAGTGATGGAAATCGTCGATTTCCTCAAGAATCCGAAGAAATACACCGCCCTCGGCGGCAAGATTCCGAAGGGCGCGCTCCTGGTCGGTCCTCCGGGAACCGGCAAGACGCTCCTCGCAAAAGCGGTCGCCGGCGAAGCGAACGTCCCGTTCTTCTCCATCTCCGGTTCCGACTTCGTGGAAATGTTCGTCGGCGTGGGCGCGTCCCGCGTCCGCGACCTCTTCCGGCAGGCGAAGGAGAAAGCCCCGTGCATCGTCTTCATCGACGAAATCGACGCCGTGGGCCGCGCCCGCGCGAAGAACGGCGGTTTCACCTCCAATGACGAACGGGAGAACACCCTGAACCAGCTGTTGACCGAAATGGACGGGTTTGGCACCAATTCCGGCGTCATCGTCCTGGCCGCCACCAACCGGGCGGACATCCTGGACCAGGCCCTCATGCGGGCCGGCCGCTTCGACCGGCAGATCCATGTCGAGCTCCCGGAACTCAAGGAACGGGAGGAAATCTTCCAGGTACATCTGCGCGGCATCAAGGTGGATCCGGACTTCAACGTGGAGTTCATGGCCAAGCATACCCCGGGTTTCTCCGGCGCCGACATCGCGAACGTCTGTAACGAGGCGGCCCTGACGGCGGCCCGCCGCAACCACGCGACGGTGAACCAACAGGACTTCCTGGATGCCGTGGACCGGATCATCGGCGGTCTTGAGCGCAAGAACAACACTATCATGTCGCCCGCGGAGAAACGGACGACGGCTTACCACGAGGCAGGCCACGCCCTGGTGGGCTGGCTGCTCCCGTACGCGGATCCGGTGTTCAAGGTGAGCATCATCCCGCGCGGCAATGCCCTCGGACTGACCTGGTACCTCCCGGAGGAGCGGAAGAACTGGTCCCGCAGCGTGATGATGGACCGCATGTGCTCGCTCATCGGCGGCCGCGTCGCGGAGGAAATCCTCAATGGAGAGCCTTCCACGGGTGCCTTGAACGACCTCGAACGCATGACGGGCATGGCTTACAGCATGGTCCAGTACTATGGCATGAGCGACAAGGTGGGGAACCTTTCCTTCTACGATTCCACCGGTGCGCGCGGCTACAACCTCACGAAGCCCTATTCCGAGAAGACGGCCGAGCTGATGGACGAGGAAGTCAAGGCCATCGTCCAGGAGGTCCACGACCGGACCTACCGCCTGATCGAGGACCACAAGGAAGGTTTTATGCAGATGGGTGCGCTTCTTCTCGAAAAAGAAGTTATCTTTGCGGAAGACATCGAGCGGATCCTCGGACCCAAGGTCAAACCGGCGGAGGAGGAGCAGCCCGTGCCTGAAACGGAGGAGCATGAATAACACAGTCACCAGGACCCTCTCGGGCATCTGTTTCCTGGCCATCGTCATCGGTGGCCTGCTCTTGAACAAGTATCTTTTCGCCGCCCTCATCACTTTCATGATGGTGACGATGCTTTACGAGTTCTACCGCATGACGATGGGGGAGTTGTTCCCCCGGACCCGCGCCCTGGCCATCACGCTGGGGTGCTGTTCGTTCCTGTCGCTGTTCTTCGTGATGGCTTTCCGGCTGGACATCCGGCTGGTGGGCTTCAGCGCCATCCTGCTGCTCGTGCTGATGGTTTCGACCCTGATGGTAAAGGACAAGGCCGATTTCAAGCTCTTCGCCTTCCTGTACACCGGCCTGATGTACATCGCCGTGCCGCTCACCCTTTCGAACTTCGTGGTCTTCGACCAGGCCGGGCAGTTCAACGGGCGCCCGATGCTCGCTTTCTTCATCATCATCTGGGCTTCCGACGTGGGCGCCTATTGCATTGGCATGCTCTTCGGAAAGTACAGCAAGAAACTTTTCCCGAGCGTTTCCCCGAAGAAGACTTGGGCCGGTTTCTGGGGCGGCCTCGTCTTCGCCGTCCTGGCGGGCCTCATCCTGGTATGGACGGGCCTGTGGACCTATCCCTGGTACCACGCCGTCATCCTGTCCCTCATCATGCACGTCGCCGGCGTGTTCGGCGACCTGTTTGAATCCCAGTGGAAACGGGTGTGCGACATCAAGGACTCCGGCAACATCATCCCCGGTCACGGAGGCATGATGGACCGCTTCGACAGCGCCCTGTTCGCCATCCCGGCCGGCGTCATCTATCTGGTCATCATCGGCCTGCTGTAGTTTCGGAACTATGAAAAGACTCATTCACAGCATCCGCATCGACAAGGATTCCTACGAGACCATCCTCATCGCCTGGTGCATCTGCGCCATCCTCATCTGGCTGAATGCCCGTTACATCCACAACCCGTGGATCTCCATCCCGATTTCGGTCATCCTCGTCGTCTTCATGTGTTTCATCACCTGGTTCTTCCGGGTGCCGAACCGTACTGTCCCGGATTACGAGAACGACCGCCTCGTCACCTCGGTGGCGGACGGGAAGGTGGTCATCCTCGAGAAGGTGTTCGAGAAGGAATACCTGCAGCGGGACTGCATCCAGATATCCGTGTACATGGACTTCTTCGACGTCCACTGCAACTTCTGGCCGGTGAATGGGAAAGTGACCTATTACCAATACCATCCCGGGAAGTACCTGCTGGCTTTCCACCCCAAGTCCTCCGAACTGAACGAGCATTCCTCCAGCTGCCTGAAGAACAAGCACGGAGAAGTCTTTTTCAAGCAGATCGCGGGCACCTTCGCCCGGCGGATCGTCTGCTATTCCGAGCCCGGCAACATGGAGAACCGCGGCGACCAGTGCGGCGTCATCAAGTTCGGCTCCCGCATCGACCTGTTCCTGCCCCTCGACGCCGAAATCCAGGTGAAACTCGGCGACAAGGTAAAAGCGGTGGAAACGGTGCTGGCCGTCCTGCCGGAATAATCAATAGATATCGTCCAGGGTGACCGACTGCCAGGTAGGCATCGTCGGATCATCGACCATACTGTCGATGATGAGGGGCTTCTTGCCCATCACGGACACTTCCAGGAAACGTTTCTCTTCCGGCCAGTTGGCCAGCATGTTGGCGGCCATGTCGTGGCTGTGGTCCTTGTAGCGGTAGATCTGGTAGGTATATCCTCCGGGTTGCAGGACCTCTTCGACGAGGTAGCTGCTGCCGAACATGCCCCAGCGGCCAAATCCCATCTTGTTGTAGGTGACGGCGCCGTCCCGGGTGCCGTGGATGAGCAGCTGCGGGCAAGGTGTGCGCCGATAGGCCGGTTTTCCGGTATCGGACATGATTGCGCCCGCGAAGGACATCACGCCGGCGAAATGGAAGCCTTCCGGCAGGATGGCCGCGCGGACAGTCCGGTTGCAGGCCTCCAGTTCGCAGGAGAGGGAGATCATCGCCCCGGCGGAACTGCCGGAGATGACGATGTTGTCCATGTCCACGCCGATTTCCGGATGGTCCGCCAGATAGCGTACGGAAGCGAACACGTCTTCCACGCCCATGTCCACGGCCGTCTTCGTGTAATTCGCGCTCTGGATGAGGTGGAACAGGTCGAACCGCATCCGGATGCCCTTGAGGCCCAGGCGGTAATCGACGGAAACCACCCGGTATCCGTTCTCGTTCAGGAGCTTGAACCAGGGCATCACCCACGGGTCATCCCGCCGGCCGGTGATGAAACCGCCGCCGAAAACGAACAGGATGGTGGGCCGGTCAAGCGTATCGCCAGGGATGGTGACAGGCTCGTACACGTCCATGAACAGGTCGCAGGTGTCGCGCTGGGCGACCTTGTAGGTGGCCTTTTTCCCCTGCGAGAAGGACGCCGTGCACAGCAGCAGCGCCAGAAGGGCCAGGATCAGTCTCTTCATCTTTCGGACTCGATAAGTTCCACAAGTTTGTCGACAGCCTCACTGTCGGGAATATGCCGCAGGACGGGCTCCTTGCCGCGGTAGATGGTCACCTTGCCGCCACCTTCCCCCACATAACCCCAGTCGGCGTCGGCCATTTCGCCGGGGCCGTTCACGATGCAGCCCATCACGGCGATGACGACGTTCTGCAGGTGCCCGGTCCTTGCTTTGACGGCCTCGAAGGCTTCCTGCAGATTGTACATGGTCCGGCCGCAACCGGGGCAGGCGATGTACTCCGGCCGATAGAATTTCCGCCGGCAAGCCTGCAGCAGTTCATCGGCCAGATATGCGCCGAAGGCCGGTTCCAGCTCCGGGAAGGACACCGTATCGATGGTTCGGTCCAGCAAGGGCTTTCCATAGTCGCAGGCCGCTTTCAGGACCGTGTTCTCCCGTTCCGTCAAAGTCGGGGCCGGAGAGCCGGAGTACCGTGCGGCCAGGTACTGCGCGACGGGAATCTCGTTTTCCGGGTCTTCCGTCAAGGATACGCGGACCGTATTGCCGATGCCTTCGGCCAGGAGGGTGGAAATGGCCACACAGGACTTGATGCGGCCTGAGTCGCCGTTGCCGGCCTCTGTCACGCCCACATGGAGCGGGAACACGACACCGCGTTCCTGCATCATCCGGGCGAGTTCCCGGTAGGCTTCGATCATCACGACGGTATTGCTGGCCTTGAGCGAGACGACGACCTGGTAGAAATCCGCGTCGATGCACATCTCGATCCATTCCATGGCCGCAAGCGCCATCGCCCGGGGCGTATTCCCGTATTTCTCCACGATATAGGCGCCCAGCGACCCATGGTTCAGGCCGATGCGGATGGCCGTCCCGTACTTCTTGCATTCCTCGAGGAAGCGGGCGAACTGGCGCCGCGCCTCGTCGTGGTCCTTGTGGAAGTTTCCCGGATTGATCCGGACCTTTTCCACGACAGCGGCCACGGCGATGGCCGTTTCCGAAGAGAAATGGATGTCGGCCACCAGCGGGACCGTACAGCCGGCTGCACGTACCCGGGCCTTGATCTCCCGCACATGCGGGACATCCTGCAGGCCGGGAACCGTGATGCGCACCAGCTGCGCGCCGGCGCGGGCAAGCCGCAGCGTCTGCGCCACGGTCGCATCCACATCGTACGTATGGGTATTGCACATCGTCTGGACGACGACCGGGTTGTTTCCTCCGATGAGGACGTCACCCACCTTCACTACGCGTGTTTCCATTGTCATTGATCTTTATTCTCCCTTTCCTCCGCCATATAGTCCCGGGCGAGCTGACGGAGCGCCGACCGGGTATGGCCGCGGCGCTTGGTCAGCTGGTAATAGACGCCGAGGGTGACTGCGCCGTCCAGCGGATAAGCGTACCGGTAATAGTAGGGGCTGTAGGCATTCGGCTGGTAGAAAGAGGACCAACCCCACTTGACCTGCACGCCCAGATGGATCTCGATTGGATCCAGCATCAGGCCGAGTCCCAGCCCGCCCTGGACGCCGTAGGTCCAGCGGTTGTCCGTCTCCCGGAAAGCATTGACATAGTCGGGATCCAGGGTTCCGGGGTACGAGCTGTCCCTGTAGCGGGTGATGTTCATCCGGTAACCGCCGTACATGCCTGCCTTGATGATCATCTTGACGTATTGTCCCAAGTCGATGTGTCCGTGCGTAAGGAGGAAAATCTCCGGAACCTCCATATAGGCTTCGTGGGCGCCGTCGATTTCTTGGCGGTAAGTATCACCTTCGACTTCGTATTCCTTGAATCGATAGCCCTCGTAGTTGTGCTGGAAACCCACTTCCATGCCCAGGTTCGGGAACGTATTCATCATCGTCGCGTACCGGGTGATCGAGACTCCGTACACCGGCAGGTTGGGGAAGAAACTCACTTGGCGCGGGGGATTGAAGGATCCATACTGGAGGGAGACGCCGCCATGGACGCCCACGATCCAGTAATCGTTGATCCGGGCCTTCTTGGGCAGGGGCGTGTTGTCCAGATACTCGTTGGTGACGGAATCGGGAAGCTGGAAGAACTCCTCCTCGAGGTCGATGGCTTTCTTCTTGTTCACCTGCGCAGAAAGCGGCGGCAGGGCCATGCCCAGGGCCAGCAGGGCAATCAGGTACTTTCTCATCGGAACAGCTCCTCCATGTCTATTTTCTGCACATATTCCGTCCGCTCGGGGATGTCGATCAGGAACTGGTCCTTGATCTTGAAGAACATCACCTTCTCCGGCTGACGGTGCTCCAGGAGGTTACCCGTATCCACCAGGCCGTTCTTGTTCCGGTCCTCGGTAAGGCGGACGCAGTACTTGCCGGCCTTCACGTAAGGGAAGAAGACCGTCTGGTCCTCATCCACGATGAAACTGCGGATCACCTTGCTGCGCTGCTCGTTGAGCAGGTCCACGATGTAGCGGTTCTTGACATTCGACATCTCGAGGGAGATGGAACTCAGTTTCTCGTCCTTGGGCAGGGTCACCTTCATCTCCGTACTGTCATTGTAGTACCCGTTCACATCCCGGAACTTCCGGTGGGGAATCTTCAGGAAATAGTCGAAACCGGGCATCAGTTTCTCTTGCGGCATGATCGTGTACCGGCGCAAGTTGTGCGGATCCCGCGTCACCTTGTAGGATTCGACCTTCTCCTGCTGACGCGGGTTCACGGACCGGAAAACCAGCGAATCCCAGGCGTCCTGGATGAGCGGATACTGGAACTCCATCGAGAATCCGTACTGTTCCACGGTCGTCGGGTCCACCTCGCCCTTGAATACCGCGATGGTATCCTGGTGCTTGATGTCGCGCTGGGAACTCTTCTGCAGTTCCGCCCGGAGTTTCTTGTCCAGGGGAAGCTTCACTTCCTCGTCCGTGGGAACGAGGTTCCCGAGGGAATCCGTCTTGTCATAGTTGATCTGCAGGAACAGGGTGTCCGGCATCCTCCGCTGGTCATTCACCCACAATTCCAGGCTGTCCTTCTGCGGATTGATCTGGGAGATGAGCTTTTCAGCTGGGAGGCCCTTGAATTTCAGCGAGTTGATCTTGACATCCGGCGCCATGAAGGTCAGGAATGAGGTCCGCAAGCCTACCCGCTCCTTCTTGACGATGTACTGCTTGGAAGGTTTCTCCCGGAACACGTTCAGTTCTACTTCCGTCTTCCGGGCGAGGCATAGCGCCGTGTCTTTCATGTTGAACTTCTTGAACTCGTACAGGGAGTCGTTGATGACAGTCCTGGGCCGGAAGGGCTCGTCCAGGAAGGCGACGCTTTCCTGGTCGGGTTCATACATGTTGTTGTTGTTCGCATCCTTCAGGGCGTACACGCGGTAGGTGGTGTCCGGGATGTTCCGGATGCTGAAGAAGCCCCAGTCATCGGTCTTCGCCGCCGCATCCGGGCGGTGCAGGAAGATGGCGGAGTCCGCGTGGTCCTTGTACAGAAGGACCGTCGCGCCCTTGAGGGGCTTCAGGGTGTTGCAGTCCTGGACGAGGCCCGTCATGCACATCGAGTCGATCTGCGGCCCCGTGGAGAACACGAGGGTGAACCCCTCGTACATGTTTCCCTCGTTGTTGTCGGCCACGGCGCCGGTGAGGTCCAGCGTGTAGGTCCGGTTGGTGTCCAGGTCCGACTCGAAATAGACGATCAGGGTCTTTCCGGACATCCTGAACTTGGGCTTCTTCTCCAGGGGCGGGGACAGGAAGATGTTGTTGGCGTCCTTGACCGTCACGTACTCGTTGAAGGTGAACTTGAGCTGGGTATTGTGCGTGGGCACGTTGACCGTCCCGGGCAGGGGATCTGTCTTCACGAGCACCGGCGGTATGGTATCCTTCGGCCCGCCGGAAGGCGGCGTGGTGGTATTCGCGCATCCCGACGGGAACATCATCGCCCCGAGGACCAGGGCGGCCGGGATGAGCGGAAGATATTTCTTGAGTCGCTTCATATTCGTTTCATTACAGGTCGATGCGGGACACCGTCTCGATGCCCTCGATGGTGGTGAGCTTCTTGAGGATCTTCTCCAGGACATCCTTGCTGTTCACGTACAGGTCGATATACCCTTCGAAGATGCCGTTGTCCGCACTGAGGTTCAACCGCCGCATGTTCGCGCCCATCACCAGGGACAGGAAGCGGGAAATCTCGTTCAGGAGGCCCATCCGGTCCAGTCCCTTCAGCGAAATCCGTACCAGGAAGGCCTGCGATTCGGCAACTTCCAGCCACTTGGGGACAACCACCCAGTCGCCGTGCGTGGCTGCGATCTCCTCGGCGACCGGACAGGATTTCTTGTGGACCGTGATCCGGCCGTCGGGCGACTTGATGCCCACCACGGCGTCACCGGGAATCGGGTTGCAGCAGGTCGCGATGACGAACTGGCGTCCGTCGTCGGCCTTTCCGCCGATGATGTACTCCTCCGGCTCCTTGGTTTTTTCCTTGGGAGAGGAGAAGATCCTGCGGAGGAGGGAATAGCGCTGCCGGGACTTCAGGACATCGGCCAGGTTGTCCAGTTTGACGGAGCCGATGCCGATCTTGTAGAAGAACTCTTCGCGGTCGGTGGCCCCGTAGGCGGCCTCGACACGCTGCATCGTCGCCTCGTCCAGCTTGGAACCGTGCAGTTTCACCTGCTCCTCGAGGAGCTGCCGGCCGTAGTCGACCGTCTGTTTCCGCTCGTTCCGGAAATAGTCCAGCACGAGGTTCCGGGCCTTCCGTGTCTTGAGGAACTGGAGCCATTCCCGTTTGGGATGCTCCTCGCTGGCCGTGATGATCTCCACCTGGTCACCGGTCTTGACGACATAGTTCAGGGCCACCAGCCGCTGGTTGACCTTGGCGGCGATGGCCTTGTTGCCGACCTCGGTATGGATCAGGTAGGCGAAATCCAGCACGGTCGCGCCCTTCTCGATGGCACGCTGTTCGCCCTTCGGCGTGAACACGTATATTTCCGCGCTGGTGAGGTCATTGTGGATGATATCCAGCAGTTCCAGGGCGTTCACGTCCGGATTCACCAGCACTTCCTTGATCCGCTCCAGCCAGAGGTCCATCTCGCTGTCGTTCTCGCTCACGTAGCCGTTCTGCTTGTAGGTCCAGTGGGCTGCAATGCCCTTCTCGGCGATGTCGTCCATCCGCCGGGTGCGGATCTGGACCTCCACCCAGATGCCGGAGGGACTGAGCAGGGTGCAGTGCAGGGCTTCGTAGCCATTGCTCTTGGGATGCTTCACCCAGTCGCGCAGACGCTCGGGCATATAACGGTAGATGCCGGTAATGATGGAGAAGACATGGTAGCACTGGTCGCGCTCCGACTCTCCGTTATCGCGGTCCGGGTCGAAGATGATGCGGATGGCATACAGGTCAAACACCTGCTCGAAGGGGATCTGCTTGACCTGCATCTTGTGCCAGGCCGAATACGGGGTCTTCACCCGCTTCTTGATCTCATACCGGAATCCCGCCTTCTGGAGGGCCTCGTCTATCGGCTCGATGAAGGCATTGATTTCCTTGGCCCGCTGCTGGATGTTCCGGTTGATCTTGGTGCTGATCTCCTGGTAGTCATCCGGTTCCTTGTAGCGCAGCCAGATGTTCTCGAGTTCCGACTTGACGCTGTACAGGCCCAGCCGGTGGGCGAGGGGGATGAACACGAACATCGTCTCGCTCAGGATCTTGTCCCGCTTGTGCTCCGGCATGAACTCGATCGTGCGGCAGTTGTGCAGGCGGTCGGCAAGCTTGATCAGGACCACGCGCGGATCATCGTTCAGCGTGAGGAGGATCCGCTTGAAGTTCTCTGCCTGAAGGCTCTGGGCGCTGAGGTCCTTGTTATCGTTGTCCAGGATGTTCTTGATCTTGGTCAGGCCGTCCACAAGGCTGGCGATCTTGTCACCGAAACGGTCGCGGAGGTCGTCCACCGTATAATCCGTATCCTCCACCACGTCGTGCAGGAGGGCGGCGGAGATGGACTTGTAACCCAGGCCGATGTCATCCACGACGATCTGGGCGACGGCGATGGGATGCAGCATGTACGGCTCTCCGCTTCGGCGGCGGACATTCTTGTGGGCCTCGTTGGCGAATGCGTAGGCCTGGCAGACAGTTTCCAGTTCACGGGCGTCCGCGCACCGTTTCGCGGCCGATGCGTACAGCACCTGCCAGGCACGGTCGATGACCTCGTAATCTTTCTCGGTAAACTCGGAATAACTCATAGCACCTCACTCGGGTTCAAATGGTTCGCATGCTGGAAGGCGTAGGACAGTTCCGCTCCGTACAGGATGATGGTCCATCCCAGGTTCAGCCAGATCATGAAGAGCGGAATGGCGGCCAGCACGCCGTAAATGGCGCTTTGCTTGGCCACCATGACCTGCGTCTCCAGGTAGAGATATTGCACGGCCGTGAAACCGATGCCGGCAATGAGCGCCGCCTTGAAGGCCGGGCGCGTCTTGACCACGGCCGCCGGCAGATACTTGTACATCGCCGTCAGGATGAGGACGGACGCGCCGGCGAACAGGGCCCAGGAAAGGAAGTTTTTCAAGTGCTCCGAGAAGAACAGGCCGCTCGGAACGATATAGTCCAGCACCGTCGAATACACGACCGAGCCGGAGAAGAACAGGACAATCACGAAAGGGGACAGGATGAGGACGCCGAGGCCGATGCCCAGCACCCGGAAGAAACTGCGTTTCTCCTTCGCCTGCCAGACGTTGTTGAACACCCGCCGGACCGTGAGCATCAGCGAGATGAGGATCCACAGGAACGACGCCATGCTGATGAAGCCGAACAGGCCCGATTCCGCCGTGGAGATGATCTTCTCCGAGGCGGAGAGCAGGTCGTCGATCAGCCGCTGGTTGCTGATGTTCGCGTGCAGGAAGGCGCTGAACTGGTCTGCGATGCCGATCCCGTTCGTCAGGTACAGGCCGATGGCGATGAACGGGACCACCGACATCATGCTCTGGTAGGCCAGCGCCGTGATCTGGTAGCCGATCTTCTGGTCGGAGAAGACCTTGAGCATCACGAACACGGTCTTGAGGTCTTCCACGCCCCGTTTCTTCCAACGGGACAGGTCGTCCATATTCAGGTACCACATGTCGTGCGTGACGAACCGGACGATCCGCTTGACGACGATGGTCATCCAACGGATCCGGACTTGCATCCAATGCGCGATTCGGTCAAACACTTTCATGGTTCTAGAACAGGGTCAATTCAGTCTCGTTGTCATTCTGAGGGAGCGAAGCGACCGAAGAATCTGGAAGAAGCTTGCGGAACGCCTCCTCGTCCAGGATGGGAATGCCCAGGGATTCGGCTTTCTTGATCTTTTCGGGGCCGGGTTTGGCGCCGGCCAGCAGGAAGGCGGTCTTGCCGGAAATGGAACCGCTCTTCTTGCCGCCGTTGGCCTCGATGAGGGCCTTCATTTCGTCGCGGGACACGGAGAAGTTGCCGCTGATGACAATCGTCTTTCCGGCGAGCGCATCGGAGGCGTTCTCCGCCTTCCGGACCACGGACATCTGCAGGCCGGCAGCCTTCAGACGCTCGATCTCCTTCAGGTGGCGCTCGTCACGGAAGTACTTGTACACGCTCTCGGCGATGACTTCACCCACCTCGGGAACGGCGGCGAGTTCCTCCTTCGAGGCCTGCGCCAGCGTGTCGATATCCCCGAAATGCCGGGCGATGTCCCGCGCAGTGGTCTCACCCACGTAGCGGATGCCGATCGCGAAGAGGACGCGCTCGAACGGGACGTTCCTGGACTCCCGGAGGCTGTCCAGGAACCGCTGCGCCGCGCGTTCCTTCCAGCCTTCAAGCATCAGGAGCTGGTTCTCGCGGAGGTCGTAGAAATCGGCCGGCGTCTTCACCAGGTCCAGGTTGTACAGCTGGTCCACCGTGGCGTCGCCCGCGAGCACATTCATGGCCTTGCGGCCCAGGAAGTGCACGAGCTTGCCCTTGATCTGCGTAGGACAGCCGTCCGTGTTGGGACAGAACCACTTGGCTTCACCCTCGGGCTTCACGAGCGGTGTGCCGCAGTCGGGGCATACCGTCGGGAAGGCCGGGCGCCGGGCGCCGGGCTGCCGTTTGGATTCCTCGACGCCGGTGATCTTGGGGATGATCTCCCCGCCTTTCTCCACGTATACCCAGTCGCCCTCGTGGATGTCCAGCATCGTCATCTGGTCCTCGTTCACGAGGGTGGCGCGCTTGACCATCGTCCCGGAAAGGAACACGGGTTCCATGTTTGCGACGGGCGTCACCGCGCCGGTCCGGCCCACCTGATAGTCGATGGACAGGATGGGCGTCAGGGCCTGCTCCGCCTTGAATTTATACGCGACCGCCCAGCGCGGGGACTTGGCCGTGTAGCCAAGCGTGCGTTGGGCGTCCAATTCGTTGATCTTGATGACGATGCCGTCCGTGGCATACGGAAGCTGCTTGCGGGCCGTATCCCAATGGGCGATGAAAGCCTCGATCTCCTCGATGCTGTGACAGATCCGGCGCTCGTCGGAAACGGGAAGTCCCCAGGCCTGGGCGGCCTTCAGGGCCTCGTCATGGGTAGGGTAGTCCACCTGGCCGACCGGGATATGGTACAGGGTGCACATGAGGCCGCGGTTCGCCACTTCCTCCGGGTCCTGCAGCTTCAGCGAGCCGCTGGCCGCGTTGCGGGGATTCGCGAACGGCTGGTCTTCGTTGGCCTCCCGTTCCCGGTTCAGCCGGTCGAAGGATTCATAGGGCATGAGCACCTCGCCGCGGATCTCGAATTCCGCCGGCCAGCCTTCTCCGCGCAGGGTTTCGGGAATATTGGCGATTCTCCGGGCATTGGCGGTGACATCGTCACCTACCACGCCGTCGCCGCGAGTGAGCGCCCGGAACAGTTTGCCGTTCCGGTAGGTCAGGCAGATGGCCGTGCCATCGAACTTGAGCTCGCAACACCACGTGAACGGCGTCTCCAGGGTCTTGGTGGCCCTTTCGGCGAATTCCTCCACCTCGCCGATGCTGTAGGTATTGCCCAGCGACAGCATCGGATACTTGTGCGGATACTTCGCGAATTCCTTCCCGGCACCCGCCTCGATGTTCTGGACACCCGGCGTTTCCAGGTCGCTGCCCACGCGCTGGGTGGGGGAGTCCGCCGTCCGGTACTCCGGATACTGCTTCTCCAGGTCCTCCAGCTCGTGCATCAGCTGGTCGTACTCGTAGTCCGACATCGTGGGCGCGTTCTCCACATAATACTTCCGGCTGTTCTCCCAGAGAACCGCCTTCAGCCACTCGATGCGTTGTTTGACCTGCGTGAAATCCATATTCCGTGCACAAGAGTTGTAATTTACAAAGATAACAAATCTTTCTCAAATATTTTATATTTGAACCCCCAATTGCAGTCCCGCCACGAAAGTTTGCATGGGTGGCAAAAAGGCCGTAAATTTGGGCCGCAAATGAAGAATACGATCACCGAAGACAAGAAGTGGAAGATACTCTCGAGCGAGTATCTGGTCCAGAGGCCGTGGCTGACGGCCAGGCGGGATGTCACCGAGCTGCCCGACGGCCGCATCAACCACGAGTATTACGTCCTCGAGTACCCCGACTGGGTGAATATCATCGCCGTCACGAAGGATGGCAAGCTGGTGATGGAACGCCAGTACAGGCATGCGCTCGGTAATACCTGCTACGAACTGCCCTGCGGCGTCATCGAGAAGGGAGAAACGCCCCTGGAGGCCGCCAAACGCGAGCTTCTGGAAGAAACCGGCTTTGCGGGCGGGGAGTGGCAGGAATGGATGACGCTCTCGCCAAATCCCGCTACCAGCACGAACCTGGCGCACAGTTTCCTCGCCGTCGGCGTGGAGAAAGTCTCCGGCCAGCACCTGGACGCCACGGAAGACATCGACGTTTACATCCTGGAGCAGGACTATGTGCGGGAACTGCTCCGAGACAACCAGATCCTGCAGGCCCTGATGGCCGCTCCGCTCTGGAAATTCTTTTACGACAAAGACGTATGAACACCATCTGGATCGTACTCCCTATCCTGACCCTCCTGATGTTCGACCTGGGGCTCGCGCTCCGGTTCGAGGATTTCGGGAAAGTTTTCCGCCATCCCTGGCCCATCGTCGTGGCCCTCGTCGGCCAATTGGTCTTCCTCCCGGCCATCGCCCTGGGACTGGCCTACCTCCTGAAACTGCCGCCGGTCTTCTTCATCGGCCTGGTACTCATCGCCTGCTGCCCGGGCGGAAGCTCTTCCAATGTCTTCTCCAAATTGGCGAATGGCGACGTCGCTCTGTCCGTGACACTTACGGCGCTCAGCAGCATCATCACTTTATTTACGATTCCGGTCATCATGGGCTGGGCCACCCGGTTGGTGGGGGAGAGCGTAGGCATCACCCTGCCCGTCGGCAACCTCATCAAGCAGAACCTCGTCCTGATGCTCCTTCCGGTCCTTTTAGGCATCGGCCTGCACTATGCCTGGCCGAAGACGGCCGAGAAGGTGGACAAGGTCCTCACGAAGCTGGCGTTCCCGCTGCTGCTCGTGCTGATCACCGTCTTCTACATCCAGCACCGGCACACGATCATGGACAACATCGGCGTCCTGGGCCTCTGCGTGACCGCCCTCATCCTCCTGGCTATCGGCCTGTCCTCGCTGCTGTCCCGCCTGGTCCGGAACGACGCCCGGCAGCGCCGTACCGTGGTCATCGAAGTCGGCATGCAGAACGCCGCCCAGGCGATCTCCATCGCCTCCAGCCCGTTCATCTTCGCGAACGAGGAAATGGCCATCCCGGCCATCCTCTATTCCCTGATGATGAACATCGTCCTGCTCACGTATGTCGGCCTTGTCAAGAAAAAGAAGGATTTGTAATTAAAAATCCTTAAATTTGCATGATTTGGGAAAACAACGAACAAACACTCATAGTATCATGAAAGATTCCATCATCATCCTCTGCGGAGGCGGCCCGGCTCCGGGTATGAACACTGTCGTCATGTCTGTCGCGAAGACGTTCCTTTCCAACGGTTACCGTGTCATCGGCCTGCACGGCGGTTACAGCGGCCTTTTCAGCCAGAACCCGCGCACCGAGGACATCGACTTCTTCAAGGCGGACGCCTATTTCAACCGGGGCGGCAGCTACCTGCAGATGAGCCGTTTCAAGCCCACCGACAAGGATTTCGAGGAGAACTTCAACCTGGGCCTGTTCCAGGACAACAACATCAAGCTGCTCGTGACCGTGGGCGGTGACGACACCGCCTCCACCGCGAACCGCATCGCCAAGTTCCTCGCGGCGAAGCAGTATCCGATCGCGAACATCCACGTGCCCAAGACCATTGACAACGACCTTCCGTTGCCGAACAACGCCCCTACCTTCGGCTTCAACTCCGCGAAGGACGAGGGCGCGCACCTGGCCCGCACCGTGTACGAGGACGCCCGCACCAGCGGCAACTGGCTCATCATCAGCGCCATGGGCCGCAGCGCCGGCCATCTCGCCCTGGGTATCGGCGAGGCCACGCACTGCCCGATGACCATCATCCCCGAGATGTTCAACAAGACCGGCATCTCCCTGGACAAGATCGTCAAGCTCGCGCTTTCCACCATCATCAAGCGGAAGATCATGGGCATCGGCTACGGCACCGTCGTCGTCGCCGAGGGCGTTTTCCACGACCTGGATCCGCAGGAAATCAAGGATGCCGGCGTGTCCATGACCTATGACGAGCACGGCCATCCGGAACTTGGCAAGATTTCCAAGGCGGTCCTCTTCAACGACATCCTCGAGAAGGAGTTCAAGAAGATCGGCCTGAAGGTCAAGACCCGTCCGGTGGAGATCGGCTACGATGTCCGCTGCCAGGATCCGATCGGTTACGACCTGACCTACTGCACCGAGCTGGCCATGGGCGCCTATGAGCTCTTCGCCAAGGGCGAGACCGGCTGCATGGTGTATGTCGATGCCGACGGCGAGGCCCATCCGCTGTACCTGAAGGACCTGCAGAACGCCGAGGGCAAGATTCCGCCGCGCCGCGTGAACATCGCCGGCGGTACCTCCCAGAACTATTTCAACCACATCTGCCACTTCATCACGCCGACTGACTACGAGGCCGCGAAGAAGTATGTCGCCGACCCGGAGACCTACGACTTCAAGAAGATCCTGAACTGGTAGTTTGAAAAAGGTCCTTTACCAGATGCTTCCCCGGCTGTGGGGAAGCGGTAAGTTTGAAAGTGTCGACGCCGCGTCCTTGGAGTATATCCGGGGACTCGGCGTCGATTACATCTGGTATACGGGCCTCATCCGCCACGCCACGCGGAAGAAGGACGAAGGCTGCCGCCCGTCCCACCCCCAGATTGTGAAAGGGGAGGCCGGCTCGCCCTACGCCATCACGGATTACTACGACGTAAATCCTTATCTAGCAACAGATCCCGATGCCAGGATGGAAGAATTCCTTCAACTGGTAAAACGCACGCATCGGCACGGGATGAAGGTCATCATGGACTTCGTCCCGAACCACGTGGCGCGGGATTACCGGAGCCATATTCCGGGTGTCCATTCCCTCGGTGCCGACGACGACACATCCGTGCACTGGTCACCCGAGAACGACTTCTTCTATTACCCCGGCGAACCGCTGCGCCTGCCGGTACCCTGCAACGGCACCGGCTACTTCGAGTATCCGGCCAAGGCCTCCGGCAACTGCTTCTCCCCGACGCCCGGCATCAACGACTGGTACGAGACCATCAAGATCAACTACTGCGACTTCCACACCCGCACCTGGGACAAGATGTACAACATCGTCCATTTCTGGGCCCTCAAGGGGGTGGACGGATTCCGTTGCGACATGGTGGAACTGGTGCCGCCCGCCTTCATGCAGTGGCTCATCGCGAAGATCAAGCTGGAATTCCCGCACATCGTCTTCATCGCTGAGGTCTATGAGAAGGAAAAGTACCGGATGTATGTCGACGAGGTGGGTTTTGACCTCCTCTACGACAAGTCCGGCCTCTATGACACGGTCCGCGCCGTCACCTGCGATGGGCTCACCGCGCGGGCGTTGACCTGGAACTGGCAGTTCCTCGGCGATCTCCAGCCCCGGATGCTGGACTTCCTGGAGAACCATGACGAACAGCGCGTCGCCTCCGATTTTTTCGCCGGCAGCGCCGAGGCCGGCTACGCCGCGCTCGGCGTCTCGCTGCTCCTGAACACCGCCCCCTTCATGCTCTACTTCGGGCAGGAAATCGGGGAACGGGGGATGGATGCCGAACCCTTCAGCGGCGTCAACGGCCGCACCTCCATCTTCGACTGGTGGACAGTCGAAAGCCTCCAGGCCCTCCGTCAGTATATCGATGACAAGCGGAAGGGCTTGAATGACAAGCAGAAAGCAATTCTTGGACGCTACCGGGAAGCGCTGGAACTGGCCAAGCGGCCGGCCTTTGCGGAGGGCCGGACCTTTGACCTCTGCTACTGCCAGGGCGAGGGCTTCAACCCCGACCGCCACTTCGCCTTCCTCCGCTCAGACGATGAAGAAACCTGGCTCGTCGTCTGCAATTTCGGCCCCGCCGCCGACGTCACGATCCACATTCCTGCCGAAGCCGGTACGGAACCGCGCACCGTCACGCTCCGCGTGCCGGAAAAGGACTTCATCGTCAGGAAGATCTAGCGCCGCCGGAATTCGGCCACGGTGATGGCCGTGGCGATGGCGGCATTCAGGGATTCGGAGCCCGGGTCGTCCGCAGGATAGGGCGGGATGAAGAGCCGGTCGCTCACACAGGCGGCCACGGCCGGAGAAATACCGTTGGACTCATTCCCGATCACAATCACCGATGGTGCCTCCCGTCCGCAGTCCAAGTCCTTGGCATACATGTTTTCCCCATTCAAGAACGTCCCGTACACATGGCCGCCGTCTGCCACGACTGAGCGGCAGAGCGTGGCGATATCCATCCGATGGAACGGCACGCGGAAGATCGCGCCCATCGTAGCCTGGACCACCTTGGGATTGTACAGTTCCACGGTGTCGGGCGAAGCGACGACCCCGTCGATGCCGAACCAGTCTGCCACCCGAAGAATGGTGCCCAGGTTGCCGGGGTCCCGGATGCCGTCCAGGGCCAGGAAGAGCCCCCGGGAGGGCTGGAAGGCGGCCGGGGCAGGCTGTCGGACGACCGCGAGGACCGGAGAAGGGGAGGAGAGCATCGACAGCCGCGCCATCGCCTCCTCGCCGATTTCGTCCCGCCGGTACACGGACACGACCACGAACCCCGATGCCAGCGCCTCGGAAACCATCTTTTCGCCTTCGACCACGAAGAGTCCGGCCTCGTCCCGGAACTTCTTCTGCGCAAGGGAGCGGACCTGCCGCAGTTCGTTCTTGGAAATGCTCATACCCTGCAAAGTTATATATTATTCTTGTCGATTAATAGCGGAAAAGTGTTAATTTTGTGGGAATGAACTGCAAAAACCTCATACTTTCGATCCTCGCCGGCATCCTCGCCACAGGCTGCGCCACGCAGCGCCTCGCGGAAGGGGAGTACCGCCTCGCCGGCAACAAGATCAAGGTGGTGGGCAAGCAGATCAGCAGTTCGGAACTCACTTCGTACCTCGCCCAGAAGCCCAGCGCCTCGTTCCTGGGCATCCGCCGGCCCGGCGCGCCGTTGGTCATCCACGATGACAGCCAGGTGCAGACCAGCGCCGACAACATCGAGAACCACCTCGAATACATCGGCTATTATGGTTCCAAAGTGACGAGCGAGGTGGAATATCAGGGGAAAAAGGCTTATGTAACCTATATTGTCACGCCCGGAAAGCGGTACACGATCCGCTCGATCGATTTCGAGCTTCCGCAGGACGAAGAATTCCGGCAGGAGTTCGAGACGGACCGGCCGCACATCACCATCAAGGAGGGACAGTATCTGGCCGAGTCCACCCTCGAGGCCGAAACCGTCCGTTCCGCCGAGTTCTTCCGCAACCGAGGCTACTACGGCTTCGACAAGAGTTTCTATTTCTGTGAGGCGGACACCCTCTCGCACGACGGTACGGCGGCCCTGAAAATGGCCATCCGGGACTATCCACGCAACGGCTCCCCGGAGGATGCGAAGCCGCACCGGAAGTTCACCATCGGCGATGTGACCCTGTCCTACCCGAAGGAAATCCCCATCCGGACCTACATCCTCGAGGAGCTGAACGTTCTCCGGCCCGGGATGCCCTACAGCGAAAGGGCGGTCAATGCCACCTACTCCCGGCTGTCGAACCTGTCCGTCTTCAACAGCGTGAACGTCACGATGAATCCGGTGTCCGACCACGTCGTGGACTGCGACATCAACCTCCTGAACGGCGGCGTGCAGGGCTTCAAGACGAATCTGGAGGCCTCGGTGAACTCCACCGGCCTGTTCGGCATCTCCCCGCAGCTCAACTACTTCCATAAGAACTTCTTCCACGGCGGCGAACTGTTCAACCTGGGCCTGAAAGGAAACTTCCAGTTCAAGACCAAGGACAAGATCCGCTCCACGGAATTCAGCGTCTCCAGCACGCTCCGCATTCCCCGGCTCATCGGGCTGCCGAACTCCCTCTTCCGGGGTCCGAATCTCCCGCATACGGACCTCACCCTCGGTTTCAGCTACCAGGACCGCCCCGAGTACAAGCGGACCATGATCACGACCAGCTTCGGCTACACGGGCAACCTGGGGCGGAACTTCTATTACCAGTTCTTCCCGTTCCAGGCGAACATCGTCCGTCTGTTCAGCGTCTCGGAGAGTTTCGCGGAACGGTTGGTGAGTGACCTCTTCCTCCTGAACGCCTACTCGGACCACTTCGACATGGGCATGGGCGGCATGCTCTATTACACGACGGATCCGACCCCGATTCCCAAGCGCACCTATACCTACGGACGGCTGTCGTTCGACCTGGCGGGCAATGTCCTCAGCCTGTTCAACTCCGCGATGCCCACGAACCAGATCGGCCAGCATACCATCTGGCAGATTCCCTACGCCCAGTATGTGCGCGGCGAACTGCAGTTGGGCCAGACCATCCGTTTCGGCGGCGGGGACAACCAGGCGGTGGCGTTCCGCTTCCTGGTCGGCGCCGGGTATGGCTACGGCAACTCCACCACCGTCCCGTTCGAGAAACAGTTTTATGCCGGCGGCGCAAACAGCATGCGCGGCTGGCAGGCCCGCGCCCTGGGCCCGGGACGTGTGCAGCCCTGGACCGAATACTTCCTCATCCCGAGCCAGACGGGCGACTTCAAGATGGAAGCCAATTTCGAATACCGTTTCCCCATCGTCTGGAAGCTGGAAGGCGCCCTCTTTGCGGATGCCGGTAACGTGTGGAACCTCCGGTTGGCCGAATACATGGAAGGCTCCAATTTCTCCTTCGATACCATCGCCGCCGACTGGGGCCTGGGCTTGCGCGTGAACCTGGACTTCATCCTCGTGCGCATCGACCTGGGCGCCAAGATCTATGAACCCTGCCGGCCCGTCGGCGAACGCCTGATCGGTCCCGACCAGTGGCTCAAGTCAGGCAACTTCGCCTTGCATTTCGGCGTAGGTTATCCTTTCTGATAGTATTTCGGCCAGCAGGCCTCGAGATAGGCACGGAGGACGTTCTCGTGCTTGTTGGGCTGCGGCTCGTAGAAGACGGTGCCCTGGATGGCGTCGGGCAGGAATTCCATGTCGGCAAAATGGCCGGGGTAGTCATGGGCGTACTTGTAGCCGTCGCTGTAATTGAGGTCCTTCATCAGTTGCGTGGGCGCGTTCCGGATAGGGAGGGGGACCGGGAGGTCACCCGTTTCCCGGACGAGCGCCAGCGCATTTTCCAGGGCCATGTAGGAGCCGTTGCTTTTCGGAGAGGACGCCAGATACACCGTCGTCTCAGCGAGCGGGATCCGGCCTTCGGGCATGCCGATCTTGGAAACCACCTCAAAACAGGCATTGGCCAGCAGGAGCGCGTTCGGATTCGCCAGACCCACGTCCTCGGAAGCTGAGAGGCACAACCGGCGGGCGATGAAGAGCGGATCCTCGCCGCCCTCGATCATCCGGGCCAGGTAATAGATGGCCGCGTTCGGGTCCGACCCGCGGATGCTCTTGATGAAGGCCGAGATGATGTCGTAATGCATCTCCCCGTCCTTGTCGTAGATGGCCATGTTCTCCTGGATGCTCTCCGTAACCGACTTGTTGTCGATGACGATGGGGGAGCGGTCCCCGAAGGAGTCCACGACAATCTCCAGGACATTCAGGAGCTTGCGGGCGTCACCGCCGCTGTAGCGCATCAGGGCGTCGGTCTCGACGACCTGGATATCCTTGTCCTTCAGAAGGACGTCCTCCTTCAGTGCGCGGTCCAGAAGTATCTGTAAATCATTCTTTTCCAAGGATTTTAGGACAAATACCTGGCAGCGGGAGAGAAGGGGAGTGATGACCTCGAAAGAGGGGTTCTCGGTAGTGGCGCCGATCAGGACGATGGTGCCCGTCTCCACGGCCCCGAGGAGCGCGTCCTGCTGGGCCTTGTTGAAGCGGTGGATTTCGTCAATGAAAAGCACCGGCGCGCCGCGCTGGTTGAACAGGCTGTTCGAGCGGGCCTTGTCGAAGACCTCGCGGACATCCTTGACACCGGAAGTGACGGCGGACAGGGTGTAGAACTCCCGGTCCATCGTCTGGGCAATGATATGCGCCAGGGTCGTCTTACCCACGCCCGGAGGCCCCCACAGGATGAAAGACGAGAGGTTTCCGCTCTCGATCATCTTGCGCAGGACGCAGCCTTCGCCCACCAGGTGCCGCTGGCCCACATACTGGTCCAGCGACTGCGGACGCATCCGTTCCGGCAGGGGAGGGAGCATGGAACTCGACGCGGACATGGGCCTAGATTTCCTTGCTGTAGACGCGCCGGCGGCGCTTGAATTCCTTCTGATACAGATTCCAGAGGTTCTGGACACTGTTGTTGGTCTCCATCTCGGCGTTGGATTCCCCATACTTGAAACCGCCCTCGATGAGCATCGGAATCAGGTCGTTGAAGATGATGGAATGGATGCCCCGGTTCCGGTAATCGGGATCCACGGCGATCATCAGCAGTTCCAGCCCGTCCTCGTGCTTCCAGTAGGTGGACTTGAGGAGATGCCACCAGCCGGTAGGGAAGAGGTAGCCCCGGCATTTCTGCGCGGCGCGGGCGATGGAAGGCATCGTCAGGGAAACGCCGACCAGCTTGCCCGCCTTGTCTTCGATCAGGATGATGTACCTGAGGTCGATCAACCCCAGATAGGTGTTCACGTAACTGTCGATGACATCGTCCGGAAGTACCGTAAAATCAAATAGTTGGCTATATGCCTTATTGATTAGGTCGAAGATTTTCCGGCCGTATCCTTCCCGGCGGACCTCGCGTTTGGTAATCCGGCGGATGTGCAGGTCATACCGCTCCTGCACGAGGGCCGCGGCGCGGGAAACTTTCTCAGGAACCTGTTCCGGCACGAAAATGCGGTATTCCAGCCAGTCATTGACCTTACCCAGCCCCAGGGCCTCGAAATGGTCCTTGTAATACGGGAAATTGTACTTGAGGTTGAAGGAGCTGATGTCGTCGAACCCTTCCACGACGCAGCCTTCGTTGTCGAAATCCGTGAATCCGAGCGGGCCCGAAATCTGTGTCATTCCGTGTTTCTTGCCGAAATGGACGACCGCATCGACCAAGGCCTTGGAAACTTCCTTGTCGTCGATGAAATCAATCCATCCGAAGCGGACTTCGCGGTGGTTCCAGTCTCGGTTCGCAATGTCGTTGATGATGGCGGCCACGCGACCGACGATTTCTCCATGCTCGTTGTATGCCAGAAACTTCTCGCACTTGGCATACTTGCCCATGGGATTCTTAGTCATGTCCAGCGAGGACATCTCGTCCAGGAAGAGGCTGGGCACATAGTGCGGGCAGTCCTTGTACAATTTGAGCGGGAATTTCACGAACGCGCGCAAGTCCTTGCGGCTTTCGACGGTCTTGACGGTGACAGGCATAGGTTTCAGTTACACGGATTTTAAATCGTACAAAGATAGTCATTTATTTTTAACTTGCGCCACTCTCCTATTATTTGTTACACAATTTATATTATGTTAAGTAATGCGAAATGAAATAATCCCCTGCGCACGCAGATTTGAGGAATGCATGAAAATTGAGTATATTTGTAAGTTATAAGATAAAGAAGAATGAGCAGAAAAAAAGTCGACCTGAAACTGGAGAACGTCACCATCGAGGCCGTCGCCGCCGAAGGCAAGGCGCTGACCCATGTGGATGGGATGGTCGTCTTCGTCGATTTCGCCGTGCCCGGTGACATCGTGGATATCCAGGTTTTCAGGAAGAAGAAAAACTATATGGAGGGCTTCATATCCCGGATAATCCAACCCTCCCCGCACAGGCTCGAAGCCTTCTGCGAGCATTTCGGCGTTTGCGGCGGCTGCCGCTGGCAGCCCCTGCCGTACGAAATGCAGCTGGAAGCCAAACGGCAGCAGGTCTATGACCAACTGGTCCGGATCGGCCATCTCGAGGTCCCGGAAATCCGCAAGACACTCCCCTCCCAGCGGACGCAGTTTTACCGTAACAAGCTGGAATTCAGCGCTTCCAGTAAGCGTTGGGTCCTTCATGGCGAGGATCCGGATGCCATTCCGGCGAATGACCGGATGGGCCTGGGCTTCCATGTGGGCAAATTCTTCGACAAGGTCCTGGACATCAAAAAATGCTGGCTCCAGCCCGAGCCATCCAATGCTATCCGCTTGTTTATCAAGCAGTTCTGTATCGAACACGGATACGATTTCTACGATATCCGCAACAATGAGGGGTATTTCCGCAACATGTTCATCCGGACGACGGAAGCCGGCGCGGTGATGCTCATCCTGTGCTTCGCTTACGAGGACTCCGCCCAGAGAATCGCCCTCCTGGATGCCCTGGTGGCCGAATTTCCGCAGATTACCTCCCTCTGGTACGTCATCAACGAGAAGCTGAACGATTCCATCGGCGACCAGTCCCCCATCCTGTACAAGGGCGACGACGCCATCTACGAAGAGATGGAAGGCCTCCGCTTCAAGATCGGCCCGAAATCCTTCTATCAGACGAATTCCCTGCAGGCATACCGACTGTACAGCGTCGCGCGCGACTTCGCGGCTCTCACCGGCAACGAAGTGGTCTACGACCTGTACACCGGCACCGGCACCATCGCCCAGTTCGTTTCCCGCCAGGCTTCCAAAGTCATCGGCATCGAATATGTCCCCGAGGCCATCGAGGACGCGAAGGCCAATGCGGAGGCGAACGGCATCACGAACTGCCGGTTCTTCGCCGGCGATATGAAAGATGTCCTGAATGCGAAGTTCATCGCCAGGCACGGCCATCCCGACGTCATCATCCTGGATCCTCCCCGTGCGGGCATCCATCCCGACGTGGCGAAGGTCATCCTGGACGCGGCGCCCGACCGGATGGTCTACGTGAGCTGCAATCCGGCTTCCCAGGCCCGCGATCTGGCCATCCTCTGCGAAAACTATGAGATTTCGGCGGTCCAGCCCGTCGACATGTTCCCGCACACGATGCACGTGGAGAATGTGTGCGCGCTTAAACGGAAAGTGAAATGATCTGGTTGCAAGTCCTTTTACTCATCGGCGGCCTCGCCCTCATCGTATTCGGGGCGGACTGGCTCGTGGACGGCGCCTCGGGCATCGCCCGGCGCTTCGGCCTGAGCGAATTCGTCATCGGCCTGACCATCGTCGGCATGGGCACCTCCGCCCCGGAGATGGTCGTCAGCTTCATCGGCGCCTTCCAGGGCAACGCCGATATCGCCATCGGCAACGTGGTGGGTTCGAACATCATGAACACCCTGCTCATCCTGGGTGTGACGGCCCTCATCCTCCCGATGGCCATCACCCCCTCCAACTGGAAGCGGGACATTCCGATGAACATCCTGACCACGATGCTCCTGATCTTCCTGGGACTGGAGTACACGATCCTCCATATCGGCACGAACGGCCTGAGCCGCTGGGACGGAGGCATTCTCATCGCCTTCTTCATCGGCTATATGATCCTGAGTTTCAAGGGGAACCAGCCGGACGAAGAAGACTCCCCCGCCAAACAGCGCAGCATCTGGATGTGCCTCCTGCTGATCGTGGCCGGCATCGCGGGCCTCGCCTTCGGCGGCAATCTGTTCGTGAACAACGCGACGGAACTCGCCCGCGCCCTCGGGGTCAGCGACAAGTTCATCGCCATCACCATCCTGGCCGGCGGCACGTCGATGCCGGAGCTGGCCACCTGCGTGGTGGCCGCCGCCAAGAAGAAGGGGCAGCTGGCCCTGGGCAACATCATCGGCTCGAACGTCTTCAACATCTTGCTGATCCTGGGCGGATCGGCCCTTATCTCTCCCCTGTCCTTCGACCACATCACCTACGTGGACCTCGGTGTCCTGCTGGTGAGCGCCCTGGTGCTCCTGACCGCGGGATTCGTAGGCCGCAAGAAGATGATCGACCGGTTGGACGGCGGACTGTTCGTCTTGATCTGGGCCGCTTATATGGCCTATCTTATCTATAACCTGTAACTGATGCTTTTCCATATCCTTCAGTCCGTCACCCCCGAAGCCGAGAGAATCGCCCAGCGGTTCTCCTCGGATTCGCTGCAGACCAAAGGGGCCGAGATCGCCGAAATCCTCCGGAACACCCCGCCCAAGGAACTGATCGAGGAGATGGTCACCTCCTTCATCAAGTTCGGCATCAAGCTCGTCTTTGCGCTGATCCTGTACTTCATCGGCGCCTGGCTCATCCGCAAGTCCAAGAAGTTCATCGCCCGGGTGTTCACCCGCCGCGGGGCCGATGCGACCCTGACCTCCTTCATGCAGAGCCTGGTCACGGCCGTCCTCTGGATCCTCCTGATCATGTTCATGATCGGAACCCTGGGCATCAATACCACTTCGCTCGCCGCGCTCCTGGCCGCGGGCGGCATGGCCATCGGCATGGCGATGAGCGGCACGGTCCAGAACTTTGCCGGCGGCCTGATGCTCCTGGCTTTCAAGCCCTTCAAGGCCGGCGACTATATCGAGGCGCAGGGCTTTGCAGGCGTCGTGAAGAGCATCAACATCGTCTCGACGAAGATCGTGACCCTGGACAACCGGGAGGTCATCCTGCCCAACGGAGCCCTTTCGAACGGTACTATCAACAACTACAGCGCGAATCCCCTCCGCCGCATCGACCTTACCGTCAATGTCTCCTACGGCAGCGACGCCGAGGCGGTCAAGTCCGAACTGATGCGGATCATCGGGGAGAACGAGAAGATCCTGCATGCAGACACCTCCGGCGCCGAGGATCCGAACGTGGTCCTGAGCGGCTTGAAAGACAGTTCCGTGGAATTCCTGGTCCGTGTGTGGGTGCGTTCCTCAGACATCCGGGAAGTGCGCTATGCGCTGACCGAAGCCATCTATACAGGCCTGCCTGCGCACGGAATCTCCTTCCCGTTCCCGCAGCTGGACATTCACTTGAAACACAATTAAAAAAGCGGCCCTTCCGGGTCGCTTTCCTTTATCCTTCCGCTTCGAACTTTTCCTTCATCATCACGGGGTTGCCGTAGATGCGCAGGAAGATGTCGCGGAGTTCCGCCCGGTTCAGCGTCGGCTCCACCTGGTCCAGCTGATGCTCGGTGAATTCCGTGAAGGCCTCGGCTTCCTCGTGGGAATAGCGGTCCGCGTACTTGAACGTGTGGTTGGCCAGGTCGTAGGCGATGTAGTTCGTATTCCAGAGCTTGTAGCCATTGATAACACGGACGTCCACCGCGTGGCGGATGAGCTGATAGCGGTCATTCTTGTCGCAGAGGGACGCTGCGCGGATCTCGTCCTCGGTGAGCGGGTCGCCGAAGTTCAGGTGCACGTTTCCCTTCCACTGCTTGATGCCCAGCATGATGCTCTGCAGGTCCTCATTCTCCGTCTTGACGTACTTCTGCGTGCGGGAAATGAGCTTTTCGCGGGCCTTCAGGATGTCGCAGGGCTCGTATTCGTAGGAAATCGAGAGCGGGATGATATTCAGTTCCAGGAAGTTCTGCACGAAATCCTTGGTACCGCTCATATCGAACATCTTCAGGAGGCCCTGCTCGGTGATGTCGATGCCGTCCTTCGTCCGTCCCTGCCGCTGGGCAATCCAGACGGAACTCTTTCCGGTCGTGATGCTTTCGCGGATATACTTGGACAGGACCTGCGAGGAAAGATAGAGTTCGCGGGCGGAGATGCCGCGGATGACCTTGATCATCCGGTTGGAGCGGATCAGGCGCTCGATCGTCTTGCTCTTGAGGAGGTTGTCGCCCACACAGATCTCGGTGAGGGGAAGCTGGTTCCGGAACAGGATCAACTGCGTGAAGGCCGGGTCCAGGATGATGTCGCGATGGTTGGACATCGCCAGGTACTTGCCCTCGATGGCCTGGAGCTTGTTGATGCCGTCATAGGAGAAGTTGCGGACCGACTTCTCGATGACCCATTCCGTGGCCTGCGACATGACCAGCTTCTGGAAGTCGTCCACCGTACTGATGCTGCGGAGGATGTCCCGCAGGTAGGTTTCGGGCTGGTTGGAGAAGATGTACTTGGAAATCCAGGGTACGTTGGGATGCTCGGCCAGTTTGGAAAGGGCGGCAGCCGCTTCTTCGTCGTTATAGGGAGCTATGTCCTCGAATGGATTCAATTCGTCCATGAGTCGTCGGTTTTGTACGGCGCAAAGGTACGAAAAACAGGCCAATTAATCAAGCGCGGACCAGCAGGGAGCTGTCCCCATAGCTGAGGAAGCGGAAGCCGTGCGAGAGCGCATAGTCGTAGATGGTCCTCCAATCCCCGCCTACGAAGGCGGAAACCAGCAGGATGAGGGTACTTTCGGGTTGGTGGAAGTTCGTGACCATCAAGTCCACCAGACGGAAACGGAACCCCGGGACGATGATGATCCGGGTGCCGATCTTGAGTTCGTCCAGGTGGTTCGCCTCCAGGTAGGTGATGATCGCCTCCAGGGCTTCCCGGGTGCTGAACGGATACTCCCGCTCATACGGTGCCCACTGCGGTACATCCTCCGGCACCCCCTTCTCAAGACAGCTGACACCCACGTAATAAAGGGATTCCAACGTCCGGACTGAAGTTGTTCCGACGGCAATCAACTTCCTATCCATCAGGCAGATATCCTTCAAAAGCTGAAGTTTCACTACAAATGGCTCCCGGTGCATGGGATGCTCGGAGACCAGCGAACTCTTGACCGGTAGGAAAGTGCCCGCGCCTACATGGAGACAGACGGTTTCCATGTCGATTCCCTTGGCCTTGATCCGGCCCAGGACATCTTCCGTGAAGTGAAGGCCGGCCGTCGGCGCCGCGACGGAACCGCGGATATGGGCATAGAGCGTCTGATAGCGTTCGATGTCGATCTTTTCGGATTCCCGGTTCAGATACGGGGGAATCGGCACGGTCCCACAGACCTCCAGGACACGGGAAAAGGGAGAGCCATCCGTCCAGCGGAACTCCACGACCCCAGTCTGGCCCTCGCGACTCAACAGCCTGGCTTCCAGGCCCATATCCGGAGTTTCAGGGGTCCGGAACAGGGTCAGGACGTCATCTTTCCATTTTTTCGCATTGCCGATGACACACTTCCAGGTACAGGTGTCTGTAGCGGCAAAGGCCGTGGCATATTCGACTGGTTTCACCGGCTCCAGGCAGAATATCTCGATATGGGCGCCGGTCGCGCGCTGGAAATGCATGCGGGCCGGAACAACCTTCGTATCGTTGAAGATCATGAGGGAATTCTCGGGAAGCAGCTCCGGTAACTGGCGGAAAACGAACTCGTCCACCCGTCCGCCCTCATAATGGAGCAACTTGGAAGAGTCCCGCTCGGGAAGCGGGTATTTGGCGATCCGCTCATCGGGAAGCGGATAATTGTAATCCTCGATATGGATTTCAGGTATCATGCGCTCATTATCAAATCTGACGCGAAGTTACACAATTCTGCACGAATTCTGAAATCTCCGTATCCAGTCGTTCAGCCTCCCTTCTTTCTGCCTGAAATGTGTTTACAAATGTAACTCACTCGCATTTTTCCCCAGAGATGTTAACACGGGTCACAAAATCCATTATAAGCAATTATTATTCCATATTTTAGCAATAGTTTATGTATTGATAATCAACTATTTATAATATTACATATAAAATATAGATAAAGCTAAAGTTATCAACAAAGGAGTATTACACCTCCTATCTCTAACAAATATGTTATAAATAACTAATTAAAACACTTATAATCAGTACTTTAATTATACTTAACGGATTTTATACTTTATGTATTTTATGCCTCTTTTACTCCCCTATTCCAGCCATGGCCATCCCATTTTAATACTTGTATTTTTACTTTAGATTCGTTACTTTTGTAACACCTAAGGATAACAAGATGGACAAACGCCTTCAACAGTTTCTGGACGCGGAGAATATCTCGCAGGCGCAGCTTGCGGACACGCTCGGTGTCGCTCGCGCCGGAATCTCGCACATCCTGTCCGGCCGGAACAAACCGGGGTTCGATTTCCTGGAGGCCATGGCCGTGCACTATCCCCGGATCAGCATGGACTGGCTCCTGACCGGTAAAGGCCGTATGTACAAGGACACACCCGGCGAGAATCCCGTATTTGCAGCCGAGCAGCCCCCGCGGCGCGTTTCCAAGATTCTCGTCTTCTATGACGACAACACGTTTGACGAGTTCCAATAAGATTTATTATCTTTGCAGGACCAAGCCAACGAGACCATGTCCAGTCTGCAGCAAAGTGCCCGCGGCATGCTCTGGAAGCGCCGCATTCCGGGTTACCAGTTCTGGAACCGCCTGAGATTCAGGCGGGAGCATCCCTCGTTGGCCCGGGAACTCTTCGGCATCCAGTTCCGGCACCCCATCGGTCTGGCCCCTGTGCTGGAGCGGCAGGATGAACTGCTGGACCTGTGCGACAGCATCGGCTTCAGCTTCACGGGCATCATTCCCGGCGAAACACCCCTGCAGACCCTCGCAGAGCGCCTGCAGAACCGGCAAACCCCCATTGTCGCCGCCGTGGAGCTCCGTCCGGACGGCACCACGGAAGAGGAGGTGAAGCAGCGGATCATCCACCAGTTCTCCCTCCTGTACGATTTCGCGGACTTCTTCGTCATCGATATCAACCGGGAAAGCGGCCTGTCTTCCCTGGACGATTTCTCCGACTGGACCGAACTCCTGGACGAATTGCTCAGCCTGCGGCTGTATTATGAGCGTTATAAGCCCATCCTCCTCCGCCTCGCGCCCGGCCACGATGAGGAACAGATGCGGCGGATCCTGGATTTCGGCCTCATGTACGGTTTCGACGGTGTTGCAGTGCCCGGCCTCGCCAAGGTCCGTTTCTGCGCCGAATACACCCAAAAACGCCTTCCCATCATCGGCTCCGGGGCGATCACATCGCCGGAGGAAGCCCGTGCGCTGCTTCAGGCCGGGGCATCCCTCATCGAAGTGGCCCAGGGCATTCCGGGCAAGCCGCGCCAGACCGCGAAAAGCCTGCTCAAGGCCATCGACCAACCTATCCAGACCCCATGATCCAAGCATCCATCTGCACCATCGGCGATGAGATCCTCATCGGCCAGGTCGTGGACACCAATTCCTCCCGCCTTGCCATCGCGCTCGAAGAGGCTGGAATCCGTGTCACCCGCATGCTATCCATCGGAGACGACCGCGACGAAATCCTGAACAATCTTCGCAATGAACTGACTGTCAATGACATCGTCATTACGACGGGCGGCCTTGGCCCCACGAAGGACGACATTACGAAAGGCGTCCTGGCCGAATTGTCCGGTAGCGCAGGGATGGTGGAGCACGCCGGGCAACTGGCCATCATCCAGGACATTCTCCACAGCCGCGGACTCGACATGCTTGCAAGCAACCGGGCGCAGGCCCTCGTCCCGGACCGTTGTGAAGTGATCGAAAACCACCTGGGAACGGCTCCCATCATGGTTTTCCGTTTCCCGGAGGATGCTTTCGGCGCCACTTTGTACGCTCTGCCGGGCGTTCCGTTCGAAGCCGTTGGCGCCATTCCGTCCGTGATGCAGGACATCCGGGGACATTTCCCCCTGAACGACATTCTGCACCGCAGCATCATGGTCTTCGGGATGGCGGAGTCGGCCCTTTCCGAATTCATCGCACCGTGGGAAGACGCCCTGCCGGCGGATATGCACCTCGCTTACCTGCCGAATCCCCTCACGGGCATCCGGCTCCGCCTGTCCATCTACGGCGGGAACAAGGAAGAGCAGCAAACCCGCGTAGAGGCACAGATTGCCCGCTTGAAGGAAATGCTGGGTGACAAGGTGTACTCCGACAAGGATGACACCCTGGAAGCCACTGTAGGCCGCCTGCTGATGGCATCCGGCAAGACCTTGAGCGCCGCGGAATCCTGCACAGGCGGCGAGATTTCGCACCTGATCACCTCCGTTCCCGGTTCTTCCGCCTACTACTTGGGCTCGGTCACCTCGTATGCCGTTTCCGTCAAGGAGAACGTTCTCGGCGTTCCGGCGGAGACTGTCGAAAAGTACGGCGTCGTGAGCGGCGAGGTCGCGGCGGCGATGGCCGAAGGCGTCCGCCGCGTGACCGGTAGCGACTACGCCGTCTCCACGACCGGACTGGCCGGGCCGGATGGCGATGCCTTCAATCCGGTGGGCACTGTCTGGATCGGGGTGGCCGGTCCGTGGGGTACGAAGACCGTCAAAAAGATCTATCGCAACGACCGGAAGCGCAATATCGAACGTTTTGCGGCCGCTGCGCTCGATTTTTTGAGGCTGACCCTCATCGAGGATTTAACAAATTGATATAAAAGAAAGAAAACAAAAAAGTTAAATGTTGTAACTTTTTTGTTTTCACTCCCAAAGGGCCTCAAAAGGGCCCTTTCACCGTTCTATATCGGCCTTGTCGCCTATCCGACGCATCACCGCGAGGAGGTTCTCCCCCGCCACTTTGTCGATGTCCTTTTCGGCATAGCCGCGACGCCGCATCTCCTCGAAAACAACGCCGATCTGGGACACGTTTTCCAATCCGGCAGGCGGCACCAGAATGCCGTCGAAGTCACTGCCGATCCCGACATGGTCGATGCCGGCGATAGACACGGCATGGTCGACATGGTCCACGATCTCCCGGACTCCCGGACGCCAGAGCGACTCGAGCCGGTCTTGCATTTCCTCCCAGGCTCTGACCCGCACCGGGTCGGCCGGATTCGCGATGAAGGCGGCTTCCACCCGCTCGCCCTCGTCGAACAGGGCGGCGTCGGCCGGATCGGAAAGGAACCGTTCCGACAGGAATGCAGGATAAAAGTTGATCCCGACATAGCCGTCTTTTTCCGCCAGCGCCTGGAGCATTTCGTCGGTCAGGTTGCGCCGGTGGTTGCAAAGCGCCCGGCAGCAGGAGTGCGTAGCAATGACCGGGGCCTCCGACAGGCGGATGCAGTCCCAGAAGGTCTCGTCGGACGCATGGGACAAGTCGACCATCACCCCAAGGGCGTTCATCTCGGCAATCACCTGCTTTCCGAACGGACTCAGGCCGTGCCAGCGCTTCCCTTCGGCAGCACTGTCGGCAATGGCATTGTCACCGTTGTGCGTGAGCGTCACATAGCTGACACCGAGACGGTAAAAGGTCCGGAGCAGGGACAGCGACTGCTGGATGGGGGCTCCGTTCTCCATGCCGATAAAGACCGATATCAGCCCGTTCTTCGTATTCTCCCCCGCTTCATCCGGCGAGAAAGCCAGGGCCGCATAGTCCGGGTTCGCATCGACGGCGTCATAGACGGCGGAAATCATCTCCAACGCATAGCGTGTAGCTGCGTCAGGCGCCATTTCCGCCGGGGTATACAAGGCGAAAAAAGAGCCGCCGACTCCCCCGCGCCTGAGTTTGGGGAAATCGACGTGCCCATAGCGGTTGTCGATACCGAGATTCCGGAGCCGGATCAGCTGCGAAGGGGTATCGACGTGGCTGTCAAAGATTTGCATCACTTCGTTCCGTAAGGGGCCAGGGTGGATTTCACGATCTTCTCGATCTCGAACACCGGGGATCCGCTGTAGAACAGGGAGCTGCCGCCGACGAGGTTCACGGAGACCTTCTTGGAGACGGAGACGGTGACGGTGCAAGAGTTGGAGAGGTTGGCCTCGACCTCCTCCATCGGCATCGCGAAAGCGTCCACGACGGAACTGCGGGATCCCTTGACCTCCATTTCGAGGGCCTTGCCGGTGAGCGTCAGCTTGGAACTCCCCTCGGAGGTCACTTCCACCTTCTCGGTATCGGAGAGCACGCTGACCTGGGAGGAGCCGCCTGTGGACAGGTTCAGGCTCCGGGTCGTGCCGCCGTCGGCAACGACCACGGAAGAGCCGTCGGCCGTCAGGGCCAGTTCGCGGCCGGTGAACGTGAGCTTCAGGTTCGCGTTGTTGTCCGTGTTGACCTCGACCCCGCGGTCGGTCTTGAGAGTCAGGTTCGCGACCGCGTTCTTTTTCATGCTGATCCGGGCGGACGTGGCGGAGATGGAGAGGTTCTTCACCTGGGATTTTCCGGCCGTCGTCAGCTCGAATTCGCCGGCGGTGAATTCCTCGACACCGGTCAGCGTGGCGTTGTCGGAAAGGGTGACGGCCTGGAGTTCAGGCGTATAGGCCACAACCCGGAAGACAGGCGTCAGGGCGCCTTTTCCCCGGTACTGTTTCCGGAGTTCCTTCGGAACCGCCTTCTCGTCATAGGAAATATAAAGTACCTTCGAACGGACGTACACTTCCACGTAGGGAGCCAGCTCCTTGTCCACGGTGAGGCGCACGCCATAGGTGCCGCGGGAAACGGTCACCTCAAAGTCGTCAGACACGTTGACCGCATTGAATTCGGAGACCGTGATGTCCTTGTCCGTCAGCTGGGCGGAAAGGGACTGGGCGGCGGCACGCTGCGGTGCCATCAGGAGCACAGCAGCGAAAGCTACCATTCCGATGATAGCCTTCAATGAGTTGTCTTTCAACATTTTCATATCGCTTGTGATTAGTTTTCCAATTTCTCCATCTGGAGGCTCCACTCCTCAGTGAAGGCATCCAGACTGCGTTTGTTCTCCAGGTATTCCCGGGTCAGTTCCATCACATCGTCCTGGGGGCCGGGAGCGGCCAGGACCTGCTCGATGGCCGCCTGCCGTTTCTCCAGTTTCCCGATCTCCTTCTCCAGGTAATCCACCCGGTTCTGGATCTTCCGGATTTCCTTGGAGACGGTCTTCCGGGCCTGGAAGGTTTCCTGGGCCTGGACCTTGCGTTCGTCGGCGACCTTTTCCACGGGGGCGAGCCTTTCCAGTTCCTGCAGGCTCTCGAGTTTCCGCTTCCGGAGGAAGTCGGCAACACCGCCCAGATGTTCCTTTACCTTCCCGTCCCGGAACTCGTACAGCTTGTCCACCAGCCCTTCCAGGAAATCCCGGTCATGGGAAACTACAATGAGCGTGCCGTCAAAGGCTTGCAGGGCCTGCTTGAGCCGGTCCTTGGAGCGGATGTCCATGTGGTTCGTGGGTTCGTCCAGAGCCAGCACGTTGTACGGGGAAAGCATCAGCTTGGCCATGCCGAGGCGGGCGCGCTCGCCGCCGCTGAGGACGGACACTTTCTTGTCGATATCTTCCCCCTTGAACAGGAAGGCCCCGAGGAGGTCCCGCAGCTTCGTGCGGATCTCGCCCACGGCAATGCGGTCCAGGGTCCCAAAGACCGTTTCGTTCCTGTCCAGGATATCCTCCTGATTCTGCGCGTAATAGCCGATGTGGACATTGTGTCCCACCTTCGCCTCGCCGGAGAAAGGTTCCAGTTCCCCCATGATGACACGCATCAGGGTGGTCTTGCCTTCGCCGTTGCGGCCAATGAGGGCGACTTTCTCCCCACGCTTGATTTCGATCTCCGCGTCGCGGAAGACGACTTTCTGCAGATATCCCACGGTCAGGTCCGTTCCCTTGAAGACGACGTCCCCCGAACGGGCGGCCGGCGGGAAACGCAGGTTCAGCTTCGCATCGTCCGTCTCGTCGATCTCGATGCGGTCCAGCTTCTCCAGCGCCTTGATGCGGGACTGGACCTGGTTGGACTTGGTGGGCTTATAGCGGAAGCGGTTGATGAAATCCTCCGTCTTCTCGATCATCCGCTGCTGGTTCTCGTAAGCGGCCGTCTGTTGGGCAAGCCGTTCCGCACGCAGCGTAACATATTGGCTATAAGGAACCTTGTAATCGTGGATATGTCCCAGCAGGATCTCGACGGTCCGGGTGGTGACGTTGTCCAGGAACTTGCGGTCGTGGGAAACCAGGAGCAGCGAGCCCCGGAAGGATTTCAGGTAGTCCTCGAACCATTCGATGGACTCGATGTCCAGGTGGTTCGTGGGCTCGTCCAGGAGCAGGACGTCCGGATGCGCAAGCAGGACCTTGGCCAGCTCGATGCGCATGTTCCAGCCCTGGCTGAAGGTTTCCGTGTGGCGCTCCAGCTCTTCGGCCTTGAAACCCAGGCCGAAGAGGGTGCGCTCCGCCTGCACCCGGGGAGACTCCCCCGTCTCCAGTGCCAGGCGGTCATTGATCTCGTTCAGGCGGTCGATCAAGCGAGCGTAAGCAGCTGATTCATAATCAGTCCGCTCTGCCAATTCCCCATTGATCCGTTCCAGTTCCCGTTCCATCTCGTGCAGGTGGTCGAACACGGTCATCACCTCGTCGATGACACTCCGGCCCCGGTGGTGCTCCATGATTTGGGGCAGATAGCCGATCCGGAGATCGGCCGGCATGTCGATATGACCCGACGTCGGGCTCTGCTCCCCCGTGATCAGCTTCATCAGCGTGGACTTCCCGGCCCCGTTCTTGCCGACGAGGCCGATCTTGTCGCTTTCGCTGACATGGACGCTGATTTCGTCCAACAGCGTGAAGCTGCCGTAGGCAACGGTGACGTTATTCAGCGAGATCATCGTCGGCGGGAGTATCGTGATTGCACACCAGGATGGAGAATTCGTACAGGCCGTATAGCGGGATAGCAAGGACGAACATGGAGAAGGGGTCGCTCGGCGTGATGAAGGCCGCGAGGATCAAGATCACGACGAAGGCCGACTTCCGGAATCCCCGCAGCTGTTTCCGCGTCAGCAGGCCCAGGTGCGAGAGGACCATCACAATGGTCGGGAATTCGAACAGCAGGCCGATGAGGAACACCATCGACGTGAACAGGGAGATGTACGAACTCAAGGAGATCGTATTCTGCACCGTGTCGCTCACCGTATAGCTCATGAAGAACATCAGGCACACCGGAAGGACGATGAAATAGCCCACCGCGACGCCCAGGTAGAACAGGAACGAGGACATGCCGAATGCCTTCCGCACAGCCTTCTTTTCATTGTCGTACAGGGCAGGGGCAACGAATTTCCAGATCTCGTAGATAACGTACGGGAAGGCGACGATGGCCGCCATCAGGATCGAGATCTTCAAGTGGACGAAAAACTGGGCGGAGACCTCGATATTGATCAGGGTCATCGAGAAATCCAGTCCCAGCCATTTGTATAGGATGAAATCAGGCGTAGTGGGCCAGAGCACGGCCTTGAACAGCCGCTCCGGAATCGCCAGAAAGACGATGGATACGAGGACAATCGCGCCGATTGAGCGGAACAGTGTCCCCCTCAATACGTCGAGATGGTCCCAGAAGGACATTTCACCGTCCTGGGCCACTACTTCTTCTCGTCCTTTTTATAACCGTCCTCGTCGAGTTCCTTGATTTCCTTCTCCACCTCGTTCATGCCCTGCTTGAAACTCTTGACACCCTTGCCAAGGCCTTTCATCAGCTCAGGAATCTTCTTGCCGCCAAACAGCAGGAGGACGACCAGGACGATGGCGACGATCTCCCAGGTTCCTAACATCAGGGGGTAAATGATCAGCATATTACTTGTCGTTTAGATGGTTTTCGATAATTTGGGCCAGGATTTCCGGGCACCGGACCGGATGGAAGGTCTTCGCATCAATGAATCCGAGGGTGACGGCCCCGTCGGCGCAGACTTCCCCATCCTGGTTGAGAACGGCCTGCCGGACGACGAGCTTCGCCAGGGGCGTCCGGTCGATCTCGGCGACCGCGGTCAGGACATCCCCCATCCGGGCCGGATGCTTGAAGCGGCACTCGACGGAGACGATCGGAATCATCACGCCATATTCGTTTTCGCACCGTTCGATCGGGAATCCCCATTCCACCATCATCGCATTCCGGGCAATCTCGAAATAGCGGATGTAATTGGAGTGGTGGACCACCGCCATCTGGTCGGTTTCGTAGTACCGGACGGGGAAAGAGACCTCAAAATGCGTCATAACAAAAATGTTAATACATTAAACAATTTTGTTTTATCAGCTATTTTTCAGTGCTTTCAGCTGAGACTCCAAGCTTTCAATCTTGGAGAGCGAATCGGCCTCCTTCTTGCGCTCGTTCTCGATGACGGCGGCCGGCGCGTTGGCCACGAAGCGCTCGTTGGCGAGCTTTCCGCGGACGCCGGCAAGGAATTTCTGCTGGTACGCGAGGTCTTTTTCGAGCTTCGCGATCTCTTCCGCCACGTTCACCAGACCGCTCAGCGCGACGAACATTTCGTGGGTGCGGACCATGAATCCGACGCCTTGTCCGGAGCCGAAATCGGCCACGGTTTCGACCGTCACATTGCCCATCTTCTCGACGACCGGGAGGACGTCGGCCGGGAAGCCGCCCTTGATCTTGAGGTCGAGGGTTTCCTTCGGCGCGATGTTCTTCTGGTTGCGGATGCCGCGGACGCCGTTCACGGCCTCCTCGGCGAGCTCGAAGTTCACGAGCGTCTCCGGATCGTACGGTTTCACGGCGGGAGCGGCCGCATACATGATGGTCTCCCCTTCCTGGCGGTCTTCCATGTTCTGCCACAGCTCCTCGGTGATGAACGGCATCACCGGGTGGATGAGCTTGAGCAGGGCTTCGAAGTAGCCCAGGGTGGCATCGTAGGTGGCGCGGTCCACAGGCTGACCGAAGGCCGGCTTGATGGCCTCGAGGTACCAGGCGCAATAATCGTCCCAGAACAGCTTGTAAATGGCCATCAGGGCGTCGGAGATGCGGAATTTGCGGTAGTGGTCCTCCACGGTGGCGACCGTTTCGCTGAGCTTCGCGTCGAACCAGCGGATCGCGGCGGCCGCGGCGGGAGTCTGGGCGATGGAATCATCGACGGAGAAACCCTTCACCAGGCGGTAGGAGTTCCAGATCTTGTTGCAGAACGCGGCGCCCTGCTTGATCTGCGCCTCGTCGTAGAAGATGTCGTTGCCGGCGGAGGAGCACAGGAGCATGCCGATGCGGACGGCGTCGGCGCCGTAGGTTTCGATGAGGTCCAGCGGGTTCGGGGAATTGCCGAGGGTCTTGGACATCTTCCGGCCGATCTTGTCGCGGACGATACCGGTGAAATACACGTTGGAGAACGGTTCCCGGCCCATGAACTCCTCGCCGGCCATGATCATGCGGGCCACCCAGAAGAAGATGATGTCCGGGCCGGTCACGAGGTCGCTCGTGGGGTAATAATAGGAAAGGTCTTTGTTCGGCTTGTGGTCCGGATGGCCGGGCATCTCCGGGTCGAAGACCGAGATGGGCCAGAGCCAGGAGCTGAACCAGGTGTCCAGCACATCCTCGTCCTGACGAAGATCTTCCGCCTTGATATCCGGACAGATAGCCCGTGCGGCCTCAAGCGCAGCTTCCGGTGTGGCTTCCACCACGAACTGGCCGTTCGGGAGGTAGTAGGCCGGAATCCGCTGGCCCCACCAGAGCTGGCGGGAGATGCACCAGTCGTGGGCGTTCTCCATCCAGTGGCGATAGGTGTTCACGTAGCGCTCGGGGATGAACTTCGTGCGGCCGCTCTCCACCGTTTCCAAGGCGACCTTCGCCAGGGTGTCCATCTTCAGGAACCACTGGGCGGAAAGCTTGGGTTCGATGACGGCGTTCGTCCGCTCGGAGTATCCCACCGGCGAGGTGTAGTCTTCCACCTTCACCAGGTTGCCGGCTTCCTCCAGCATCTTCACGATCTTCTTGCGGGCGACGAAACGGTCCTCGCCGACCAGGATCTGCGCATTCTCGTTCAGCTTGCCGTGGTCGTCGATAATCTCGAGGACTGGCAGGTTGTGGCGCAGGCCGATCTCATAGTCGTGCACGTCGTGCGCCGGGGTCACCTTCAGGCAGCCGGTACCGAAGTCCATTTCCACGTAATCGTCTTCAATCACGGGAATTTCCCGGTTGATCAGCGGAATCAGGACCTTCTTGCCGCGCAGCCAGTGATGACGCTCGTCGTTGGGGTTCACGCAGATGGCGGCATCGGCCATGATGGTCTCCGGGCGGGTGGTGGCGATGACGAGGAACTTGTCCGTCGGGTTGCCGTTTCCGTCGGAGATGTAGTAACGGAGGTGGTAGAAATGGCTCTGGGTGTCCTTATGGATGACTTCGTCGTCACTCACGGCCGTGAGGGCCTCGGGGTCCCAGTTCACCATCCGGACGCCCTTGTAGATCCAACCCTTGCGGTAGAAATACACGAAGGTGTTGATAACCGCCTCGGAGAGAGCCGGTTCCATCGTGAAGCGGGTGCGGTCCCAGTCACAGGAGCAGCCCAGTTTGCGGAGCTGCTGCAGGATGATCCCGCCGTGTTCCTCCTTCCATTCCCAGGCGTGCTTGAGGAATTCCTCGCGGCCGATGTCCTCCTTGGAGATGCCCATGGCCTTGAGCTTCGCGACGACCTTGGATTCGGTGGCGATGGACGCGTGGTCCGTTCCCGGCACCCAGCATGCGTTCTTGCCGTGCATGCGGGCGTTGCGGATGAGGACGTCATTCAGGGTATTGTTCAGGACGTGACCCATGTGCAGGATGCCCGTCACATTGGGCGGAGGGATCACGATCGTATAGGGTTCCCTTTCATTGGGTTCGGAATGGAAGAACTTGTGGTCCAGCCAATAGGCGTACCATTTGTCCTCCACTTCCGCGGCATTGTACTTCGCTGCTAATTCCATGGTTTTCTCTCGGGTTGTACTCTCGTTGTCTTTCCGGGCCTGACCCGGAATCTCTATTAATCTTACAAAAGTAACGATTTTTTGTTAAATTTGCGAAACAGTAACTTGAAACGAAACCTATTATGGACAATAACACCCCCAAACCTCCGCAGAACCAGCTCGCCATCGAGCTGACGCCCGCTACGAAGGTTTCCTACTCGAACCTCGCCATCATCTCCCATTCCCGGAGCGAGTTCGTGCTGGATTTCGCCACGACCCTTCCCGGCTTGCCCAAGGCGCAGATCGGCGACCGCATCATCATGACCCCCGAGCATGCCAAGCGCCTGATGAACGCCCTGTTCGACAACGTATCCAAGTACGAGGCCCAGTTCGGCGTCATCGACACCAGCGGCGGCCCCAAGCCCCAGGGCGGCGCCACCTTCGACCTCAATTCCTTCGGTCCCCTGGGAGGGAACAAGTCATGATCAAGGCCTTTGCCTTAGATATCGACGGCGTTTTCACCGACGGCAGCATCCTGTGCACGACCGACGGCGACCTTTTGCGCGTGTATGACGCGAAGGACGGTTTCGCCATCCGGATGGCCGTGATGAACGGCTACCCGGTGGGCATCATCACCGGCGGCAGTTCCGAATCCATCCGGAAACGGATGCTTGCCAGCGGTATCCTTCCCGAGGACGTCTATCTCCACTGCCGGGACAAGATGGACCAGTTCCGGGAGTTCTGCGACAAGTATGGCCTCAAGCCCGAAGAGGTCATGTACTTCGGCGACGACGTGCCTGACGTGGAAGTCCTCCAGGCCGCCGGCTGCGGCGTCTGCCCGGCCGACGCAGTCGAGGAGGCGAAAGCCGTGGCCGACATCGTCTCCACCAGACCCGGGGGCAAGGGATGCATCCGGGAGGTCATCGAGCAGACGCTGAAGGCCCAGGGAAAATGGGTCTTCGACACCGGTGTTTACAAGAAGAGATTCTAGACGGATGGACCTGAAAGGAAAGCGTGTGATCCTCGGCAGCAACTCCCCCAGACGGCGGGAGCTTCTTGCAGGCTTGAACATTGATTTCGAAGTAGATACACGGAATAACTTTGATGAACACTTCAGCCCTGACACGCCCTATGACGAAGTCCCTCGGCTGATGTCCGTAGGCAAGTCGCACGGGTTCCACCGGCCCTTGGCCGCAAGCGAGATCCTCATCACCGCCGACACGATGGTCATCCTCCCGCCGGCGGACGGCCGCCCCGGCGAAATCCTCGGAAAGCCCAGGGACCGGGAAGACGCCATCCGCATGCTCCGGGACCTTTCCGGCCGCGAGCATCACGTCACGACCGCCGTCACCATCCGCACCGACACGACGGAAGAGACCTTCACCGACACGACCGAGGTCTGGTTCAAGGACCTGACCGACGAAGAAATCACCTATTATGTCGATACCTGCCGGCCTTTCGACAAGGCCGGCGCCTATGCCATCCAGGAATGGATCGGCCATGCCGGCATCACCCGCATCGACGGATCCTACTTCAACGTAGTCGGTTTCCCCATCCAGAGAGTATACGAAGCCTTGCTTAAACTGCTGTAGAAAACGCTTGTCAGTCAAAGCCAAGCCACTTTTTATATGAAACGTTTCCTCACCAGCATCCTGACTGTCCTTTGCGCCATCGGCGCCCTGGCGCAGAACGTTCCCGCCCTCGAGCAGCTGAAGGCCGATCCCCGGAAGGCCTACGGCACCGACTACCCGTATGGCTTCAAGATGGAGCCGGTCACGCCCTCCCCGCGCGGGTACAAACCCTTCTACATCACCGGTTACGCCCGCCACGGTTCCCGCTACTATTGGAACGACCGTCTCTACAAGCAGCTGGACACCCTGCTGCTGGCCGCGCACGAGAAGCAGCTCCTGACCGACGAGGGCGAAGCCTTCTATGCCCGCTTCCTCGACGCGAAGCAGGAACTGATGACCGGCATCAGCGAACTGTCCGACCTGGGCTGGCAGCAGCACCAGCAAATCGCCCGCACGATGTACGAGCGCTTCCCGGAAGTGTTTTGGGAAGGGGGCAACGTGCTCGCCATCTCCTCGCTTTCCGGCCGCTGCGTAATGAGCATGTCCGCTTTCTGCCAGGAACTCGTGCAGTGCAATCCGAAGATCGAGATCCGGGAGCAGTCCTCCCGTTTCACCCTGGACGGCGTGGTCCCTGGCGACAAGGAGAATCCCGCCTACCGCGAATGGCCCAAGGAGAAGCCCCGCTATGAGGCGAACAACGACGCGTTCCAACGGGACAACTCGCTCCATGAGAAGGTCATCTCCCGGGTATTCAAGTCCACGGAAGGCATTCCCGGCAACATGCGGTCGATCGCCGGCAACCTCGTGAGCCTGTATACCTCCCTTCCGAATATCGACCACGAAGGCATGATGGGCAACATCCTGACCGATGCGGACATCGTCCAGAACTGGGAAACCGCCAACCTCGGATCCTATTCCTGGGTGTTCCGCGACCAGAACAACACCATTCCCATCCTGAAGGACTTCCTCAAGAAGGCCGATGCCGTCCTGGACGGCTCCAGCGACCGGATCGCCGACTTCCGTTTCGGCCATGACTCCTACATCGGCCCCCTGACCGTGCTGATGGGCCTGGACGGCGCCGACCTGGATCCGGAAGACCCGTATGAAGTCAAGAACGTCTATCAGAACTGGAAGACCTGCAAGGCCTCGACCATCCACCTGGTCTTCTACCGCGGCCGCCGCGCCACCGACGACATCCTCGTCAAGTGCCTCCTGAACGGTTACGAGGTTACCCTGCCGGTCAAGACGGACACCTTCCCCTACTACAAATGGTCCGACCTCCGCGCCTGCTGGCAGGCGAAGATCGACCGCATCAAATAGCACCGGAGCATTTCTGTAAAAGTAAAAGGTCTACGCCGCAGGGCATAGACCTTTTCGTTTTCTATAGACGCGCAGGGGGTGTGCCCCCTGGGGGCAGCGCGAAGCGCGGGGGTAAATCTTCTTTTTTTATGTGCACGAGTGCAAATAAAAAAAGAAGCGTTGGCCTGTCACAGGCGAACGCTCTACTAACCACATAATTAATAACACTAAAACTAATAACCAATAGAATGATTCCGTCAAGAGAACCTTGCTTCCTCATTCCGGATACAAAGGTACGACAATTATTTTGATTTGCAAATTTTTTCAAAAGTTTTTTTTGAAATTTTTTTACAAATTTTATAACTCATTGATTATCAACACTGATGTACGAAACTTTTTTTCACATAAACCACGAGCGAAAAGGGGCCGAAATCGAGGATATCGCGATATAAACAAGAAAAGGGGACCAAATCGGTCCCCTTCCGTGTCCGTGCACGAAACCACACGGTTACAATCTCTAACTAGAGCAGTTTCTTCCGCAGGCAGTCTATCATATCCACGGTCATGGAATCGAGGTCGTAGGTAGGCTTCCAATCCCATTCGGCGCGGGCGCAGCTGTCATCCATGGAGTCCGGCCAGGAGTTCGCGATGGCCTGGCGGACCGGGTCCACTTCGTAACGGACCTTCAGGCCCGGGATGTATTCGCGGATCTTTGCAAACAGGGTTTCCGGCTCAAAGCTCATGGAAGCGATGTTGAAGGAGTTGCGGTGCACCAGACGGGAAGGATCGGCCTCCATCAGATGGACGGCGGCGCCCAGGGCGTCGGGCATGTACATCATATCCATATAGGTACCCGGGGCGATGGGGCAGACGAACTCCTCCCCTTTCACGGCGGAATAATACACCTCCACGGCGTAATCCGTGGTGCCGCCGCCAGGCAGGGTGACATTCGAGATCAAGCCCGGGAAGCGGACGGAACGGGTGTCCACGCCATATTTATGGAAATAGTAGTCGCTCAGGAGCTCAGTGGCCACCTTCGTGACGCCGTACATGGAACGCGGGCGCTGGATGGTGTCCTGCGGCGTGCCCACATGGGGCGTCTCGGGGCCGAAGGAGCCGATGGAACTGGGGGTAAAGACCGCGCACTTCTTCTCGCGGGCCACCTCCAGGATGTTCAGGAGGCCGTTCATCTGGATGTCCCAGGCCAGCAGCGGCTTCTTCTCGGCCACGGCCGACAGGAGGGCGGCGAGGTTGTAGATCGTGTCGATCGAATACTTCTGGACGATGGCGGCGAGGCCGGCGGCGTCACGGACGTCGGCCAATTCGGCCGGACCGCTCTCCAGGAGGACGCCTTTGGGTTCGGCGCCGGGGATATACCCGGCGACCACGGTGCTGCCGGGGATTTCCCGGCGTATTTTCATCGTCAGTTCGGAGCCGATCTGGCCCGTGGAACCTATGACAAGGACATTTTTCATCATCGGTTGGTTTAGTCATACAAATTTATGAGTTTTTCGGAGAAAAAGGTACAATTCTCCCGGAAAATCTTTAAATTTGAAAGCAGAAAACACAAAACTACCTTATATCATGTACGGAAAATTCCAAAAGCACCTCCAGGACGAACTGAAAGCCATCGAGGAGGCCGGTCTTTACAAGAGAGAACGCAACATTGCCTCGGCCCAGAGCGCCGAGATCACCCTCCAGGACGGCAGCAGGGCCCTGAACTTCTGCGCCAACAACTATCTCGGCCTCGCCGACAGCCCCCGGCTTGCGGAGGCCGCCAAGAAAGCGATCGATGCGCGCGGCTACGGCATGTCCTCCGTCCGTTTCATCTGCGGTACCCAGGACATCCACAAGGAACTCGAGAAAGCCATCGCCGACTATTTCCATACCGATGACGCCATCCTCTATGCGGCCTGCTTCGACGCCAACGGCGGCGTTTTCGAGCCGCTCCTGACCGCCGAGGACGCCATTATCTCCGACTCCCTGAACCACGCCTCCATCATCGACGGCGTCCGCCTTTGCAAGGCCCAGCGTTTCCGTTACGCCAATGCCGACATGGCGGACCTCGAGGCCAAGCTCCAGGAGGCCCAGGCCTGCCGCTTCCGCATCATCGTCACCGACGGCGTCTTCTCCATGGACGGCAACGTCGCCCCGATGGACAAGATCTGCGACCTCGCGGAGAAGTACGACGCGCTGGTGATGGTCGACGAGAGCCACTCAGCCGGCGTCGTCGGCCCGACCGGCCACGGCGTCGCCGAACAGTTCGGCTGCTACGGCCGCATCGACATCTTCACCGGCACCCTCGGCAAGGCCTTCGGCGGCGCCGTGGGCGGCTTCACCACCGGCCGGCAGGAGATCATCGACATGCTCCGTCAGCGCTCCCGCCCGTACCTGTTCTCGAACTCCATCCCCCCGATGATCGCCGGCGCCGGCCTGGAGACCTTCAAGATCCTGAAGGAATCCAACGAGCTGCACGACCGCCTCGTGGAGAATGTGAACTACTTCCGCGACAAGATGATGGCCGCCGGCTTCGACATCAAGCCCACGCAGTCCGCCATCTGCGCCGTGATGCTGTACGACGCTCCCCTGTCCCAGAAGTTCGCCGCCAAGATGGCGGAGGAAGGCATCTTCGTCACCGGCTTCTACTATCCGGTGGTGCCGAAGGGCCAGGCCCGCATCCGCGTGCAGCTGTCCGCCGCGCACAAGAAGGAGCACCTGGACAAGGCCATCGCGGCCTTCATCAAGGTGGGCAAGGAACTGGGAGTCCTGAAATAATCAGTTCTTCTTCACCGGTTTCTTGAAGACGACGAACTCGTTCAGCACGAAGCTGAAACAGCCCGAGACACAGAGGGCCAGCAGGTTGCACAGGACGGGTTCGTACGTTGTACCCTGGAACCAGCCCAGGGCGACGAAGAGCAGGTGGAATCCCTGCATGAACAGCAGCTTGATGAAGAAGACACCGGTCGCCGTGGCGTTGTAGCCGGCGTAATGACGGAAGAAAGAGCGTGTGCTCCGGCGGGAGATGCGCTCGCGCCAGACGTAGAAGTAGGCGATCAGGAAATTCGTGAGGACCGCCAGTTCGAAGGAGATGACCGGGGCCACCCAGAAGGTCCACCAGTACCGGTCCTGCAGGAAGGACGAGGCCAGCCACCAGTGCACGCCGAGGTCCACCAGCGTACCTGCTCCACTGGTGACGGAGAACACCGCGAACCGCATGAGGAGTTCCCAGATCCGCTTCCTGGTCGATGCTTTCATCGTTCCAAAGATAAGGACTTTTTTCCGGAATAGCTTGCGTTTTTGCCCTCAAATGGCTACTTTTACGGACACAAATGGAATCATCCGACAAATACTTGATTGACGTTGGCGCCTTGTTCCGCAGCAAACTGGGGGAAAAGACGCCCAAATGGCTCATCCGGCTGGGACGGAAACTCCTGCACGAGGACTTTCTGAACGCGATCCTGTGCCAAGGATACACCGGTGTCGAATTCGCCGAGAATACCCTGAAATACATGCATGTCACCCTGCAGGTGGAGGGCCTGGAGAAAGTCCCGACGGACCGGCTGGTCACGGTGGCCTCCAACCATCCGCTCGGCGGGCACGACGCCCTGGCGATCGTCTCCATCTTCGGACGCCTCTATGATGGCAACATCCGCATCATGGTCAATGATTTCCTGATGGCCCTGAAGCCGCTCAGCGGCATTTTCGTTCCCGTGAACAAGATGGGCGGCCAGTCCCGGGCGCTGTCGGCCCAGACCGACGGGATCTTCCATTCCGACGCCCAGGTCCTCATGTTCCCGGCCGGCAAGTGCGCCCGCCGCGAACACGGGAAGATCGTGGAAATGCCCTGGAAGAAGACCTTCCTCACCAAGAGCGTGGAAACCCGCCGGGACATCATCCCCATGCATTTCTACGGCCGGAATTCCTGGCGTTTCTACTTCGTGGACTGGATCGGCAAGATTACCGGCGTGAACAAGAAGTTCCCGCTGGCGATGGCCCTGCTGGTGGACGAGATGTACCGGGCGCAGGGCAAGACCTACCGGGTCGTCATCGGCGACCCGATCCCCTGGCAGACCTTCGACGGCAGCCGGAAACCTGCGGAATGGGCCGCCTGGGTCAAAGAACGCGTAGAAAACCTCTAAAACGAACCTCTGTACTAAACCTGCCTCCCATGAAAAAAATCATCGATCCCATCGACAGGGAACTCCTGAAAGCGGAACTCAACCAGGAAACACACCTGCGGGAAACGAACCGCGCCGGCAACCAGCTCTATGTCGTCGGCCCGGAAGCCGTGAATGTCATCCGGGAAATCGGACGGCTGCGTGAAATCGCCTTCCGCAACGACGGCGGCGGCACGGGCGAGGCCCTGGACATCGACAAGTTCGACACCGATCCCGCCTATGGCTACCGCCAGCTGGTCCTGTGGGATCCCGAGGCCGAGGAGATCATCGGCGGTTACCGTTTCTGCCTGTGCGACGAGGCGGTGTACGACCGTTTCGGCCAACCCATCCTGACCTCCGCGCACATGTTCGAATTCACGAAGAAGTTCCTCCGGGACTACCTTCCCTACACCCTCGAGCTGGGCCGTTCCTTCGTCTCGGTGGAATACCAGAGCTCCAAGGCCGGCTCCAAGAGCCTCTATGCCCTGGACAACCTGTTCGACGGCATTGCCGCCCTCGGCGTGCTGTACAAGGACCGCGTCAAGTACTTCTTCGGAAAGATGACCATCTACCCCGAATACAACACCGAAGCCCGCGAAATGGTGATGTATTTCCTCAAGAAGTATTTCGGAGAGAACGCGAACCTCATCAAGATCCGCAAGGAAGTCAAGGTGAACAACCCCCGCCGGTTCAACAAGGTCTTCAACGGCAAGGACTACAAGGAGGACTACAAGATCCTGAAGACCGAAGTCCTGAAACTCGGGGTGAGCATCCCGCCGCTGGTGAATACCTACATGAACCTGTCCCCGTCCATGATCTATTTCGGGACGGGCATCAACGATGAGTTTGCCGACGTCCTGGACTCCGGCATCCTCATCGCGTTCGAGGAACTCTATCCCGAGAAGATCGACCGCCACACCAACTCCTTCCGGAAGATCGGCTGGCGGGCCATCAAGGCTATCCTAAAGCGCTTCCAGCGCAAGTCTTAGCTTGTCCACCATCACGGTCCCGAGCAGCACCTTGCCGTCCGGGCCCACCAGATACATCGAAGGAATCCATTTGACGCGGAAATCTTCCCCGACCTTGGATTCCTTTTTGGCGACGAAATCGCTCAACTGCAGCCAGGCGATGCCGTTCTCGGCGACATAGGCATCCAGTTTCTCCGGATCGGTATCGAAGGAAATGCCCACGAAGGTGACTTTGTCACCGTACTTCGCGTACAGTTCCTTCATCGCGGGCACGTCCGCCCGGCAGTCCGGGCACCAGGTGGCCCAGAAATCGTACACGACGTACTTCCCGGCAAACTCGTCCGGGCTGTGCAGCACGTCCGCGCGGTCTTTCAGCGCGAAAGCGGGGATGGCCTCCCCTTTCTTGATCATGTCGACGGCGTACTCGCTGTCGGCGTCCTTGACGGCGTTCTTGCAGGAAACGAGGGTTGCCAGGGCGGCGAAGACAAGAAGGAACTTTTTCATTTTCTGACGGTTATGTGGAAACAGGTTTGCTTTTTCTCGTATTTCACGTAGCAGGCGCCCTCGTCGTGGAGGTCCTTCAGGACCTGCGAGAGCGTGGCGCGCAGATACTCCGGCGGGACGTCCGCATAGGGCCGTTCCCGGAGTTCGGGGACCTTGACATAGTGCCAGTAGGACAGGTCGAAGGTGGTGCCATAGCGATGGGTGGAATTCTCGGAGGCGTTGATGTTTCCCTGCCGGAGCTTCCGGACATCCTCCTCCGTACGCAGGACGGAAGTGACGACCAGCTTGTTGGGATTCAACCCCTTGGCGGAAAGGGAATCCTGGAAGTTCCGGCCGATGCGGTCCAGGAGTTCCGCCGCGGACGGCACCAGGAACGGAATCGAATGCGTCAGTTCGTCCACGCTATACAGGTCGTTGTCCACGATCTCCACCAGGCGCTGCTTCATGTGCTCGGCGGCAGTGCGGTCTTCCACCGGCGGCACGCCGACAGCCTGCGCGACCGCCAGCTGCACTTCGTTCAGGTCGTTGAACTCCTTGGAGAAGTTCACGTCCCAGATACGGACGGGATGGTTCTCGATGGGGCCGGCATGGCGCCAGCGCCAGTCCTGGACCTTGTGCACCGTCCAGGTGACGAGAAGGCCGAGGAGGAGGGCGAGAATGGCCGATACGACGAGCCAGAACTTGGTTTTCCGCTTGAGTTTCATCGTCTAAAGATAAGAAGAATTGCGCAAACGACCGAATAATACCGGAATATTCGTATCTTTGCATGAATTATGAAAAGGAATACAGAAGAAATCAAGCAGGCAAAACGGATCCAGACATCGATCCTCAATGCATACGAGAAGAAACTCCTGGTCTGGCTGGCGGAACGGATGCCCGCCCGGATGACCTCCGACCAGCTGACCTTTATCGGCTTTGTGGGCGCCGTCATCGTCGCGACGGGATATGCCCTCTCCAACTTGAACCTGAACTGGCTGTGGCTCGCCTCCTTCGGCTTTGTGGTGAACTGGTTCGGCGATTCGCTGGACGGCAGCCTCGCCCGCGTACGGAACACCCAGCGCAAGACCTACGGCTTCTTCATCGACCATAACGTGGATGTCATCAACGAATGCATCATGTTCGCCGGCGTGGGCACCTCCCCGCTCGTGAACATGACTTTCATGGCGGGCGTCCTGGTCGCGTACCTCGCGCTCAGCGTCTATGTGTACATCGACTGCTACCTCAAGGGGGAACACCGCCTCACCTACGGCGGCCTGGGTCCCACCGAGTTCCGCATCCTCGCCATCCTGGTGAACACGGCCTTCATCTACATTCCGGCCCTTTCCCGGTGGAAGACGCATATTGTCCTGTTCCACAACGAGTTCGACTTCGGTATCCTGGACGGTATCGCCGTCGTGGTCGCTTTCATCCTCTTCTTCTTCTACCTGGTGAGCTTCATCAAGGACATCCGGTATTTCAAGCGCATCGACCCGCCGAAGCCGTTCGACAAGGACTAGTCCATGGTCGTCATCACCCAGCAGGAAGCGGCCGAAAGGCTCTCCCCCGCCTTCGAAGGGCGAAAAGGGAAATGGTTGTTCCGCCTCGCCGCCGGGGTGACCGGCATCGCGAAGGTCAATGCCCTGCATGACCGGGTGGATACAGCCGGCGTCCCCTACGGCCCCGCGTTCGCCAAGGCCCTCCTGGATGATGTCGGTGTCGATTTCCGCGTCGGGAACCCGGAGCGGCTGGATTCCTTGCCCGAAGGCCCGTTCATCGTCATCGCCAACCACATCTATGGCCATCTCGACGGTATCTGCCTGCTGGACCTGTTCGGCCGGCAGCGGCCCGAAACGAAGGTGATGGTGAACGAGATGCTCACCTGGATTCCGGGCCTGGCCCCCAGTTTCATCGCGGTCAATCCCGTTACCGCCGCCAGCAAAGGAGTGTCGGACACCAGTATCAACGGGGTCAAGAACGCCCTGCTCCAGCTCCAGGAGGGCGGTCCCCTGTGCCTTTTCCCGTCAGGCGCCGTAGCCGACCTCAAACCACGGGAGCACTGGACCCTCAGCGAACGCGACTGGCAGGACGCGGCCGTCCGGCTCATCCGGAAAGCCCGCGTTCCCGTCCTCCCTGTGCGGTTCTTCGACAGGAACTCCCGCTTCTACTACGCGCTTGGCCTCATCGACTACCGGGTGCGCTTTGTCCGCCTGTTCCACGAGCTGTTCAACAAGCGCGGGACCTGCCCGCGCGTGGGCATCGGTGCCCCGATCTCCGTCGAAGAACAAGAACAATATCCTGATTTACAATCATTCAAGTCTTTCCTGCGAAGCAGCGTCTATGACATGCCGCTTCCGGAAGCCTTCGTCAAACGATCCGAATTATGGAAATCAAGCAAGTAAGCGTCGCCCTGCTGACGGGCGGCAGCAGCGGCATCGGCGCCGCCACCGCCCGGCTGCTCGCCGAGTCCGGAATCACCGTCTATGCCGGTTCCCGCCGCGGAACCGTCGAGAAACCCGCCCCCCGGATCATCCCGATCCAGCTGGATGTCAACGACGAAGCCTCCCTGAAAAGCGCCGTGGAGCGCATCGTCGGCGAACAGGGCCACCTGGATGCTGTCGTCTGCAATGCCGGTAACGGCATCTACGGTCCGATCGAGGGCTCGACCGACGCCGAGGCCCGCTATCAGTTCGAAACCTGCTTCTTCGGCTCCCTGAAGACCATCCAGGCCTGTCTGCCGGTCTTCCGCCGCCAGGGATTCGGCCGCATCGTCACCATCACGTCGGTGATGGCCATCCTCCAGCTCCCCTTCCAAGGCTTCTACTCCGCCGCCAAGGCCGCCCTCCTCTCCCTCAGCGAATCCTTGCAGATGGAACTCAAGGGGACGGGCATCGAGTGCTGCAGCGTCCTGCCCGGTGACGTGGCGACCGGGTTCACGGCAGCCCGCCGTTTCACGGCCGTCGCAAAGGATCCCGGCTCCCCCTACCGCGCCCGCATGGACCGGAACCTCGCGAAGATCGAGAAGGACGAACTGGGCGGCATGGGGCCGGAAGTCATCGCCAAGGCCGTCTGCAAGCAGCTCCGCCGCAAGCACATGGCGGTCCGGGTGATTCCCCGGATCGACTACGGCGCCGTCGGCGTGCTCGTCCGGATCCTCCCCGAAAAGGCCAAGCTCTGGCTGCTGGACCTCCTGTACAGTTAGTACTTTTGAGGATTTGCCAAATTTTGTGTATATTTGGCAGATTATGTCGAAAAGACGGCTCATAGCGTTTGTCCTCCTGTTCCTGGCCCCGGTCTGGCTCCTTGCCCAGACGACCCGGGTCCGGGGGAAGGTGTCGGATGCCCGGACCGGCCGGGGCATCCCCTACGCCGCGGTCTTTTTCGACGGAACCATGACCGGCGTCTATACCGATTCCACCGGCGCCTACTCGATCCAATCCGCTGAAAAGGAAAACGTTTCGGCCGTCAGCGCCAGCGTAGCCGGCTTCAAGATGCTTTCCTTCCCGGTCAAGGCCGGCTCCGACACCGAGGTGAACTTCGAACTGATCCCGGACGGAGAAGTGCTCGGCGGAGCGGAGAAGGAGTTGAAGCTCCGTTCCATCCTGTACAACCTGCAGGCCCGCCGCGCGGAGCATGACCCGGAAAGCCGCGATGCTTGGCAGGCTGAAGTCTACAGCAAGGTGGAGCTGGCCCTCGCCAATGTGGACAACATCGTCGGGAAGGCCATTTTCCGCAAGCGGAGCGAACTGATCTCAGACATGGAGGACTCCACGGCTTTCAACGGCTATATCCCGGTCCTGTTGTCCGAAGCGGTCCTGCACCGGTATCACAGCCGGGAACCCGCCGTGGACAAGGAAGTCTTCGAAGCCAGCCAGGTCTCCGGCCTGGACCAGCAGAACATCTTTCGCCAGTTCACCGGCTCTTCCACCCTCAGGATGAATTTCTACCGGGACATCGTCCCCGTGCTCAACATCAGCGTCCCTTCGCCGGCCAGTTCCGCCGGCCACCTCTTCTATCACTACAACCTCGTGGACAGCCTGACCTTCGCCGGCCGGAAAACCTATTCCGTCACCTTCGTCCCGAAGAAACTGATCACCTCTCCGACCTTCGAGGGCCGGATGGAAATCGATGCGGAAGACTTCGCCATCCATTCCGTCCACTGCCGGCTGTCTCCCTCCTCCAATGTCAACTGGGTCCGGAACCTGTCCGTAAACAGCTACAATGCCAGAAGGGAGGACGGAACCTGGTTTTTCGACAACGAGCAGCTCTTCCTGGATGTGGCGGCCCATCTCAACGACCGGGTGACCATCGTCTCCGTCCAGATCAACCGCGACATGCAATACACCTCCTACCAGCCGGGTCCGTTCCCGGGCCTGGAGGAAATGACGGGCGGCGACAAGGTGGAAGTGGGCGAAGCGCCCGACAAGGATGAAACCTGGTGGGCGGAAATCCGGCCGAAAGCCCTTACCAACCGGGAAAAAGCCATCTTCACCACCGTGGAGCGCCTCAAGGAGCGGAGTTCTTTCAAATGGCTCTCCGCCCTGGGGAACATGTTCGCGACCGGCTACCTGGAGAACACGGACATCGGCATCGGCTATGGCCCGTGGGAGCGTACCCTTACCTTCAACGGCACGGAGGGTGTCCGCCTGCAGGTCGGCGGTCATACGACCAAGGAATTCAGCAAGAAAGTGCGTTTCTCCGCCTTCGCCGGCTACGGTTTCCAGGACAAGCTCTGGAAATGGGGCGGCGCCACCGAGTTCATGCTGGGTGACAACCAGAAGCGGACGCATAAGCTCACCATCTCCGCCAGCAAGGACTACGAGAGCCTGGGACGCGGTTCCGGCGTGTTCACGGAGAAAAACATCGTGAATTCCCTCCTGGCACCGGGCGGTTTCGACAAGCAAGGCATGGTCCTGAAAGCCCAGGTGATGCACGAGTACGAGTTCAACCCCAGTTTCAACTCTACCCTCACCCTCCAGCACCTTCGGATTTACGCCAATCCGGACATCCCGCTCATCCGGCCGGACGGAACGGCGGCCGGCAGTTTCTCCGCGAACCAGATCCACTGGACAGGCCGTTTCTCCTGGGACGAACGCATCAACCGGGGGGTCTTCGACAAGGCTTACATCTTCACCCGCTATCCCATCATCTCCGTGGACCTGCTGGGCGGCGTCAAGGGCATCACGTCGGATGACTGCTCCTTCCTGCGCGGGGAACTCACCATGGACTGGCGGATTCCCGCCGGTGTCATCGGCTTCGGCCGCTTCCACCTGAACGGCGGCGCCATCCTGGGCTCCGTTCCCTACCCGCTCCTGAAACTCCACGAGGGCAACCAGAGCCAGCTCTTCGGCAGCCCTGTCGTCAAGCTGTCGGACCGGACCGCCTTCTCCATGATGAACTATTATGAATTCGGTTCAGACCGCTGGCTGACGGGTTTCTACGAGCACAATTTCAACGGCCTCCTGTTCGGCATCATCCCGCTCATCAAGAAGCTGGACCTGCGTGAAGTGGTCTCCGTGCGCGGTGCCTGGGGCACGATCTCGGAGAAGAACCGCAGTGGAGCGCCCTTCCTCCTGATGCCGGGACTCAATTCGCTGGAGACGCCCTACATCGAGGCGGGCGTCGGCATCGCGAACATCTTCCACCTCTTCCGGGTGGACTGCATGTGGAAACTCACCCACCGCAACGGCCGGGATTTCGCCGTGTGCATCGGGCTGGACATCGACCTCTAAACCATCATCCCTGAATATCCACGCCGCCGCCCATCCCGTAGTCGGAGGCATCGGCAATCAGGTGCTTCTTCATGCCCTGACGGGCCCACTTGACCATCTGGAAGCAGAAGAGCAGGATGGCGATGGTGATGGCCCCGGAGAGCTGGGGCGTCACGGACGCCATCATCGCGACGGTATCATAGATGCCGTGCGCCAGGACGGGATACAGCCACATCTTGAGGCCGGCCATCGGCGCGCGGTACTTGTCGAAATGATTCAGGGAGAAGTAATAGCCCATCAGGACGGCGAATCCGAAGTGGCCCGGGATGGCCGTCAGGGAACGCCCGATGCCGGTGGTCACCCAGTCGGTCCCGGCTGCAAAGAGGTACTCGATGTTCTCGAAGGCCGCGAATCCCATGCCCACGCAGACGGCATAGACGATGCCGTCCATCCGCTCGTCGAAATACGGGTTCTTCCGCAGGAACATCCACAGGCAGAAGAGCTTGGCCGTCTCCTCAGGAATGGCCGCCCCGAAGAAGGCCGTCCGGAACGCATCCCAGAAGGAGCCGATCTCGTCCGGGAAGAGTCCCAGGCGCATCGACGGGACGGAAATGAAGAACGAGCAGAAGACCGACAGGCAGCCCCATCCGAAACCTTTGGCGATCATCGGGATGGGTTCCCGCTGCATCTTGTCCTGCTGGTAGGTATAGAAAAGCAGGATCAGGGCCGGCAGCACGGCGAGGGCAATCACGTTAAGCATAGTCTATTACGGTCAATACGTGCCCATCCACCCGGAAATGCACGTCCTTGCCGCCGAACGGCAGGCCGTACACCCGCTCCGGGTCCTCCTGGTACGCCGGACGGGGGTCCAGGGCCAGCAGGCCGGTGAGCGCTTCGCGCTCTTCCGGGCCGAGGTCCAGGCCCTCCGGCAGGCGCACCTCCAGTTTCGCCTCGGGCGCCGCGGCGGCAAAGCCGGAACGGGCCCCGGGGAAACTGTCGGCATAGGCCACGTAGGGTTTGATGTCATAAATGGGGGTTCCGTCCATGAGGTCCGCCCCCCTCACGAGCAGGTCCATCCCGTCGATTCCTTCGATTTCCACGCAGGAGAGTCCCAGCGGATTGGGCCGGAACGGGGACCGGGAGGCCCAGACGCCCACGGCCGCGTTCCCGCCCAGGCGGGGCGGCCGTACCGTCGGCTGCCACTCCCCTTTCGCCGGCTTGTTCGCCGAGAATCCCCAGATGAGCCAGATGCGGTCGAAGCCATCCAATCCCCGCAGGGCATCCCGGTTGCGGAAAGCAGGCTCGAACACGATACGCCCTTTCAAGGACGGGACCAGGCCGCTCTGACGCGGGATTCCGAACTTGGAGCCGAGGGCTCCATGGTAGAGGGCGACCGGCTGGAGTTCCATGGAATGGGAATTATTTCACTTTGAGTTTCTTGTGCTCGGCGAAGGAGCCGAAGACGAGGAAGGTGTCGTCACCGGGGACGGTCCGGAGCGTCACCTGGGTGGAACGTTTCTTCAACTTGTAGGTCACGGGCGTGATCTCGCCGGTGTCCGGATTCCACTGCAAGGGCTGACGGCCCTGGACGCGGAAACGGAGTTTCACGTTGCCCGAGGACTTGCCCAGGTTGCAGATCCGGTAGATGTCCAGTTCCGGAAGCCGGCGGTGCTGGAAGAACAGGCTGTCCGCCTTCGTCTTCACATCGGGTTTCACGCCGGCGGCCTTGAGGATGGACTTCACCGTCCGGCCGGACATCACGTTCCCCGTCAGCCACACCTTTTCCACGGTGCGCTGGAAGACGGTTTCATCGTCCTTATTCAGGCAGTTGGCGGGTTTCACGCCACCGATGAAGGCCCCGCGGGCTGCGAATTCGGAAACCTTGTTCAGCACCGGAAGCGACATCCGGGCATCCTGCAGGTACAGCATCCGGGCGTTGAGGCCGGCATCGGTATAGAGGCGGCCCGCCTTGACATGGAGACTGTCCATCAGCACGTCGGTCCCGACGGTCTCGCAGGCGTAGCCGAACGGTACGGCGGGATCCTTGAACAGGACATCCCCCGTCTCGCCGGCGTACACGAGCACATCGGCCACCGGGACGCCCTGCGAGAGCAGGAACACGGTCCGGCCGTCGGCGACGGAGTCCGGAACCGCCTCAAAGCCGGCCTCGAGGGCAGCCATGGCCTTCTCGGAAGCGGCGATGTCGATGTAATCGAACCGGTTGCGCACGCAACCGGCCGCGACAAGCAGCCCCAGGGCCCCGATGAGCAGTTTCTTCATAACTCCACAAATTTACGGAAATCCCTGTGTTTTTCCGTCATTATCTCCAAGATTTTGCGTATTTTTGCATAATCAACTGCATTTAAACTTACGTGTCAATGAAAAGAATCGTTTTAGTACGCCACGGCGAGAGCGCCTGGAACCTCGAAAACCGTTTCACCGGATGGACAGACGTAGACCTTACCCCCAAGGGCGAGAATGAAGCCAAAGAGGCTGGAAAGCTTCTCAAGGCCGAAGGTTTCGCTTTTACCAAGGCTTACACCTCATACCTCAAGCGGGCGGTCAAGACCCTCAACAATATTCTGGACAAAATGGACCTGGACTGGATCCCCGTGGAGAAGAGCTGGCGCCTCAATGAGAAGCACTACGGCAACCTCCAGGGCCTGAACAAGGCCGAGACCGCCGAGAAGTACGGCGACGCCCAGGTGAAGATCTGGCGCCGCAGCTACGACGTCGCTCCCCTTCCCCTCGCGGAGGACGATCCTCGGAACGCGAAATTTGATCCGCGCTACGCCGGTGTGGCCGACAGCGACATCCCGCGTACCGAGTCCCTGAAGGACGCCATCGCCCGCGCCGTCCCTTATTGGAAGGAAGTGATCTTCCCCGATCGGGCTAACCATGACAACATCATCGTCGTCGCCCACGGCAACTCCCTCCGCGGCATCATCAAGTACCTGAAGAACATCTCCGACGAGGACATCGTCAGCCTGAACCTCCCGACCGCCGTTCCCTATGTGTTCGAGTTCGACGACGAAGGAAAGCTCGTGAAAGATTACTTCCTGGGTGACCAGGAGGCCATCGCCGCCAAGATGAACGCCGTCGCGAACCAGGGCAAGGCGCAGAAATAATCCCCCGAACGTGAACAAGTTCGTGGAAAAGGTAGGCGTGTCCATCGCCTCCCGCCTCGGAATCACGGCCGCAATCGCAGCGATTGCGGCCGCGCTTCTGGGTGGCGGATACTGGTGGGTCAAGACCCAGGCGCCGCGTGAGACGATGAAGGCGAAGGAAACCGGCGTCAAGCTGGATGTGGAGGAGCTCGCTTTCTACGGCGACCGGGACATCCGCGTGGACGGCAAGGTCTATCGCCCGTCCGAGACGCTCGGCGAGCCGCTTCCCGCCATCATCTATTGCCAGGACAAGTCCTATGGGGAGAGCTGGTGCCGTTCCCTTGCCGGAACCGGCGCCGTGGCCTACTGCTTCGATTTCAAGGGAGATGGAGAAAAGGCCCGCGTCAAGGAACTGGAGACCGCCCTCAAGGGCATCCTGAAACTCCGGCACGTGGATCCCGACAAGGTCTATCTTCTGGGCGAAGCGAACGGTTGCCTGACGGCCGCGACCGTCGCCTTTGACAACGCCAAGAAAATCAAGGGGCTCATCCTCATCTCCCCCGGCTTCAACCCGCTGGAAATCAGCCGGAAAGCCAAACGCTACAACGGCACCATCCTCGTCGTGGATGACGCCAAGGGCCGAAAGGCGAACCTCGCGGAAATCGAGGATTTCATCGACTGATATCCCTGTTTGTTGCTAACTTCGCACCATGGAACTGTATGAATATGCCCGGCCGGGGCTGTTTGCCGGCAAGAAGATATTGTATGTCCATGGTTTCGCCTCATCCGGAGCCAGCGGAACGGTGGGGCGGATCCGCCTCCTGCTGCCGCAGGCGACGGTGATCGCGCCCGACCTGCCCGTGGACCCGTTCGCGGCCATCGACCTGCTCAAAGAGTTGTGCGCCAAGGAGCAGCCGGACCTCATCATCGGCACGTCCATGGGCGGGATGTACACGGAGCAACTGGCAGGATTTGACCGGATTTGTGTCAATCCGGCCCTACATCTGGCCGATACCATCCTGAAAAACAACGGGTTGGGCAAGCAGGAGTTCCATAGCCAGCGGCAGGACGGGCAAACGTCCTTCATGGTCACAAAAGCCCTCGTCGAAGATTATCGGACCGTTTCCGATGCCCGTTTCTCTGCCGTGGAACCGGAGCGTGTGTGGGGCCTTTTCGGCACGAAGGATACGATGGTGAACTGCTTCGACGAGTTCGCGGAGCATTATCCGCAGGCCCTGCATTTCGACGGCGAGCACCAGCTCAACGACCATACGTTCTTATGGGCCTTATTGCCTGTCATCCAATGGATTGACGACAGGCAAGAGGGCCGTTCCAAGCGATCTCTGATGGTGGAAATGGAAGGTGTCCTCCGGGATGTACGGAACGACCTCCCCATCGGGGAGGCCTTCAAAGTGTTCCATAAGCTCTCGGAAATGTATGACACCTACATCGTCTGCCGGGAGAACCCGAACAAACCGGAACTCTGGGGTGAAAACGTGAAATGGGCGGAGGCCCATATCGGTGTACCCGCTTGGAACCGGGTCATCGTGGGCAATCATCCAGAGCTCCTGATGGGCGACTATCTCCTCACGCGCGAAGGCTGCGACGGCTTCATGGGCACGGTCCTCACCTTTGGTGAAGATCCGCTCCGCACCTGGGCTGACGTCGCCACCTTCTTTTCCCGCCTCGGCGGGCAATAGGGGCAGGTGCACCTCTTGATTCTTATCTATTTATCTTTCAATGACTTAACGTTTGAGAGGTGCACTTTTTCGTGCACCTCTCAAGTATTATATCATTGTGAATCAGCATCTTAGCATTAAAGAGGTGCACTAGGCGGAATAGTTACTCATCGCTGACAGACTTGAAGGTTCTGCCCGTATCAGCACGTCTGAGGGAACGTTTTCAAGGGTTTTTGTTCCCAGCGGCGTATTGTAGCACGGCTGAAGGAACACAACAGCACAGAAACGTGTCCTGGCACGGCTCTTATTCTTTCTTCAATTCTATGGCCGGATTGGTCCGGGCGGCCTTTAGCGTCTGCCAGAGGACAGTGCCGAACGCGATGGCCAGGGAGATGAGGACTGCTACCACGAACACCCAGCCGTACCCTTCCACCCGGTAGGCGAAGCGCTGCAGGTAGAGGCGGGCGGCCCAGATGGCGAGCGGAATGCCAATCAGGCAGGCGATGCCGGTCAGGATCATATAACTGCGGACATTCCGCCAGGTTTCGTGCGAGACATCCGAGCCGAAAACCTTCCGCACGGCAATCTGCTTGGTGTTTTCATCGGCGAAATAGGTGCTCATCGCCAGCAGGCCCAACAGTGCGATCAGCACGGAGAGCACTGCAAAGAGTTCCACCAGTCGCAAAGTTCTCCTTACAGGCGCCAGTTGCTTGCGGTTGATGTCTTTGATAAACCCGAACCGCCAGGCGGGCTCTTCTACGCCGGAGGTTTCAAGGCGGAATTCCCGATAAGTCTGCAGGATCCGATCCTCATAGGACTTGTCTTCCCCGGTGGTGCCGATGAGGAGGCAATTGGCATATCTCAGTTCCTCCACCCGAGTCACGATAACGCCGCCATTCGGGTTCTGGCTGCTTTCCGAGGCCGGCCGGGTGGGATAATCGGTCACCACTCCCCCGATGAATTCCGGTTGGGCGCCGTTCATGTTGATCCGTCGCGGGAATACGGTGGAAGTATCCGACACCGCCGCCGCATTGAAAGCGGAACGGCTCATCCAAAGCGAATGCGTCAGCGGATGGCCGAAATCTTCTTCCACCTCCAGTCCCAGCAGTTTGAAATAGGTGGAGTCACAAAGAATGACAGGCATATCTACGTGATGCTCCTCGTCCACCTTGATGCCCATCGTCATATTGATGAGCCCTGGGATACCGCGCCCCACACCCGCCTTTGTCACAAAGGGCAACTGCTCCACTTTATCCTTGAAAAGCCTCATGGCATCGTAGTTCTGGGCGGAATACTCGATGTAATAGAGGTTGTCGGTCGCGGCATGCATCGGCCTGGTCAGCATATGCCGCATCTGCACTTCCATCACCAGGGCCAGGGCAATCAGGAAGACCGACAGGACGTTCTGCACCACGATGAACACTTTGCTCAGGACCAATTTGTTCCTGCGCCGGAGCGTGCCCTTGATGACATCGATGGGCTGGTACCGCGAGGCTGCGAATGCAGGGAGAAGTCCGTTGATGACTCCCAGAACCAGAATGCCGGCCAGGTACGCCAGGATATACCCCGGCGTCATCATGAACGACAGCCTCACGCTGGTGTCGCCGATGCCCAGCATCAACTCGTCCGGGTCGCTGTTGGAAACCAGGCCGTTCACCATGGGCGCCAGCAGATCGGCCATAAGGAGCGCCGCTGCGAAGCAGACGGCCGTGAAGGCCACGGACTCGCCGATGTACTTCCAAAGGATGCCGGTCTTGTCGGCCCCAAGAAGGCGCCGGGTAGCCATTTCCCTGGCCCGCTTGCCCGTCAGCGCCAGGCTCAGGTTCACATAGTTGAAGATGGCCGACAGCAGGAGCAGCAGGACGACGAGGGTCAACAGGCGCAACATCCGGACATTTCCCGTGCGGGTCAGACCGTTGCTGCTGCCGGTGAAGAAGAAGGCCTTGTCCATCCGGTAAGCCTGCCAGGAATCCACCTTTTGCGCGCCCCAGGAGGCATCGTAGTTCTTGTGCAGGAGGGCTTTCACCTTGGCCTGCACGTCTGCAAGGTCGGCATCTTCCCTTACCCGGAACCAGGTGGTGTAATTGCCGATGCTGTTGAATGCCTTTCCTTGACTGGCGGCCCACGAATTCGTGATATTCGTAATGATGTCCATAGGCATGAAGAAAGTGCCGTCGAAATCTGCAAAGATGCCCTTGACGGTCCGATCCTCTTTGTCCACCTTGATGGTATGGCCGATCTGCACGTTCATCTTGCGGGCCAGCGACGCACTGATGAGGATGTCCTCCTTGCCCACGAAGTCTTCCAGGCTCCCCTCCAACAGGCGATACTGCGGGAACACCTTGAAGAAATCGACATCGGCCTCGATTCCGGCCGCCTGGATGGGCTGCTCGCCATTTTGAATGATGGGCTGCCACAGCAGCGCCGCACGGGTTGCCGCCTCCACCTCCGGGATGTTCATCTCCAGTTCCTCCTTGTCCCAATAGGTCAGGCCAAGGAACTGGTCGCTTCCCAGCACGAACGTGCGCTTCCACTGCGGTGACTCGTGCGCCACCTCGTACTGCTGCACCACATAACTGCCGATCAGGATCACGAACGCCAGGCTCACGGCCAGCCCCACCGCCTCGATGACGGTGTACAGCTTGTTGCGGGATAAAAACGTCAGATAGCTTTTCATGTTTTCGTCATTCCCGGCTTGACCGGGAATCTGTTATTGATTATATTTGTAACAGTTCTAAATTGTGCGTGCGATATGAGCGACGAGATTGTTTTAATCCAAAACCTGATTTACGAGATCCGCGGGCAGAAAGTCATGTTGGATTCCGATCTGGCGAAACTGTACCAAGTTGAGACTCGTGTATTAAACCAAGCCGTCAAGAGAAACTTGAAGCGGTTTCCGCCAGACTTTATGTTCCAACTTGATTCTAAAGAATTTACAGACTTGAAGTCACAAATTGTGACATCAAGTTGGGGTGGGATATCAAATAGCATCTTATTCTTTCTTCAATTCAATGGCCGGATTGGACTTCGCGGCCTTTAGGGTCTGCCAGATAACGGAGACAAAGGCGATCAGTCCAGTGAGGAGTACTGCTGCTACAAATACCCACCAATAGCCCTCCAGCCTGTAAATGAAGTCTTTGAGGTATTCCTGGGCCGCATAGACCGCGATTGGAATGCCGATGACGCAAGCTATCCCCACCAGAATCATGTATTCACGGATTGCGCGGCCCGCTTCCGTTTCTATCGTTCCTCCAAACACCTTCCGGACGGCGATGTCGCGGGACTTCTCATCGGCATAATAGGTGCTCATGGCCACCAGGCCCAGCAAGGCGATGACAATGGATAGGAGCATAAAAATCTCCACCAGCCTCATATTGTTGCGGGCCGGTTTCCAGGCCTCGGCGATATTCTCGTCAACCCAGAAGGCCAAGTTGTCTTTAATCTGCTTGTCCTTGATGTAGTTATCGTAAGCTTCCATGATCCGCGCTTTCGCCGCTTTCCGGTCCGGGGTGGTTTCTATGACCAATCCGGCGAAAGGAATGTCCTCAGAACGCATCAGCGAAACGATGGCGAAGTCTTCTTCTCCCATATTGGCGTTGTTGGTCGGGAAAGATTTGAAAACGCCGGCAACTTGTTCGCAGCCCTTCGTCCGTCTGCTCAGCGTGCCGCTGATGTCGTGATAGTCAGAGTCGAAACCGGTAGCGGTAAAACTCTTGTCCGAGAACCAGACACTATTGAATTGTGGTGCATGGAAATCCTCCAGAATCTCAAATCCGAACATCGAGAAAGCAGTACTGTCCAACCTGAGCAGTTTGTAGAGAATGTCCTGCCCATCCCGGGTGGTGCTGTACTGGCCCATATTGATACTGCCGGGCACTCCCGAACTTCTTCCGATCCGTCTCACGCAAGGAAGCGCCTCAAGGGCATCTTTCAAAGGCGTATCGTC
>Ga0247611_10000552_pt1 | contig 75999 bp, 40 predicted proteins | sample 177DNAGHGhighgp2_FD_192422 | JGI IMG/M metagenome (GOLD analysis project Ga0247611, IMG submission 192422) | Sheep rumen microbial communities from Palmerston North, Manawatu-Wanganui, New Zealand - 1770 DNA GHGhigh gp2 | ecosystem: Host-associated > Mammals > Digestive system > Stomach > Rumen... | reverse complement strand
CATGCTCGATAGTGATGGCTTCGGTGCCCTGCTGGTTTAACTCTGAAAACAGCTCCGCAATGCGGGCTTCGATGTCGTTGACGATCTCCTCGCCGCCTTCCTCATGGCCGAACGACTGACGGAGCGATTCGATATACTGCTGCAACAGTTCGTAGGCATCCTCGTCGATCTGGAAGAGCCGCCCACACAGGTTGATGGTAATGTTCTTTTTCATATCTTTACTTTTTTACCTTTTTACTTTTTTACCTCTAATAGTTGGGGGGTGATGTTCTTAAGATAATTAATGGTGTTTGCGAGCTCCGTCCAGGCCGCATCGAGCCCTTCGAGGAATTGTTCACCCTCTTTGCTGAGGGCATAGTACTTGCGGGGAGGTCCCTGCGTCGACTCCTGCCACTCGTATTGCAGCAGGCCATCGTTCTTCAGGCGGGTCAGCAGCGGATAGAGTGTTCCCTCCACCACGAGCAGTTCCGCATTCTTCAGCTGTTGGATGATGTCGCTGGCGTAAGACGGCCTGTGCTTCAGGAGCAGCAGCACACAGTACTCCAGCATACCTTTTCTCATCTGTGACTTGGCGTTCTCGATATTCATAATCTTGCTTATGATTGGATTTCGGGTGCAAAGATAGGTAAAACTTTAGTACCTTGCAATACAAAGTACTAAGTTTTTGCCAAGAATTAGGCTTATTTAACAATTGTACGCTTGCTGAGGATTCTATATAAGCAAAGTTGGAAAAGTACGCCCCATGTGCCCCTTTTGGAGTTAATCGACTGAATACCAGTCGGAAAGACAGGGGCACACCTTTCAAAAAGCACGCCCCAAGTATGCCCCTAGCCTACCCCTCAAGTGCAACATAGAAAAATAAAGCCTTGGCTTTTGAGTATAGGCAAACGATCATTTGAGTATAGGCAAATGGGTATTTGAGTATAGGCAAACGGTTGTAACAAGGCAGTAAACTCCCTCGCACCCCTAGTTTGGAACAAGGGGCATACTTGGGGCATACTTATTTTAAGGTTACGTCTATATATGCGACGGTTTTTTAATGTCATACCGACAAAGCGAAAAAAACTTGTTTCTTTCTTGCATGTTTCGAGATTTATTCGTATCTTTGCGGCATCGCTTTAGCCCACTAGTGGTTTCAGCACAACTGATGCCAGGAGACGGCGGGCGGTCTTATTTTACGAGAAAGAAGTTTTCTATGACAGAACAAACACCTACGCCTTTTTTGTATTATAAGCTAATGAATAACTTTTTGATCAATTGCTGTCTTAGGGGTGTTAAACAGCAAAAAGGAAAGAATAAAATAACTAAAAGTGAGGCTTATGAAAAAAATATTATTACTATTTCTGGCTGTTCATGTTTCTAATATATGTGTAGCAGGTGGGAGTATTACTATTGATGATATAACCTATTATTGTTATGATAAGACAAACAGCATAGGTGAATCTGTACCAGATTATGCTATTGTAGAAAGATGTCCAACGAGTGTTACAGGTCATGTGACAATACGTAGTATGGTCTCTTCATATCCTGTGACAAGTATTGGCGGGGGTGCTTTCGAGGAATGTAAGAGCTTAACATCAATCAACATTCCTGATGGGGTGACAAGCATAGGTAACTCAGCTTTCAGGGGCTGTAACAGTCTCCAGACCGTTAGCATAGCGAATAGCTCAAAATTGACGAGCATTAGTCACTATGCTTTCTATGGGTGTATCTGCTTAACAACAATCAACATTCCTGACGGAGTGACAAGCATAGGTAACTCTGCTTTCTATGGGTGTAGCTGCTTAACAACAATCAACATTCCTGACGGAGTGACAAGCATAGGTAACTCTGCTTTCAAAGACTGTAGCTGCTTAACAACAATCAACATTCCTGACGGAGTGACAAGCATAGATTACTTAGCTTTCAGTGGTTGTACCAACCTCCAGACCGCGAGCATTTCGAACAACTCGAAATTGACGGATATTGGTAGAAGTGCCTTCTCTAACTGCAGTAATTTGATCTCAATCTTTATTCCTGACGGAGTGACAAGCATAGGTAACTCTGCTTTCTCTGAATGTAGCTGCTTAACAACAATCAACATTCCTGACGGAGTGACAAGCATTAGTAACATAGCTTTCTCTGGGTGTAGCAGCCTGACTTCAATCAACATTCCTGACGGAGTGACAAGTATTGGTGAGTCTGCTTTCTCTGGCTGCAGTAGTTTGATCTCAATCTATATTCCTGACGGCGTGACGAGTATTGGTGGAAATGCTTTTTGTGAATGTAGTAAACTGCAGACCGTGAATATATCAAATAATTCAAAAATGGAAAGTATTGGCGACAGAGCTTTCTATAAATGTAGTAGCCTAGTAACTATCACTATTCCTGATGGTGTGACAGAACTTTATGGTTGCGACGAACATTATAAGGCTAATAATGGTACATTCAATGGGTGTACAAACCTACAGACAATAAACATATCAAAGAATTCAAAATTAACAAGTGTTGGCCTCAATGCTTTTAAAGATTGTAGTAGTCTAACCTCAATCAATGTTCCTAATGGCGTAACAAGCATTGGTGACGCAGCTTTCAGTGGATGTAGCAGCCTGACCTCAATTAATATTCCTGACAACGTGACAAGCATCGGAGGTGAAGCGTTTTTAAACTGTAGTAGCCTCCAGACCGCAAGTATATCAAATAGTTCGAAATTGGAAACTATTGGCGATGAAGCTTTCAAATATTGTAGCAACCTAATGTCTATCAACATACCAGATGGAGTGACGAGTTTTACTGGTAATCGATCTTTTTCTTATGGGACATTCACTGGATGTACAAACCTTCAGACAATAAACATATCAAAGAATTCAAAATTGACGCGCATTGATGTAAACGCTTTCAAAGATTGTATTAGCCTGACTTCAATTAACATTCCTGACGGTGTGACAAGCATAGCTAACTCAGCTTTCAGGGGTTGTAACAGTCTCCAGACCATTAGCATATCGAACAGCTCAAAATTGACAAGTATCGGAGGTGAAACGTTCTATAATTGTAGTAGCCTGACTTCAATTAACATTCCTGACGGTGTGACAAACATAGGTAACTCAGCTTTCAGGGGATGTAACAGTCTCCAGACCGTTAGCATATCGAATAGTTCGAAATTGGAAAGTATTGGCGTAAGGGCTTTCACTAATTGTAGTAGTTTACTGTCTATTAATATCCCTGATGGCGTGACAGAAATTTATGGTGCTGACGGTAATGGTTCGTCTGGTACATTCGCAGGGTGTACAAACATTCATACGGTAAACATATCAGAAAACTCCAAATTGACGAGTATTGGTGAGTCTGCTTTCTCCGGCTGCAGCAGCTTAACATCAATTAACATTCCTGATGGTGTGACGATTATTAAGAACCGTTCTTTCGCAGATTGTACCAGCCTCAAGACTGCGAACTTATCGAATAGTTCAAAATTGGAGAAAATTGAAGATTTTGCATTCTGTAACTGTAGCAGTCTGACTTCAATTTATATTCCAGACGAAGTGACTTACATAGGCTACAGGGCTTTCTACGGCTGTACCCATCTCCAGACAGTTAGCATATCTAATAGCTCAAAATTAACGAAAATTGTGGGCGAGGCTTTCTGCGGTTGTTCGTTAACGAACATTATTATACCCGGAAGTATTATTGAAATTGGTAGTAATGCCTTTCCTGAATCTCTCAAAACAGTATATTCTTTAAGCAAAACGCCATCAGAAATCTATATAAATTTATCTACTTTCCCTCAGAGCGTATACGAAAATGCGACCCTTTACGTTCCTATAGGAACAAAGGCGGCATATCAGACTACACAGGGTTGGAAGGAGTTTAAAAATATCATTGAGGGAGATGGTGGCTCTGAACCTTTAGAATTAAATGTCGGCGATACGTTTACTGCTGATATGAGCGGCACAATTGGTATCTTTGTTGTGACTGGCTCGAAGACCGCTAATCTGAATAAATGTGGTAATGTGAGCAGGGTGGAGGTTCCGTCAACGATTACCTATAATGGTGTGGAATATACTATCACGGGAATCTTGGGTTCAGCGACTAGCGATGCTAATCAGCCGAATCAGCCAGTATTCGGCTCGAATGTGACGGAGGTTGTCATCCCCAATACCGTTGAATCAATTGGTGCTTGTGCTTTCTGGTATTGCGAGAATTTGACATCTGTCACAATCCCCAATTCTGTGACTAGCATTGGCGACAATGCTTTCCTCGGTAGTGGACTCACCTCTGTTATCATCCCTGCCGGTGTGACGAGTATTGGCGAATGGGCCTTCACCAGTTGTTACAGTCTCACGAAGGTTGTTGCATTGGACGATACCCCTGTGAATATTTCGAGTAATCCTCGTTTCAGTGATAACATCTTGCAGTCGGCAACACTATATGTGCCCAGTGGCAAAACGACAGTCTACAAGAATGCAGGCTGGAACTTCACGAACATTGTGGAGTTGTCTGCTTTGAATGATGGCGACACGTTTGAGGCTACTGTGGACGGCACGACTTTCAAGGTGAAGGTGCTCAGTGCCGCCGATAAGACCTGCCAGATTGGTGCTGACGGCAGGGGCGATGGCCTTGTATCAAGAGGAAAGGACTGGAATGGTCTCATTCCTAGTAAGGTGACTGGTAGCGACTTCCAGGAGTATACAGTCATAGGTATCGGCAATAGGGCCTTCTGGGAATATGGTAGCGTTGTAAACCTGATACTCCCGAAGACACTTCAGTTCCTTTCCGAGGGTGCCTTCATGAGATGCGAAAACCTGATGTATGTCACGATACCGACAGGCTTGAAGACTGTCGGAGGTTTACTTTTCAACGGTCAGGAGATATTGACAGAGGTGGTGTCTCTGATAGAAGATCCGGAAGCTATCAATAGTATTAGTATTGACTGTGGAGGACGATACGGCAACAAGGCAACACTGGTCGTGCCTGCCGGAATGAAGGCTACCTATCAGAATGCCGACGGGTGGAATCACTTCCCGAGAATCGTGGAGATGAAGCAAGGCGATGCCAACGGCGATGATAATCTTGGCCAAGAGGATGTGGAAATCGCCAAAGACTTCATCATGACTCATCAGAATCCAGACGGCTTCGTGCGGCATAATGCCGATACCAACGGTGACAACAAGGTGAATGTGGTAGACATCGTGAATATCGTGAATCTCATAAATAAGCCATAACAACAATACGATCATGATATCATTCGAATGCGATTACAACAACGGGGCCTGTCAGGAGGTGATAGACAATCTCGTGAAGTACAACAACGCCAAGCCGACACCTTACGGTTTCGACGAATTCTCGGAGCGGGCGAAGCAGCGCATCCGTGAAGCCTGCGGACTGCCCGACGCCCAAATATTCTTCCTGACGGGCGGCACCCAGACCAACGCCACCACCATCGACTCGATGCTCTACCAGTATGAGGGCGTCATCTGTGTGGGCTCAGGACATATCAACGTCCACGAGGCCGGGGCGGTGGAATTCACCGAACACAAGATCATCACCATCGCCGACAAGGACGGCAAGATGGAGGCCGCCACCCTCGACAAATACCTCGACGATTACATGCACGACGGCAACAAAGACCACGCCGTCCATCCAGGTCTGGTCTACATCACCTTCCCCACAGAGTTTGGCACCATCTATACCGCCCAGGAACTGGATTATATATATAAGGTTTGCCAGCACTACGAGATTCCACTCTATATCGACGGGGCCCGCTTAGGCTACGGACTCATGGCCGAGGGCAACGACATCACCCTACCCTATCTGGCCCGCCATTGCGATGTCTTCTATATCGGCGGCACGAAGATCGGCGCCCTCTGTGGCGAAGCCGTCGTCTTCACCAACCGCAAGGCCCACAAGCATTTCTTCTCCATCCAGAAGCAGCACGGAGCCGTCATCGCAAAAGGCGCATTGATTGGCCTGCAGTTCGACGCACTCTTTACCGACAATCTTTACTTCCGACTCTCAGAGCATGCCATCCGCATGGCTATGAGGATGAAGGATATCTTCAAGCAAAAAGGCTTCCAGTTTCTGGTCGACTCACCCACCAACCAGCAATTCGTGGTCATCGACAACGAACGGGCAGAGCGACTCAGTCAGAAGGTGGCGTTCTCTCATTTTGGCCAGACGGACCATCACCACACCATCTGCCGCTTCGTCACCAGCTGGGCCACAACAGAAGAAGAGATCGACTATCTGGCAGAGATCGTATAACAATCCTAATGTGTAAAAAGAAAAGCATGGTTCCTTGCAGATTTTTGTTGACCGCAGCATTGTTTTTGCTGCCCCTGACGGGCTGGAGTCAGGGATTCCGCAATCCCGTACTCCCAGGTTTTCATGCCGACCCCTCGGTGTGCCGTGCCGGTGACGACTTCTATCTGGTGAACAGCACATTCCAGTATTATCCTGGCGTGCCTGTCTTCCATAGTAAAGACCTGATTCACTGGGAACAGGTAGGCGCTTGTCTGACTCGTGAGTCGCAGGTCAGAATCGAGGGGATGGACGAGCAGACGGGCATCTATGCCCCCACCATCCGCTATCACGAGGGCCGTTTCTACATGGTGACCACGGTGTTTCCGTCGCGCAAACATTTCTATGTCTATACCGATAATCCCAATGGCGAATGGAGCGATCCCATCTACATCGATTTCTGTGTAGGCAGTTGCGATCCGACCTTGTATTTCGAAGATGGACGTTGCTACTTCCTTTGGAAGGAGGGCGACATCAAAATCTGTGAGATTGACGTAAAGACAGGCAAACAGCTCGGCGAGATATACCATTTGGGCACAGGTCTTGGCGGGCGCTATCCAGAAGGGCCGCATATCTATAAGAAAGACGGCTATTACTATCTGTTGCTGGCAGAGGGAGGCACGGAGCACGGCCATCACGTGAATATCCTGCGCAGCAAAAGCCTGTTCGGTCCTTACGAGTCGAATCCTGCCAACCCTATTCTCTCGCATTTCAACATGAAGATGCAGAATAGTCCGATACAAGGACTTGGCCATGCAGACCTGGTGCAGGCACCTGACGGTTCGTGGTGGATGATCTGCCTGGGCTATCGTACCCATGGCTATCTACAGCACGTGATGGGCCGCGAGACCTTCCTGGCTCCTGTAACATGGAAAGAGGGCGAATGGCCTGTGGTTAACGGTGATGGCACCCTGCAACTCGACATGCAATGCCAGACGCTGCCACAGATACCCATGCCTCTGGAGCCCTCCAAGGATGAATTTGAGGGCAATCAGCTGTCACTTTATTGGAGTCACCTGAACATGCCGCAAAAGGAGAACTACTCACTGACAGCCCGCAAGGGATGGCTTAGGCTAAAGACCTCTACCATCACGCTCGACGAAGTGGGAAACCCCACCTTCATCGGCCACCGTCAGTCGGAAGCCAACTTTACGGCCACGACTAAGATGGATGTTTCCGGATTGAAAGACGGCGGTGTGGCAGGCATCACGGCCTACGCCGCCCATCACAATCACTACGATGTGCAGGTCATCGTGCGTGATGGGAAACGGTATATTCAGGCCAAGATTCGCATCGGCGAGATGGAGCATATTGAAAAAGAGATTCCACTAAACAAAGATATCGTCTATCTGCGAATTACTGCCGATCCACAGTTCTATCATCTACACTATTCGACCGACGGCGAGCAGTTCACCCATCTTGCCCGCATGGACTACCGTTATCTGAGCACCGAGACCATCGGTGGCTTCTGTGGTGTCCACATCGGCATCTTTGCCCATACCCTCGCAAAGCACATCAGCCACGCAGACTTTGATTGGATTGAATTATGAATATCGAACAAGTACGAATATTCACGTTGTCACTCCCTGGTGTAACCGAAGACCAGCCGTTTGGTGATGACAATGTCACCTTCCGTTTGGAAGGAAAGATCTTTATGTGTCTTTGGTTAGGCAGCGACGAGCAAGATATGAAACGCTCGGCTCAGCCACTTGGCCCTGCACAGGACTTAGAGCCAAGACTTGCCCTGAAACTGGCTCCAGACAGGAATGAGGAACTCAGAGCACAATACGCTGCAGTGACACCGGCCTGGCATTGGAACAAGAAGCATTGGAACGATGTGTATTACGAGCAACTGGATGACTCACAAGTCATGGACTGGATCAAAGAGTCATACCATCTCGTAGCATCAAAACTTCCTAAGCTGATCCGACAAAAGTATTTATAAAGAAAACGATTTTAGCACTAGATGATGGTAATATGAACAAGAAATTAATCGCCAGCCTTGTACTTGTCCTCGCCACAGTGACAGGATGGGCACAAGAGAACCTACAGAAGCAGGCCAGCAACAAGGAAGTGGAAAAGGTCTTCACGACGGTGAAGGAGCTTCCGATAACGAGTGTGAAGAACCAGTATCGCAGCGGGACATGCTGGGACTTTGCCACATTGGGTTATTTCGAGAGTGAGATCCTGCGAAAGACGGGCAAGACCTACGACCTTTGCGAGATGTTCGTCGTGAATAAGGACTATATGGACTGCGCCACGCATTATGTTCGTATGCACGGCTACAGTCAGATTTCGGAGGGCGGTTCCTGTGACGATGTGCTGGAGGTGATCCGTCAGCATGGCATCTGCCCAGAGGACGCCATGCCTGCACCAGGTTCCCTGACGGGCGACTCGCTGGCCAATTTCAAAGTGTTCTTCCCGGAACTGGAACGCAGGGTGAGCAGCATCGTTGTCAAGGATGCTAAGACGCCCCTACCCCATTGGCAGGACAGTGTGCAGATGGTCATTGAGAAATACGTGGGCCGCTGCCCCGAGTCGTTCGTGTATGAGGGCAAGACCTATACGCCAAAGTCGTTTGCCGAAAGCCTTGGCCTTGACCTCGACGACTATGTGAGTCTGACGAGCTTTACGCATCATCCGTTTGGCAAGTGGTTCGTCATCGAAGCCCCCTATAAATGGCGATTGAAGCCCAGCTACAACATCCCCATCGAACAATTGATGGACGTGCTCGACAAGGCGCTGGATGCCGGTTACACGGTGGCGTGGGGTGGTGATGTGACGGGAGACTTCAACCGCAGAGGACTGGCAATGCTGCCCGATGGTGTGACACCCACACAAGAGTTGCGTCAGGAGCAATGGGACGACTGGCGTTTCACCTACGACCACGTGATGCTGATTTATGGCAAGGCCGTTGATGAACAGGGCAAGCCCTACTACATGGTCAAGAACTCATGGGGAAAGAGCGGACAGTACAAGGGTATCTGGTATATGTCGCGCGACTACATCGCACTGAATACTACCTACCTGTTCCTCAACCGGCATGCACTCTCAGAGGATCTTAAGTGAAGAGTGCCTCGCTCACAGGGCACGCCCCTGGAGGGCCAGAAGGGAGCCTATCATCCACTGATCAGCGATGATGTGGCCGTCGAGGGCTTTGAGCCTCAGCGTATGACGGCCTTTCGATAATGTGACGGGAACGGCCTTCAACGCCTGACCACGTAATACGCTCTGCTTCCAGGACTCTGAGCGGAACGGCTCACGTAACGAGATGATGACAGGAGCGGCATCGTCCACCTGAACAGCGTAGCGCAGGTCACCCTGGTCGTAGGGCTGCGTGGGTATCATGGCCGTGAAAAGCGTGGCAGGGCCCTCCTGTGTGACTTCGAAACGGTATGTCAGTTCACCACCTTTGGGAATGGCCACAGCACGCATCGAATGGCCCAGCATCTGGATAGTATGACAACCCTCCGAAGCCTCCGTGTAATCGCAGGCATGACAGGCGATGAGGGTATCTGCAGTCTCACCCACCAGTTTGGCGTGAACATCGCTGAACACCGGTAGTCTGCGTGGTGCGGCATCCATTAGTCCTCGCCACTTTCCGCCCTGCAGGTCGTTGTATCGACGAGTCAGTGACTGTATCTCCTCGTAGGCACGATGGCTCTCACCAGAGTCACTGAGTATCTTACGGCTCATGGCCGCAGCGGCAAAGACGGGGTATTCGACAGCGGCAAAAAAGGCATCCATCAACTGCGGGCGAATCAATGGGCGAGTATTGGCGACGATGGCCTTGATACGCTCGAAATCAGCGATGCGGGCTGCGGCCTCCTGAGGCGTCAGGGGGATATCCGTCACCGTCGACAGGCCTCGGGGATATACCTTCTTGTCGAGTTCTACCTGCGTCCATCCCATAAACTCCGGCTTGCGGATGGCGCAGAGACGATAGTATTCCTGCATGGCAGGTGCAAGCCGACAGCCAGCCTCCTGGCCAAACTGCGTACAAAGCCACCGTTCCAGATGCTGACAGATGGTGGTGGGAGTGATGCTGTTGATGTCCCATGCCATATCCAGGAACAGCTCCAGGTCATAGGCCGCCACCTTCGGGTCGTGGACATTGGCGATCCACAGTTTCCGGCAGTTGTGGTCGTAGGCCGCCTTCATCTCTGTATAGATCAGGCCCGGCTGTGTAGTGGTGAGCCAAAGATAGTCATGCGGGCGGCCCCAATAACTCAGATGGTAATAAATACCCCCACCGCCCTGACGCATCTGCTCCCGGGCATCAGAAAGGCGCGTCAGATAGCCATAGTTGTCATCACACCACATCAGCGTCACATAGTCAGGCACCTGCAAGCCCCTCTCATAGAGTTGCAGTACCTCTTTATATGGCACGAACATCTGCATCTGTTGGGCAGGATCGCCTATATAGGTCTGAAGAAGTTCCTGCTGGTCGTCAATGACCTGCTGCAAACCCTCAAACTTCTCCTGTTCCGTCTGATAGCCTTCCATCGAACTGTCGTGGATGCCGCGCATGCCGATGGTGAATATATTGTTCTCCGACCCCTTCACGGCCTGAAGCCGCTCAATCCAATACCGTTGGACGGCCTCGCGATTGGTGCGGTAGTTAAAGTCGCCCCGCTCTTTGACATCCCACTCGCCGACATTATTCCGCAGCAGCGGTTCACAATGGGAGGTGCCTATCACGATGCCACAGCTGTCGGCCATCTCCTTCGCCCCAGGCGTCTGGAAGAAGGCCACCGTCCCCTCATGCATGGCAGGCCAGACGGCATTGGCACGAAGTCGCAGAAGGAGTTCGAATATCTTACGATAGGTTTGGGGGCCGATCTGACCTTTCGGCCCAGACTCAAAGGCTTGGCTCCATGGGCGCAGGCTCCAGTCCTCATCGTTCAGGAAAATGCCACGATACGCCACACTGGGTTGCTGCTCGGTGGTATAGTCGCTGTCGATGGTCAGACGGGCTTTCCGTTCCGGCACCACATCGCCCCACCATATCCACGGCGATACCCCGGCTATCCGCGAGAGCTCCAACAGGCCGTAGGCCATTCCCCGACTGTTGTTGCCTTCAACGACAATCTGTCCGTCCTTGACGCTGATACGAAAGCCGTCGGCCGCCCCCCTACCCTGCACCACTCTGACGACAGGTCTTGCAGAAACAATGGGCATCAGACCCGTCACCTGTCGCATATCGTCCTTCCACATGTCGAGCGCGACCTGCACCACTGGTTCCACCTGCCCGGGCAAGCTATAGGTAATCGGATGCACGCCGTCGAACCACACCACTTGAGCCTTCATGCCAAGCGACAGAAGCATCACGGCCCAAACCAAAGCAGACTTTCTCATATAAAACCGACTCTTGTTAAATTCGATGCAAATATAACAAAAAAATTTTATGAAAGTTCGCACGTTTTTCCAATCTTTTTTCGGAATATGCGCATATCTTGATAAACTTTTTAAATAAGATAGCAATGTATGATGCTTACTGTCGGCGAACTCGCCGGTTCTTATAAAGTTGCATCATGATGACGGCATGCTATAGACATGGACGCTGGAGCCTTGGGCTGAGGGCAGGTAATTGATGCCCCACCAACACATCTGTAACAGTACAAAGGAAATGAGCAGTACCCACAATGCAAGCTTTGGCTTGTGAGTGGGTATCTGTCTGTAATGCACATAGACCAGATAGGCGAACCAGGTGATGGCGGCCCACGTCTCCTTAGGATCCCACGACCAGTAGTGACCCCAGGCCTCCTTGGCCCACAAGGCACCAAAAAGCATGCCGATAGTCATAAATGCCAGGCCGACGTAGACGAGGTCGTCTAACTGAGAGGTGAGAAGTGAGAGATGAGGGGTGAGAGATTTCTTTTTGACAAGCAGGAAGATGGCCATCAGGGCGGCTACGCCAAACACGGCGTATGCGAACATGTAGACGATGACGTGGGGGACGAACCACGGACTCTGCAAGGCCGGCATCAGCGTAGCGGAATGGATCTCGGGCTTGAAGAGGTTGACGCAGATGAACACCAGCGCCATGACGGTAGAGAACGAGAGGATCCACTGATACTTCCAACGGGAATAGACGATGATGCCCGCCAACGGCAGGAAAAGCGAGTACCAGAGGCGTGTCTCGCCCATCGTCCGTAACGGCGGACGTTCCAGGGAAATCCACATCATCAGGATAAAACTGAAAAATACGATGAGTCCTATGATGGTCGAGCTATAGGCCAGCACGGTCTTTTCACGCCATGCTGCCCAGGCTCCTACGGCCCACAGCAAGACGGCTGCTATCGCGAAATATATGAACTCCTCCCAAGTCATCATCTATAAACTATAAACTTTAAACTATAAACTCTTCCTTTTCCCTCCAAAAGCGAAAAGACAAACCGCTCCGGCGAGCATCATGTAAATGCCCGTATAAACCAGCGGCAGCCAGGGATCACTCACCAATTCCAAAATGCTTGTCTGACTCATGGCACCCATCTGCGTGTCATAGCCGTACTGGTAGATTTTCCAACCGTCCACCTCCACAGGTTTGTTCACCTCGACGGTGGTCTGGATATTCTTGCCCGTCTTCGTCAAAATCTGGATGTCGGAGGCAAAGCGGCGGGGCGAGCCGTCATCGTAGGTTTCCATGATAAACTCCTTCAGTTCGATAGCGATGGGCATCTCTACAATCTGCTGTTGTGAGTTCAGCGCACGCCATTCGGGTTCTCCCTTCACCGTGATCATCTTCAGCCGTTGCATGTCGGCATTGCCCAATGTAGCGGTGGTCATCGCGAGAAACAGTCCGAGGTGGGAAAGAAGTGAAAAGTGAAAAGTGAAAAGTGAAAAATGGGCTGCAGCCCACGATTTCAATTGTCGTAGTACGACCAGCCCGAGAATGACAGCCATATAGACATAGATGAGAATGAAGGGCCAAAAATTCAGCATGTAGTTGAACCATGAACTCCCCTCGCCCATTGGAGAGTGGCCGGGAGTGAGGCTCTTCTGCCGCGTCAGTCCCATGATAATGGTCAGCACAACGGCATAGACCAGTGCGGGTATCGCTGCCTGATAGGTGCCGATGAACTGGAAGACATATATCCGTTTCCTAAGCAGGTAGATAAGGGCGATGATGCTCAGGAATGCCGTCATCAAGATGCCATTGACAGGCCACCGGAAGGCATCCCAATCGACTGGCCCTACGCTCAGCTCCAAGATCAGTCCAGCCATGATTAGGCCTCCCCCGATGAGGAAGCCTTCTTTCATTCCGTATGGTCTGGTCTGCATGGATGCTAAAGAACGAACCTTTTAGTAAAGTGCTGCGGGGATGAGGCGCTGGGCGTTCTCAAAGTCCTCGGGGGTGTCGAGCTCGATGGAGAAGAAACGGGTGGTGTCGACGATGCGGAAGGTGTGACCCAGGGTGATGAGTCGCTCAAAGGCCCGCTCATAGAAGATATCTATCAGACCTTCATCCTCTATCATCTGCTGGAGTTCACGGAAGAGGGCTGTGCTGTAGTCGGCACATATCTTCTCGATACCGACACTCTCACCGGCGGCCTCGGCTGGCGAACAGGTCTTGCTGATCTCGATAATGCGCCCATGGGTGTCGGCCACGATCTTCATCTCTTCCTCACCCAGTTCGTGACGGTTCAGGGCAAGAGCGCTACCCTCGGCATTGATAACCTCGAGGATGGCAGCCGGGTCACAGAGGATGTCGCTGTCCATGAGCAGGAAGTCGCGTCCGTCGGTATAGGGTCGGGTGAGCCACAGCGAGAAGATATTGTTGTTGTGGGCGTAGTCGGGATTATCGATGAAGTGGATCGTGAACTCCGCATACATTTCCGTGAGGAAGTCACGGATCATGTTGGCACGATAGCCGGTGACAACGACGAACTCACTGATGCCTGCGGCAATCAGACCATCGACGGTACGCTGGAGGAGCGTGCGCTCCCCGACTTTAAGAAGACATTTCGGACGCTCGTCGGTGAGCGGTCTCAGTCGCTTGGCCATTCCGGCCGCAAGAATTACTCCAATCATACTTTTTAGTTGACAGTTGATAGTTGACAGTTGATTATCGCTCCTGATGCTCTCGCATATAGTCGCGGGGTGACATGCCGTAGTACTTACGGAAGATGGTGGAGAAGCTGGCAGAGTTGGAGAAACCGCAGGCATACATCACCTCTGTAACGTTCATACCCTTTTCCGCAAGCAGCTGGGCGGCTTTCTTCAGGCGGATGCTGCGGATGAAATCATGAGGCGTCTGACCAGTGAGTTCCTTCATCTTCCGGTGCAGGTGAACACGGCTGATGCCCACCTCCTCGGAGATCATGTCGATATTCAGGTCGGAATTGGTGAGGTTCTTTCGGACACACATCATGATCTTCTCCAGCAACTTCTCATCGGGCGACTTCAAGCGGATGTCCTCCATCTGCTCTTCCAGTTCGTCGGTACGCTCATACTTCAACTTCAGCAGTCGGCGGGAGTTAAGCAGGTTCTGGATAGTGCGCTTGAGGATGTCCATATTGAAGGGTTTGACGAGATAGGCGTCGGCACCCGTCTCAAGGCCTTCGAGACGGTCTTCCTCGCGACTTCTGGCAGTCAGCAGGATGACGGGTATGAAATTGGTGGAGCTGTTTGCCTTGAGCTGTGAGCAGAGAGCGTGGCCGTCCATCTCGGGCATCATGACATCACTGATGACCAGGCACGGATGGATGCGGTAGGTCTCGGCGAGGGCCTCACGGCCGTTGACACAACTGTGCACGTCGTAGTCGCGGGAGAGCTCAGCCTCCAGATAGCTGCGGATCTCGTCGTCGTCTTCGGCAATGACGATGCTGTTGCCACTCATGGGCTGTCGCTCCTCCGGTATGATATCGTCCTCAATGGGCTCCGGCTCTTCTGCCAGTGACAGGAGTGTATCCTGCGGCGTTTCGAGCTCAGTGAGGATCTCCTCTGGTTTCAGATGATCCTTGCCAAGAGGGATGGTGATGACAAACTCGCAGCCCTGTTCCAGGTTGTGGGCCTTAATTGTGCCATGGTGCAGTTCTACAAGCGAGCGTGTCAAGTCGAGGCCGATGCCCGTGCCCACATTTCGATCGTTGGAACTGGATTCAGCCTGATAGAAACGTTCAAAGATCTTATTGAGCTTATCCTCAGGGATCTTCTCACCATTGTCGCGAACAGCGATCGTGGCATGTTGGTTGTCATGGGTAAGGCGGATGCCTATCTCTCCGCCCGCCGGGGTGTACTTAAAGGCGTTGGAGATCACATTGACCACCACCTTGTCGAAGTTAGAACGGTCAATCCATACGGGCAGGCTGTCGCAGTCGTGCTCGAACAGGAAGTTGATCTGGCGCGACTTGGCCTGATGGCTGAAGAGGGTATAGATGTCGTTGATAAACCCGACGAGGTTCTGCTCACTCATGTGCATCTGCATCTGTCCCTTGTCGATCTTACGCAGGTCCATCATCTGGTTGATGAGGTGCAAGATGCGCTCGGCATTGCGGCGGATGGTCTCGTAGACACTCTTACGGTCGGGGTTCTCCTCGTTTTTGATAAGTGAGAGCAGAGGCGTGAGAATCAATGTCATCGGGGTACGGATCTCATGGCTGATATTCATGAAGAAGCGCAATTTGGCTTCGCCCATCTCCTCGGCATGGATATGTGCCTGCAGGCGCAGGCGGTTCTGCTCACGGTGATGGCGGTAGGCGATAAACTGCCAGGCAAAAAGGCCCAGGATAAGGGCATAGAAGAAATAAGCCCATGCGGAACGGTACCAGGGACTGTGCACAACCACGGTGAAGCTGCGCTCAGGCGTCTCCACGCTGTTGCGCTCGGCTTTTACGCGAAAACGGTAGGTGCCTGGCGGCAGATGGGTGAACGAGATCTCATTGTGACCGGCAGGGAGCGCATGCCAGTCTTCACCGTTAATACTATAGAGGTAGATGATGTGCTCGGGGTTCTCATAGGTCAGCGTGGAGAGCTGGATAGCGAAGGAATTATCGTGATAACCCAGTTCAAAGTGGGTACTGGCGTTAACAGTAGTATCGGTGACCTGATAGCGCCCTGAGATGGTGGCGGTATTCACGGGTTCGCCGTTGATGGTAAACGCTGTGAGCTGTACACTGGCTTCCCACTTCGTCTGCTGGATATCCTCTGGCTTAAACCATGTGACACCACCAGTACCACCAAGGATGATGGTGCCGTTACGCGAACATTGGGAAGCTCCATCACTGAACTCGTTACTCTGCAGACCATCATCGGCGAAGTAGGTCGTTGAATGACCATTGTCGGGATCGAAGAGAGTAAGACCGTGGTCTGTGGAGATCCACAGCTTACCCTGACGGTCACGCTCGATGGAGGCGATACCATTGTCGGAGAGACCGTCGGCGGTCGTGAAGGAACGTGTCTGGTGTGTCTTCAAGTCATAGCGGAAAAGTCCCGTATTGGTGCCATACCACAAGAAACCGTCATACTCGCGGACCACTCTGACGGGTTCACCGTAGTTGAGACAATTGCTGGGCATGGGGCGACCGTCGGCAGCAGGCGTAGTAAACACCTTTGTCCAACTGCCGCTGGCAATATCCAGACAACAGATACCCATTGTCGTGGCGGCATAGACACGCTGGCCATCGGGCGACACATGGACCTGTGAGACGAAATCGTTAGTGATACTGTTTACCGAACGGTCTGTATCAGCCCCCTCGGCCATCACGTAAGTACGTATTTGTTGATCAGGACTCAGACAGAGCACACCATGACGCATCGTAGCCAGCCAGAGACGTCCCTGAGCGTCGGCTTCAATATCCATGATAATGAGATGGTCATCCTCCGGATAGTTCAGGGGATGATACTTCAGACTGGCCGGATCGATCCATCCTCCACCCTCGCCATAGGATCCCACCCAGATGCGTCCGTCGGCACCTTCTTCAATGTTCATGATAGTAGAAGGGATGCCTGCCAACAGGTGCTGTTGGAGCCTGTCGCTGGCATCGAAGACGTAGACGCCATCCTTATCGGTACCCACCCACGTCCGGTGACGGCTGTCGATCAGCACGCTGATGACACAAGCCGAACCGATGGCATTACGCCCGTTACCGAGCTTATAGCCCATATAACTGAAGCCCTTGGAGGCGATGGGCTGGCGATAGAGTCCCTTCTGGAGCAGGCCGAACCAGAGGTTGCCGTTGCGGTCCTCAGTGATGGAATACACCTTGCTCTTGGCCAGGTCTACCTCAAGGCTGAAGAAGGGATTGTCGACCACACTGTTCTCCCTGGGATTATAGATGGCGACACCCTTGCCGTCGTAGCCTATGATGATACAGTCGTAACGGTCGCAGAAAAGGGATGAGATACTCTTGTCGCCAGTAGCGGCCACGTGGACGAAGTCATCGCCCTGAAGCCGATAGAGACCCGCATTGGAGCCTACATAGATATTCCCCTCACGGTCGGTACAGAGCTGACCCAGGATCAGATCCTTCCTGTCGGTCAGGTAATGGCGCAATTTCTGGCCGTCGTAGGAGAGCAGACCCTCCGGAGAGGTGACCATCCACAGACAACCGTTCTTATCCTCCAACAGCGAATTCACGGTATGTAGACCTGCGAAGACGCCACCCAGCTGACGGGCCGTCTGCTTATCGGAGAACTTCATCACGCCGAGGCCCGACGTACCAGCCAGCACATCGCCGTTGGCACGTTCCAGAAAACATGTGGCATAGCCCTGGCTGGGTTTTCCTCGATGATCATACAAGGTGACATTGTGGAACTGCTCGCCGTCCCATGTCTGCAAGGAGCCGTACATGCCAAAGTAGAACAGCCCATGACTATCCTGCATCATGCTGTTCACATAATTGCTGGCAAGCGTCTTGTCAGACTCGTTCTCTTTCTTAAAGACACGGAATTGGTAACCGTCGTAGCGGTTGATACCGTTACGGGTGGTAGCCCACAGGAATCCATCATGGTCAAGATAGACCTGAGTAACGAAACTACTGGACAACTGCTGATTGTCAGTTGTAAAGAATTTGCCCATCTGAGCATACACACTCACAGCCAGGCATTGCACCAATAGTGTTAGTAGTTGCCTTAATCGCATTACATTGAATCAGTTATTCGGGTGCAAAGATAAACTTTTTTTTCTAAATACAATCACAAAATGAAACATTTTATAAAAAAAAAGAAACAACCGTTGTCATTTCTTCTGTTATTTAGTGGTAACTTTGCCAACGAATTACATTATTAATACTTAAAGTCAATGAATCCACTACCCATTAGAAAGAGAGCCATGCTGTGTGCCATGCTGTGGCTCACCACTCTGACAGTGGCTATCGCCGCTGACAGATTTGTCGTTTTCCAACCTCAGGCAGATGCCTGGAAACTGGAATCCGTCACCATCGGATATGCCGATGCCGAGCACAGTTGCGTCAAGCTGGCAGCCGCCAACCTGATTGCTGACTTCAAAGCCGTCACTGGCACAGAACCTCTCACCTCTTCCCCCTCACCTCTCACCACTATCCTCATCGGCACCGTAGGTACGAACCCGCAGATCGACCAATGGGTGAAGCAAGGTGAGCTCCGCGACCTGAAGGGAAAGACGGAGAAGTATATTATCAAGACCATCGGCCAGCAGCTGGTCATCGCTGGTAGTGACAAGCGGGGTACGGTCTACGGCATTTACGAGTTGTCGCGTCAGATGGGTGTCTCGCCCTGGTATTACTGGGCCGATGTGCCTGTAGAGAAGCATCCCTCCCTATATATTAAGAAAGGTGACTACAGCGACGGTGAGCCGGCTGTCCGCTACCGTGGTCTGTTCCTCAACGACGAGGCCCCCTGTCTGACAACATGGGTAAAGAATACGTTCGGTACGAATTACGGTGGTCACCAGTTCTATGAGAAAGTCTTTGAGTTGATCCTCCGTCTGAAGGGCAACTACCTGTGGCCCGCCATGTGGGGATGGGCTTTCTACGCCGACGATCCCGAGAACCTGAAGACCGCCGACGCCATGGGTGTGATGATGGGCACGTCGCACCACGAGCCGATGGCCCGTAACCACCAGGAGTATGCCCGCGACCGCAAGGGCTGGGGCGCCTGGAATTACGCCACGAACAAAGAGAACCTCGACCGTTTCTTCCGTGAAGGTATCGAGCGCATGAAGGGTACCGACGACATCGTGACCATCGGCATGCGCGGCGACGGTGACGAGGCCATGGGCAACGGCACCGACACAAAGCTGCTGGAGAGTATCATCAACAACCAGCGCCGCATCATCAAGGAGGTGACGAAGCGTCCCGCTAAGGAAACACCACAGATCTGGGCTTTATATAAGGAGGTACAAGACTACTATGATGCCGGACTGCGCGTGCCTGACGACGTGACGGTACTGCTCTGCGACGACAACTGGGGTAACGTGCGCCGTCTGCCCACCGCCGAGGAACAGAAGCGCAAGGGCGGCTGGGGCCTCTACTACCACGTAGACTACGTAGGTGCCCCCCGCAACTCGAAGTGGATTAACGTCACCCCGATACAGAACATGTGGGAACAGCTGCAGCTGGCCTATAACGGAGGCATCCAGAAGCTTTGGATCCTGAACGTCGGCGACCTGAAACCCATGGAGTATCCCATCCAGTTGTTTATGGACATGGCATGGAACCCCGCCAAGTATCGTGTAGATAATCTGCTCGACCACACCCGCGACTTCTGTGCCGAGAGTTTCGGAGAAGAGCAGGCCTGTGAGGCTTCGCAACTGTTGAACCTCGTTTCGAAGTATAACGGCCGCATCACGTCGGAGATGCTCGATGCCCGTACCTACACCACCCAGGAGTTCGCCCAGGTGGTGGCCGACTATCAGGCTCTGGAGGCCCGTGCCCTCCGGCAGTTCATCACGCTGAAGCCCGAAGCCAGGGATGCCTACCGGCAGATCGTGCTCTTCCCCATCCAGGCCATGGGCAATATCTACGAAATGTATTACGCCCAGGCCATGAACCACGAGTTGGCTGCCAAAGGCGATCCTGACGCCAACTGCTGGGCAGAGCGCTGCAGAAAGGCCTTTGAGCGCGACCAGCAGTTGAACCTGCAATACAACAAGGAGATTGCCGGTGGCAAGTGGGACGGCATGATGATCCAGAAGCACATCAGCTATAAGATATGGAACGACAACTATCCCGCCGACGTCTGTCCCGACCTCATCGAGGTGAAGCCGCCCGTCTCAGGGCCGACATTCTCCCCGCGCCACGGCTATATCAGCATCGAGGCCGAGCACACCTGGAGCCGTCACGACGCCACAGCCGCAAGATGGACGGTCATCCCCCACATGGGCCGCACCCTCAGTGGCATCGCCCTCATGCCCTACACCGCCGCCACGGACAACGCTTCGCTGACCTACCGCTTTACCATCCCCTCTAATGAAATCATAAAGCTTCATGCTCAAAGCTTAAAGCTTAAAGTTCATATCATCACCAAGTCCACCCTCGATTTCCTCGACAAAGGCGGCCTCATCTACGACGTCTCCATCGACGGTGGCCAGCCCGTCAGCGTGAACTTCAACAGTAACCTCAACGAGAAGCCCGAGAACATCTACAGCATCTACTACCCCACCGTAGCGAGCCGCGTGGTGGAGAAGGAGGTGGAGCTACCCCTCGGCGAGGGTGACATCCACACGCTCACCATCCATCCGCAGGATCCTGGCATCGTGTTCGAGAAGATCGTCATCGACCTCGGCGGCTACCAGCGTCAGTTCCTCTTCGGCAGCGAGTCGCCCAAGACCTATCACAAATAAGAGAGAATGAGAACTTAATAAATTCCCGAAATGCTTGGTCGTTTCGGGAATTTATCGTATCTTTGAGCTTTGCTCGAAGATACTCACGCTCGAAAAAATCCAAATTAATTTGGTTTTTTACTCACTTATTCGTATCTTTGCAGTCGATTATTCCTAAATTGATTAACGATATGAACAAACGAACCCTTTTTGCTGCCTTCTTCGCAGCAACCGCCATGGGTGTCAGTGCCCAGAAAGCGATGAACGCCCCCGCCGGCGGCAAACAGATCAGTGACGAACTGATCGGTATCTTCTTCGAGGACATCAACAACTCTGCCGATGGCGGCCTCAATGCCGAGCTGGTGCAGAACGGCTCCTTCGAGTACTCACCCTCCGACCGCGACGGCTGGGGACCCGGTACGGCATGGAAGCAGATCCGCCCGGGACACTCGCTGGGAACCGTCCAGGTGAGGATGGACAACCCCGTGCATCCCAACAACGCCAACTACATGCGCCTCCACACCGAGCGCGCCAAGGAGTACTATGACTACAAGGGCTGGAAAGGCTTCGGACTGCAGAACGACGGCTTCGACGGCATCTCCGTGAAGGCCGGCGAGAAGTACGACTTCTCTGCCTTCATGCGCAACGTCAGCGGCGGTGCCAAGCAGGTGCGCGTGGTGCTCGTCGAGCAGTTGCCGGGATGGCCTCCCAAGGACCCGAAGCTGTTGGCAGAGACGGTCATCGACGTGAGCGACAACACCTGGAAGAAGTATGAGGCCGTGCTGGCACCCGACAGCACCTGTCAGAAGGCATCGCTCCAGATGCTCGTGCTCAATACCGGCGACCTGGATGTCGACGTGGTGTCGCTCATGCCCGAGGACACCTATAAGGGTCACGGCATCCGCAAGGACCTCGCCCAGGCACTGGCCGACCTCCACCCGAAGTTCATGCGCTTCCCCGGCGGCTGTGTCGTCCATGGCGGCGGCGACGGATTCTGGAACACCTACCGCTGGAAGACCACCATCGGTCCGAAGGAGCAGCGCCGTCAGCTGAAGAACACCTGGGGCTATCACCAGAGTTGTGCCGTAGGCTACTTCGAGTACTTCCAGTTCTGTGAGGACCTCGGTATGGAGCCGGTGCCCATCCTGCCCGCCGGTGTGAGCTGCCAGGGCACCAACGGTGGTTGGAACATGTGGCCGACCCAGGCTCAGGACGTGGTGCCGATGTCGGAGATGGACGAGTGGGTGGCAGAGGCCATCGACCTCATCGAGTGGGCCAACGGCGACCCTGCCACGAACAAATGGGCGAAGATGCGTGCCGACGCAGGCCATCCGAAACCCTTCAACCTGAAGTACCTCGGTATCGGTAACGAGGAGAAGATCTCTCCCGAGTTCATCGAGCGCTTCAAGTATATCTATGAACGCGTGATGAAGGCCCACCCCGAGATTGTCATCGTGGGTACCGCCGGTCCTGGCTCGCATGCAGGCAATCCCGACTTCGAGGCCGGCTGGAAGCTGGCAGAAGAGCTGGGCATGCCCATCCTCGACGAGCACTACTACGAGCCCAACAACTACTTCCTGAACAAGCGCCAGTATGACAGCTATCCCCGTGACCGCAAGACGAAGGTGTATCTGGGCGAGTATGCCGCCAAGGACAAGAAGCTCATCGATGCCCTCGCCGAGGGTCTGTATCTGCTCCATGTCGAGCGCAACGGCGACGTGGTGGCCATGACCTCCTACGCTCCCCTCTTCGCCCGCAAGAACGGCACCCAGTGGAACCCCGACCTCATCTACTACGACAACGAGCGCCCGTTCCTCACCTGCAGCTACTATGTGCAGCAGATGTTCGGCCTTTCGTCTGGTAACTACTACTATGGTGACTGCGTGAAGTTCGAGGGTGATGCCGCCGACGCCATCCAGCCACAGGAGAATGTGCACTATGGCCAGAGTGTCATCCTCAATACCAAGACGCGCCAGCTCTTCGTGAAGGTCTGCAACGCCACCGCCGAGGCCAAGACCGCACACCTGAACCTGTCGCGCTTCAAGGTTGCGAAGTTCGCAGAGAAGATGACCATCTCAGGCCAGCCCGAGGATGAGAACAACTTCGACAAGCAGCCCATCGCTCCCGTGAAGGAGACCATCAGGATGAAGAAGCGCATGGACATGGAGGTCGCTCCCTATTCCTTCTCGCTGATCACCATCCAGCTGTAATAAGCTGAAGAACCATACACTTAAAAAGAGGCCTGACACGGCCTCTTTTGTGTGTATGAGAATATGAATCTCCTTACAAAATATGTGATTCTTGAATCATTCCAGACGCTGGGGATAGTTGCGGACAGCTGATACACTCACACACAATAAATCCGCAATGTCGTTGTAGGTATAACCCATTTCTTGCAGGATCAGGAAACAGGTCAGACGCAGACTCAGACGATGATAAGGCATGACCAGACGGACGTATTGCTCATGATAAGTGTATGCATAATAGTCTACGAACTCCTGTTCGTTTTCCTTGTTGAAAGCCATCGGCTTCTCCTTCTTGGCAATTAGTTCATACAATTCCTTTCCACGTCCTATTCTGTCTGCTGATGCCTGCTTAATGTTTTCAATGTTTGCCTTCAGCAAGGCAATCTCATTGTCCCTGTCCTTGCCAGAATTCTCCAGTTGAGCCAACCTCTGTTCTTTAGCTTTGATGTTCTCGACAAAGTCGCTGATGACACCCTCAAACCGTCTTGCCCGTCTTTGATAGTAAATGATAGCCAACAAAGCGACTATGAGCACCATGAGCGCGATGCCTATGATGACCATGTTCTTGTTCTTCTGTTCTGCCAAAGCTTTCTCAGCAATCGCTCTGTCGTAGCGGTGCTGAATTTCAGCTAACTGCGTGGTGCGTAGCTCCTCATGAAAAATGGTCTGTACGCTGTCAGCCTTTGCCAGCATCTGGGCGACTTTGAAATAGTTCCGACGCTCGTTATAGAGCCTAGCCAGATATTTATAGGCATTGATGGTATAGCGAGAGTCACCCATTGTGACGGCTTTTTCCCAGTTAAGTCTGGCCTGGAGGGTGTCACCTTCCAGATGGAACAATTTACCCAATGTAACATACTGGCTGGCAAGAGGCTTAATTTGGATGGCCTTTTCAATCCATGGCCTTGCTTCAGAGTATTTGCCTTCAGAATACAATGTATTGGCATAATTGGTATAGATATATACTTTATCACTATCGTTGCATTGTTCGGCATGATTCATACATAACTGCATATCATCAAGTGCCTGTTTTGAATCGCCAAGATTTCTGCTGACAAGGGCTTTCGTTTCGTAAGCCAAAGCCAGCCACATGGGGCGATTTAATTTTATTGAACTTTCTAAAAGAAGATTAGCATAATGCAGGAATAGTTGATGATTATGTTCATGATGATTTATTGTCGCCAGAAGTTCGTATATTTTGCATTTGAGCAATTCGTCATCGGAATTCTTTGCTAATTCCTCTGCTTGCTTTGCATAAAAGGTGGCTTTGTCTATATTTTTCAAATGATAATATAATCCACCTTTGTATAAATTGGCGGCTGCCAATCGGTTGACATTATTACTTCTACTATAATAGTCAATACTATAGTTAATCAACGAGTCATTCCCAAAAGGCTTATATAACTTATGCATTGCTTCCGTCATAAGTAGGTTGTACAAAGCCCGCTCTTCACCATCACTCACAAATGAAGCAGGAATATCTCTCAATAATACCCAAGCACTATCTGGATTATCTTCAATCATCACTTCTGCCATTTCTAACTGATGCTGGTAGCTTGAAAGCTGCGAGCATCCCAAAAGAATCATCACAGAAACAAAAAAGGCATAGCTTCTACTTCTCATCGTTTTATTTGTTTTTTGCAAAATTACCACAAAGAGATTGTTACTACAAATAATCTCCTGATTTTTATCATTCTTTAGGAAACAAGAGCTCTCTTCGTGTCCCATTTTCACGTTTTAAACATCGTCCATTTTGTTTGCTACTTATTGTATTTCAGTTGATTAGGTCGCATTTTGCCAATGGGACGCGCCCCGAAAATAAATTGCAAAATATTTGGAAGATATTGATTCTTTTTTTAACTTCGCACCATAAATCAATTAAAACTATACAATTATGAAGAAGCTTTTTATTTTATCTTTGCTGTTTATTTTTGCTGCAACAGCCCATGCACATCAAAATAATGTGTTAAGAGGAGACACCATTGATATTATTATCATTGACCCAGATGGTCCGTTACCTGGACCTTATCATGCTCCTATCCAGCAGGATGTTTATGGCGTTGTAAGTCAGACTACGCAGTCTATTTCTATCTCTGTTGCTCAAGACATTATAATTGATCGTGTTCGAATCTACAGAAATGGACAGTTAGCTGTTTCTGACGATACCCCCACTCCTATTAACAACACCTTATATTATAATTTGTCTGCCATAGGAAGTGGTTTCTATTCTATTCTTCTTGAAGCAGACGATGGAACAATATATCAAGGTTACTTCACATTATTATAAACAAAAACATCTCAATTATGAAGAAAAAATTAATATCCATTTTCGCATTGGCCATCATGATGGCTTCATGCTCGAATCAAGAATTGCTAGATTCTGATTCTCTACAGTCTGCTTCACAACAGACAAGTAGTATCCGCAGCTATGAGGAAGCCCTACAGATAGCTCAGTCTTCGATTCCATTAGTAGATGGTTCTGCTAAGACCCGTTCAGCTTCTTTGCGCAAAATATCACCTGGTGATAGCAAGGTCTACCTTGCAGGTAGCAAGACTCGTTCTGCATATGGTAATGATACCTTGATGTACGTATTCAACTTTGAAGATAATCAAGGCTTTGCTGTCGTCTCTGCGAACAGGGCTACTGAAGGGCTGATTGCAATTACAGGAAGTGGAAACTACAATCCAGATGAACCTTCTGAAATAGATGGTTTCAATTTTTATATGGATTTAGTCAAGAAATATATAGCTTCACGTGGTTCGGGGCTTGATCCTATTCTGCCAATCGGGAGAGACTCCTTTGAATTGGAGTTCAACTATGTAGGTCCTTATGTAACCGTAAATTGGGGACAGATTCATCCTGAAGGTGAATTTTGTTCTAATTGTATAAGTGGGTGCTCAAACACAGCTATTGCACAAATCATGTCGTATTATGAGTATCCGTCAGGTACCCCAATTACTTATCCAAACCGTGATGTAAACTATCAGTATTTTAATTGGACACAGATGAAGGCTCATCAAACGGGACACGTCCGTTATGATAGTTCCTGTTCTTCAGACGATATACATACATCAATTGGACGACTTTGCCGGCAATCTGGATATGTAGCAGGTAGTTCATATAACTCAAATTCTACAAGCACATCATCTTATGGCATAAAATTAGCACTTCAATTCTTTGGCTATAATGCGAATAACTGGACTAGCTATTCCAATGCGTCTATAAAAGAGACAATAGATGTAGGATACCCCATGATTATAGATGGATGGGATGAGAATAGACATGAAGGACATACATGGGTAATGGATGGTTATATGGAGAAAGTTTGTTATCATTATTGGATAAGTGAATCTAATTTAGGAATACCAGAACTAATCGACACAAACTATACTTATTATTATCATTTCAACTGGGGATGGTGTGGATTGAATAACGGTTATTTCCTATATAATGTATTCGAATCGGATAATGGCTTATATGATAGTAGTAATCATCAGAATTTAAACTATAATTATAATAGTTCTGTGCAGATATTATGCCCTCATCCAATGACAATCAATTAAATTAAATAAAATGTTGAGTGATATTCTTCTAATCTCTTCTTAATGTTTATTAATTATTGTATGTTTGCAGAAACTATAAAACATGTGTGATATGAAAAGAATTTATTATGCCGCAATGACGGTTGTGTTTACGACCATGTCGTTTACAGGTTGTAGTAGCGATGAGGTAACAGTAACGGAGCCTGAGCCCGTAACAACACATTCGGATGACAAGCAACAAAAGCAGGATGACGAACCGAATAATAATGGGAATCAGCCTGGAAACAATGGTGAGGTCACGGTCAAAACCCGCAACATCGATTTGACTGATGCGCAGAAGCAGGCAGTGAGCAGAAACAACGATTTTGCTTTCAACTTCTACCGTCAATTGATTCAACAATCTGAGATTAAAGGGAAAGACAATATCACCTCGCCTCTGAGTGTGACTTATGCCGTCGGCATGCTAAATAGCGGTGCCAAAGGCAAGACTTCTGAGGAAATGACATCAATGCTTGGCTTCGAGAATGGTACTGCGAGTGACATCAACGAACTCTGTAGCAAGTTGATAGAAGGGGCTCCAAAGGTAGACGAAGAGGTGATACTGAAACTTGCTGACTGTATCGTTACACATCTTGATATCGAACTGGCAGATCAATACCAGAAGGATATGGCAGACTATTATCAGGCAGAGGTGTTCTGTAAAGACTTCTCTAAAAAGTCGACCATTACATTCATAAACGATTGGTGTAACCAGCATACGGAAGGAAATATCAAAGAAATTATCCATGAACTAAATCCCGAACAAAAGGTTGTACTGATGAATGCGATTTACTTTAAGGCCGCATGGTCAAATAAGTTCAAGAAAGAGGACACTCAAATGGATACTTTCACTAAGGAAAACGGCGTTAGCGGCTATGTGCAAATGATGCATAGGAAGGATGTTACAGAGTACACATCAAACGATGATTATGCTACCATTTCTCTTCCTTATGGCAAGAATGGCAATTGGCGCATGTATGTGCTTCTGCCCAATGAGGGAAAGTCGATAGATGACGTGATGTGTGGTATTAACAACACATCCTGGGAAGAAAACTTGGCAAAAATGTACGGAATGACTGTTGACGTAAAGCTGCCTAAGTTTAAGATTGAATCAGAGATGGACCTGAACAACGTGCTGAAAGCTCTTGGAGCTACAACAATGTTTAACAAGAATGCCGATTTCTCATTGATGACCAAGGATGCCACGCAATTGTTTGTTGACTTAATAAAACAGAAGGCTACCATAGAGGTATCGGAAGAGGGCACAGAGGCTTCTGCGGTTACGATAAACATGATGTGTACCAGCGCAGGTGAGGGAGGTGAAGTAGAAATTCCGCAGTTCTATGCTAATCGTCCTTTTATTTATCTCATTCAGGAGGCCAGCAGCGGTGCTATTTTCTTCATAGGAACATATCAAGGAAATTGATAATCTCTCAATTACTAAACTTTGGCAAGTGAATGATTGTATAACCTAAATAAAGGAATTCGCAATGAGTCCGTAAGAAATATCGCAAAAGATTTGGGAGTGTGAAGGAAAAAGTGTAACTTTGCACTCCATACATATTGTAAGAAAAAGCAACCGCAGCTATCTCGATAGTCTCCCGAACTGCAATTCCAATAGACTTCATAGAAGCAAGACGGCTGCCTGCTCACGACTCCTACAACGGAGGCGTGGGCATTGGCAGTAGTAACGTTCTATGAAAGGTAATTGCAGACCTGGGAGCTTGTTGCGACACCAATTCCACCCACGTTCTCCGTTTCTTCTTTTCTCGCCTGATGGCGCAGGATATGTATGATCAAATCATCAAGAAACAGAGAATAACAATGAAAATCAACGGCGAGGAAATCCTCGCATTACTAAACCGCCTGCTTGAAGGGCTGCATCAGGCAGGCTTGACAAACTTCGGCAGCCATCTCAGTATCGTCTACGTCGCCCCCGGCGCACAGCATGTAGACACAGTCCAGAACCAGTATTTGGGGGATAGGCCCCCAGCAGCAAACCCAGTCCCAGTCTATGCTCATCCCGCCACTCAAAAAGGAGTGGAGTTGGAGGAGCGCATCAAGCAGAGCATCGCCCTGCTGATGGCAGAGCGGTATGGCGACGAGCCGCTATTCAATCTGCAAGGTCACTGGCAGGCGGTCTATCGCATATTGGTGGATAAGGGCTATTGCCGTGACTCGGACTTCGACGGTTTCGATGCATTCATCCGGAGGGTGATGCCCGACGAGGTGAACAAGCCGTATAAGAAAGACTCGGTGAGGAACATCAACAAGACGAGTTTCAACAAGCCTTTCGGCAAGTGGCAGTATGATCCGGATGACTATGGCACTCGCAAACCGTTTGAGAGAATGGTGGCTATCGCACGGCGTTTCAAGGAAATCATGGAGGAAAACGAGCTGTAAGATAAAAAAAGGTCGTATTTTTTGTAACTTCGCCAGGTGATAGTAATAAACAATATGGACAACTTGGAAAACCAAAAGAAGAAACGGAAGAAGAAGACCGCCGGCGAAGGCGGCGGAGATCCAGAGTGCCCAGATGGCGATGGCCCGAGAGGCCGAGGCGGTGGACAGTGGACAGTAAGGACAGTGGTTTTCCCATAAGGCCTCGCGTACTGTGTACGTATATGCGGTACGCATGAAGACTTTCTATCATTTACTGTCCAGTACTGTCCACTGTCCACAGATAGCCCCCAATATCAATAAAAGACATAAGAACATAAGAGACATAAGAAAAGATAAAGAAATAATAACATACTAACAAATAATATGTCCTTATGTCCTTCTGTCTAAAAAAGTTAGCCCTTTCTGCCGGAAAGGTACTACCTTTCTCGGAGTTTGCAGCCACCTTTCTCGGAGTTTGCAGCCACCTTTCTCCCGCTTACCTCATCACGACACCGCGAACTCTCAACTTTCAACTTTCAACTTAAAAAAAATGGCTCGTTCAAACATTCCCATGACAATCAACCTTCGTCAGAACACCAATGACGATGAAATAACTCTAGACGCATGACGCAACTTGACGCAAATAAAAAAGTATATGTAACACCAGGTAAACCAAGTGTCAGGAAAAGTGCGTATCTTTGCACCAAAATCAGAATCAACTATACAATACAACATGAGAAAACTAATTTCAACCATCCTGCTGGGCGTGTTTGCCATGACGGCGCACGCCCAGAAACCTGATCCCAACTTCTACATCTTCCTCTGCTTCGGACAGTCGAACATGGAGGGAGCAGCACGTCCGGAGGCACAGGATCTGAAGAGTCCCGGCCCACGATTCCTGTGGATGCCCGCCGTGGACTATCCCGCCACAGAGACACTCCCTGAAAGGAAGATGGGCGAGTGGTATGAAGCCATCCCTCCCCTCTGCCGTCCTAACACAGGCCTGACGCCTGCAGACTGGTTCGGCCGTACCCTCGTGGCCTCGCTGCCGGAGAATATCAAGATCGGTGTTATCCACGTGGCCATCGGCGGTATCGACATCAAGGGATTCCTCCCCGACAGCATCGACAACTACGTGAAGACCAAGGCCCCGAACTGGATGAAAGGCATGCTCGCCGCCTACGACAACAACCCCTATGAGCGCCTGGTCACGCTGGCCAAGAAGGCTCAGAAGGACGGTGTCATCAAGGGAATCCTGATGCATCAGGGCGAGACGAACACAGGTGACCCGAAATGGGCAGGTATGGTGCAGCAGGTATATGACAATCTCTGCGGCGACCTGCAGCTGAAACCCGAGGAAGTGAACCTCTATGCCGGCAATATCGTACAGGCTGGCGGCAAGGGTGTCTGCATCGGCTGTAAGAAGCAGATCGACGAGTTGCCCCAGACCCTCCATACCGCACAGGTCATCTCTTCTGACGACTGTACCAACGGTCCTGACCGCCTGCACTTCGACGCTGCCGGCTATCGTGAGCTGGGCTGCCGCTATGGTGAGGCCGTCGCCCGCTTCCTGGGTTATGAACCCAAGCGTCCCTATATCGAGATGCCCAAGCGCATAGAGGCCCCTGCCGATGCCTTCATCGCCGAGACCACCGTCCCCGGCAACGAGTATCCGAAGATCGATAAGGAAGGCCGTGCCTATTTCCGCATCTCTGCCCCCGAGGCCCGGAAGGTCATTGTCGATATCTGCGACAAGAAATACGAGATGCAGCCCGACGGCAAGGGAAACTTCATGGCCGTCACCGATCCCCTCGTGCCTGGTTTCCACTATTATTTCATGAACATCAACGGTGTCAACTTCATCGATCCTGCCACGGAGACCTTCTTCGGCTGCAATCGTGAAGCCGGAGGTATCGAGATCCCAGAAGGCCCTGAGGGCGACTATTACCGTCCGCAGCAGGGCATCGACCATGGTCAGGTGCGCAGCATCTACTACTTCAGCAATGAGCAGCAGACATGGCGTCATGCGATGGTCTACACCCCCGCAGGCTACGACCTGAAGGCCAATATCAAGAAGCGCTACCCCGTGCTCTACCTGCAGCATGGCATGGGTGAGGACGAGACAGGCTGGAGCAAACAAGGTCACATGCAGCACATCATGGATAACGCCATCGCTTCTGGCGAGGCAGTGCCGATGATTGTGGTGATGGAGAGTGGCGACATCAAGGCACCCTTCGGACCCGGACAGTCGCGCGACCAATATGGAAACTCATTCTATCCCGTCCTGCTCAACGACCTCATCCCCTACATCGATGCCAACTTCCGCACGAAGACCGATCGTGACAACCGTGCCATGGCTGGTCTCTCCTGGGGTGGTCACCAGACGTTCGACGTGGTACTCACCAACCTCGACAAGTTCTCTTACATCGGAACCTTCAGTGGTGCCATCTTCGGTCTCGACCTGAATACCGCCTATAACGGTGTGTTCACCAATCCTGAGGCATTCAACAAGCAGATTCACTACTTCCTGATGTGCAGCGGTACCGAGGGCATGGACAAGATGTTTGGCACCAAGAAAATGGTGGACAACCTCAACGAGATGGGCATCAATGCCCACTACTATGAGTCGACGGGCACCGCCCATGAATGGCTCACCTGGCGCAGAGGCTTGAATCAGTTCGTTCCACATCTCTTCAAGTAAATTATCGCAAAAGTTACAAAAAAGAACGGAAAAATATCATTCAGGATACTTGAAACAAAATCAAAAGTTTATGTAACATAAAAACAAGACGGTTTCGAAATTTTGCCGTATCTTTGCACCAGAATCCAGAAATAAGAATAAAATTGTTTTAGTTATATTAGTAGTTAGTAGTTTTTCCTTCCCCGGGACCCAAGAAAAGCGTTTCTTGTCCCGGGGTTCTTTTTAGAAATCATTAAAAAACAACATATAAATATGAATAGACTATTGATCGCCATTCTTCTCAGCGTCCTCACATCGATGAGCGCTCAGGCACAGCAACACAAGTTATGGTACAGTCAGCCAGCCCGTCATTGGCTGGAGGCTCTGCCCGTAGGCAACTCCCACCTCGGTGCCATGGTATACGGCAAGACCGACACCGAAGAGATCCAGCTGAATGAAGAGACCTTCTGGAGCGGATCCCCACACGACAACAACAGCCCAGAAGCCAAGGCTCATCTCCAGGAAGTGCGCGACTCCATCTTCGCCGGAAAGGAAGAGGCCGCCCATGCCCTCATCGACAAATATTTCATCAAAGGTCCTCACGGACAGAAATACCTGCCCTTAGGCAGTGTAAGGCTTAAGCTAGGCCATGACGAGGTGAGCGATTACCGGCGGGAACTGAACCTAAGCAATGCCCTCAACACCACCTCTTATAGATATAAAGGAGTAAGATACGAGCGTACCGTCTTTGCCTCACAAGCCGACAATGCCGTCATCGTACATCTGAAAGCCTCGAAGAAGGGTGCATTAAAGCTGCACGTAGGCTTCGACACACCGTGGGATGCCAAGATATTCCCACTCGCTGTCAACGGAAAGAAACCCTATCTCCACCAACTCTCTGCCACGGTAAAGAACGTGGAGCATGAAGGCATCAAGGGCAACCTGACCGCAGAATGCCGTGTGGAGGTGAAGGCCGACGGTGAAGTGGAGATTGACGACAAAGAACTTGAGATCGACGACGCCACCGAAGTCATCCTTTACATCGTGGCTGCCACCAACTACGTGAATTATCACGACGTGAGCGGCGATCCCCAGAAGAGGAACGATCAGGTGCTAAACAGCCTGCGCGGCCAATCATACAAACACCTGCTGAAGAATCATATCAAGAAATATCAGGAACAGTACAACCGCGTATCGCTGACCCTCCCGAAGTCGGAGAACTCCGCCCTCGAGACGGACAAGCGCCTCCAGGCTTTCGCCCAAAGCTCAAAGCTCAAAGCTCAAAGCTCAACCCTCCCCGATCTCGATATGGTGTCGCTGATGATGCAATATGGCCGATACCTGCTGATTTCGTCGAGTCAGCCTGGTGGCCAGCCCGCAAACCTCCAAGGTGTGTGGAACAACAAGATGGATGCCCCATGGGACTCGAAATACACCATCAACATCAATGCCGAGATGAACTACTGGCCTGCGCTGATAGGCAATCTCGCAGAGACACAGGAGCCCTTCTTCTCGATGATCCGCGACCTGAGTGAGACGGGTGCGAAGACGGCTCAGGAGATGTATGGCTGCAAGGGTTGGATGGCCCACCACAATACCGACCTCTGGCGCATCGCCGGACCCGTGGACGGCACCACCTGGGGCATGTTCCCCACGGGCGGCGCCTGGCTCACCACCCACCTCTGGCAGCATTATCTCTACACGGGTGACAAACAGTTCTTGGCAGACTATTACCCCATCATGAAGGGTGCTGCCGACTTCCTGCTCGACTATCTGCAGACCTATCCCGCTAACGGCTACATCAAAGAGGCCGCAGGCTGGCTCGTCACCGCACCCACCGTCTCGCCTGAGCATGGTCCCGTAGGTAAGAAGACCACCGTCACGGCAGGTTCGACGATGGACAACCAGATTGTCTTCGACGTGCTCTCGCAGACCCTCGCCGCCGCCAAGATCCTCGGCAAAGACGAATCATCAATCATCAATCTTCAATCTTCAATAAAGAAGTTGCCTCCCATGCAGATTGGTCGCTACGGCCAGTTGCAGGAATGGATGCAGGATGGCGACGACCCCAAGGACGAGCACCGTCATATCTCCCATCTCTACGGTCTCTATCCATCCAACCAGATATCTCCCTACTCCCACCCTGACCTCTTCACGGCTGCTGCCAACACCCTGAACCAGCGTGGTGACATGGCCACAGGCTGGAGTCTCGGCTGGAAGATCAATTTCTGGGCCCGTATGCTCGACGGTAACCATGCCTTCCGCATCATCAAGAACATGCTGAACATGATACCTTATACCACGGAGTGGGGACCACGTGGCGGCACCTACCCCAACCTCTTCGATGCGCATCCCCCCTTCCAGATCGACGGCAACTTCGGCTGTGCAGCGGGTGTCTGTGAGATGCTGTTGCAGAGTCACGACGGGGCCATCCACCTGTTGCCTGCCCTGCCCGACGACTGGCAGACGGGCGAAGTGAAGGGATTACAGGCCCGTGGCGCCTTCACCGTCAGCATGCGCTGGACAAACGGTTCCCTCCAGGAGGCCACCATCACCTCCAAGATCGGCGGCACCCTGCGCCTGCGTTCCTATGTCCCATTACAGGGCAAAGGTCTGACACCCGCTACCGGCTCCTGTCCGAATCCGCTGTTTGCCTCCGCCACCATCAGGGAACCGCTGCATTCACCAGAGCTCACCGACCTGTCTCTGCTGCCTATCAAGAAGGTTTATGAGTATGACATCGAGACCACCCCAGGGCAGACGATCACCGTCCGTCAGCCATAAAAAAGTGTCTTGAAAGGGGTGTTCTAAGCGCATGATACTCCTACAAAAGTATTTGTTACATGAGGGAATGAAGATAAAGCGGAAAAAGCGTATCTTTGCAGTCTAAATTTCCCCTTTTTATGAATTATCGCTTTTTATCAACTATTTTGTTCTGTGTCGGCCTCCAAGTGTCGGCACAGAATTTTCCTTATCAGAATCCTGAGCTGAGCGCCAAGGAGCGCGCAGTGGATCTCTGCAGTCGTCTGACCCTTGAGGAGAAGGCCATGCTGATGCTCGACGAGAGTCCTGCCATCCCGCGCCTCGGCATCAAGAAGTTCTTCTGGTGGAGCGAGGCCCTCCACGGCGCTGCGAACATGGGCAACGTCACCAACTTCCCAGAGCCTGTAGGCATGGCAGCAGCATTCAATCCCGACTTGCTCTACAAGGTGTTCGACGTGGCCAGCACTGAGTTCCGCGCCCAGTACAACCACCGCATCTACGACCTGGGCGGCGAGGACATGAAGATGCGCAGTCTCTCGGTATGGACACCAAACGTGAACATCTTCCGTGACCCCCGCTGGGGACGCGGACAGGAAACCTACGGCGAAGACCCCTACCTGACGAGTGTCATGGGTGTCCAGGTGGTCAAGGGCCTGCAGGGTCCTGAGGATGCGAAGTACCGTAAGCTATGGGCCTGTGCCAAGCACTATGCCGTACACAGCGGTCCTGAATACACCCGCCATACCGCCAACCTCACCAACGTGTCTGCCCGCGACTTCTGGGAGACCTACATGCCCGCCTTCAAGACACTGGTACAGGATGCCAAGGTCCGTGAGGTGATGTGTGCCTACCAGCGTCTCGACGATGACCCCTGCTGCGGCTCAACCCGTCTGCTCCAGCAGATCCTCCGCGACGAGTGGGGATTCCAGTACCTTGTGGTCAGTGACTGTGGTGCCGTGAGTGACTTCTACGAGAACCACAAGTCATCCTCTGATGCCGTCCATGGTACGGCGAAGGCCGTCTGGGCCGGTACCGATGTGGAATGCGGTTTCAATTACGCCTATAAGAGCTTGCCTGAGGCAGTGCGCAAAGGCCTGCTCTCTGAGGCAGAAGTCGACAAACACGTCATCCGCCTGCTCGAAGGCCGCTTCGACCTCGGTGAGATGGATGATCCCTCGCTCGTAGAGTGGTCTAAGATCCCCTATTCCGCCATGTCCACGAAGGCCTCTGCACAGATAGCGCTCGACATGGCCCGCCAGACCATCGTGCTGCTGCAGAACAAGGGCAACATCCTGCCACTAAGGAAGAATGCGGAGAAGATTGCCGTCATCGGTCCCAATGCTGATAACGAACCCATGATGTGGGGTAACTACAATGGTACACCCAACCGCACCGTCACCATCCTCGACGGCATCAAGGCCAAACAAAAGAAGCTCATCTATCTGCCCGGCTGCGACCTGACCTATAACCAGGTGATGGAATGCCATCTGCCCACCGAGTGCATCGCTCCCGACGGCAAGAAGGGACTGAAAGGAACCTTCTGGACAAACACCAAGATGGAGGGCAAGCCCTTCACCACCGAATACTATACAAAACCCGTCAACGTCACGACGGCTGGAATGCACGTCTTCGCTGCCAATCTGCCCATCGAAGACTTCTCAGCCAAATACGAGACCACCTTCACGCCAAAGGAGGCTGGCGAGTATGTGCTGAACGTGGAATCTACGGGCCATTTCGAAGTGTACGTCAACGGCGAGAGGAAAGTCATGCAGCATACCTGGCGTAGCACGCCTACCCGTACCTTATTAAAAGCAGAGAAGGACCAGCAGTTCCAGATTGAGGTGCGCTTCCAGACCGTCAAGACCTGGGGTGCCTCTATGAAGATCGACGTGGCCCGTGAGCTGCCCATCGACTACCAGCAGACCATCGCCCAGCTGAAGGGTATCAACAAGGTGATCTTCTGCGGCGGTATCTCACCCGCCCTCGAAGGTGAGGAGATGCCCGTGAACATCGAGGGCTTCAAGGGTGGTGACCGCACCAGCATCGAACTGCCGAAAGTGCAGCGCGAATTCCTCAAGGCTCTCAAGGCCGCCGGCAAGAAGGTCATCTACGTCAACTGTTCCGGTTCTGCCATCGCCCTGGCGCCCGAGACCGAGAGCTGCGATGCCATCCTTCAGGCCTGGTATCCGGGACAGGAGGGCGGCACAGCCGTGGCCGATGTGCTCTTCGGCGACCAGAATCCCGAAGGCAAACTGTCCGTCACCTTCTATAAGGACGACTCCCAGCTACCCGACTACGAAGACTACTCGATGAAGGGCCGCACTTATCGCTACTTCAACGATGCCCTCTTCCCCTTCGGTTACGGCCTGAGTTATACCACCTTCGAGGTGGGAGAAGCCGCCACATCCGGCACTCCAGGAAATGAAGGCTTCACCGTTTCCGTCCCCGTCAAGAACACAGGAGCCCGCCAGGGTGCCGAAGTCGTGCAGCTCTATATCCGTGACCTCTCCGACAAGGAAGGTCCTCTGAAGTCGCTCCGTGGCTTTAAGAAGGTTCACCTCAGGCCGGGACAGACCGCAACCGTCGACATCACCCTCGACAAGAAGAGCTTCGAGTTCTGGGATGCCGAGACCAACACGATGCGCACCAAGTCTGGCACATTCGAGCTGCTCTATGGCACCAGCTCCGCCGACAAGGACCTCCAGAAGCTGACGGTAATGATTAATTAAAAAATTAAAAGATTATACATTTTATAAAACAACTTAAAAACATTATGAAAAAAAGAATCTTTACCGGTCTGGTGCTCGCATGCATGAGCATCTTACCTACCCTGGCACAGTGGGGACGTCCCGTTGACTATTCAGCAGGCCCCGGACTCAAGGATGCCTACAAGGACTATTTCACGATTGGTGTTGCCGTCAACAAGACCAACATCTCTGATCCCGCTCAGACCGCCATCATCAAAAAGCAGTTCAACAGCGTGACAGCCGAGAACGCTTGGAAACCAGGCGAGATTCATCCGAAAGATGGTGTCTGGAACTTCGGCTTAGCCGACAGCATCGCCAACTTCTGCCGCGAGAACGGCATCAAGATGCGTGGCCACTGCCTCTGCTGGCACTCTCAGTTTGCCGACTGGATGTTCACCGACAAGAAGGGCAAGTCTGTGAAGAAGGAAGTGTTCTACGAGCGTCTGCGCGAGCATATCCACACAGTGGTGAATCGTTATAAAGACGTGGTCTATGCCTGGGACGTGGTGAATGAGGCTATGGCCGACGACGGCCGTCCGTTTGAGTTCGTCGATGGCAAGATGGTTCCTGCCAGCCCCTATCGTCAGAGCCGTCATTTCAAGCTCTGCGGTGACGAGTTCATCGCCAAGGCCTTTGAGTTCGCCCGTGAGGCAGATCCCACAGGTGTGCTGATCTACAACGACTACAGCTGCGTGGACAACGGCAAGCGTGAACGTATCTACAACATGGTGAAGAAGATGAAGGACGCTGGTGTGCCCATCGACGGTATCGGCATGCAGGGCCACTACAATATCTACTTCCCCGACGAGGAGCAGCTTGAGAAGGCCATCAACCGCTTCAAGGAGATCGTCAACATCATCCACATCACCGAGCTCGACCTCCGTACCAATACGGAGAGCGGTGGACAGCTGCGTTTCGCCCGTGGTGAGGCAAAGCCACAGGCCCCCTATATCGGCACTCTGCAGGAAGACCAGTATGCCCGTCTGTTCAAGGTATTCCGCAGGCACGCCGACGTCATCAAGAATGTCACCTTCTGGAACCTCAGCGACAAGGACTCCTGGCTGGGTGTGAACAACCATCCGCTGCCCTTCGACGAGAACTTCAAGGCTAAGCGCTCACTGCAGATCATTCGCGATTTTGATGCCGCTGCCGACAAGCGTGTGCCGAAGGAGGACTTCGTTCCCAACCCCATGAACCAGCCCGGACAAGAGTATCCGATGGTGAACAGCGAGGGCTTCGCCCGCTTCCGCGTGGTGGCTCCCGATGCCAAGTCGGTCATCGTCAGCCTTGGTCTCGGCGGTCGTGGCGGCACCGTGCTCCGCAAGGATAAGGACGGTGTGTGGACAGGCACCACCGAGGGTCCGATGGATCCCGGTTTCCACTACTATCACCTCACCATCGACGGCGGTGTGTTCAACGATCCTGGCACTCACAACTACTTCGGTTCCTGCCGTTGGGAGAGTGGTATTGAGATTCCTGCTCCTGATCAGGACTTCTACGCCTGGCGCAAGGATATCCCCCACGGCAACATCCAGCAGGTGAACTTCTGGTCTGAGAGCACTGGCAAGATGCAGACCTGCAATGTCTATCTGCCCAGTGGTTACGGCAAGCTCGTGAAAGGCAAGAACGGCAAGCTCGAGCAGACACGCTATCCCGTCCTCTACCTGCAGCACGGCTGGGGTGAGAACGAGACCAGCTGGCCTGTACAGGGTAAGGCAGGCATCATCATGGACAACCTGATTGCCGACGGCAAGATCAAGCCCTTTATCGTCGTGATGGCCTATGGTCTGACCAACGACTTCAAGTTCGGCACCATCGGCAAGTTCACCGCCGAGGAGTTCGAGAAGCTGCTCATCGACGAGCTCATCCCCGTTATCGACAAGCAGTTCCTCACCAAGCCCGACAAGTGGAACCGTGCACTCGCAGGTCTCTCGATGGGTGGCATGGAGACGAAGCTCATCACCCTGCGTCGTCCTGAGGTCTTCGGCTACTGGGGTCTGCTCTCTGGCGGCCAGTACGCTCCCGATGAGATCAAGGATCCGAAGGTCGTGAAGTACATCTTCGAGGGTTGCGGCGACAAGGAGAATCCCGACGGCATCAACAAGAGCGTCGCTGATCTGAAGGCTGCCGGCTACAACGCCGAGGGTCTCATCTCCGAGGGCACCGCCCACGAGTTCCTCACCTGGCGCCGTTGCCTCTACCAGATGGCCCAGAGCCTGTTCAAGTAAGGCTACACATAATTTATATAATAAAGAGAGGCGACCCAATCGGTCACCTCTCTTTTTTGTACCTATCATACAAAATGAAAAATAAATAACTCAAAATGATGATGATTCGTTGGAAAAGTGTATCTTTGCAGCGGTAATATATATTTGGCGAAACGACTATGGAGAAAAAAGGAAATGAACAATTATTGCCTATAGGTAATCTCAAAGGCGGTTACGAAATCGTATCATCGAATTTTAACGGTAACGATTTAGTGATAAAAGTGGTTTCTACAAGAGACAAGACTGATGAAGTTTCGTTTGTTTTTCCAGACGTATTAGCATACAGAAACACATTAGAATGCTACCGTCTTTCAGATGTAGATGTTAATGTGAGTTCAGATGGCATATTCTCTGTTGTATATGAGATTAAGAATTCAGACTACTTAGAATGGATTGCCGATGCAGGTTATCGTTTGCTATATGGGGAACCAACGGACTTACGTCATTTGCTTATCTATCTTGATGATTGTGTTTGGGATGTAATTATTCATTCTAAAAATGATGGGGCATATTATTCAAGAAACGGTATTAAAACAACATTGTAATAATGAAAGCCCCCCTGTAACATGCCGTGAGCGGGATACAAAAGCGGGCAAGTCCTTCTGTGCCGCAAGGAAGTGTAAGGATATTTTGCAAATACAAAACTGATAACAATACGCCTGATAATCAGGGAGTTAGACAGTGAAGAGTTTGGGCTAAGGAAAGTGGGAGTTTCGTGGCAGGAAAGTCGGAGTTTCATGGCAGGAAAGTCGGAGTTTCATGGCAGGAAAGTCGGAGAAACAAGGCATGGACTCTGGAAAGAAGGACATAGTGATGGAGATGTAAAAGTTTTTCACAATATAACATAGACACGTGAAAGCAGCGAAGACAGGAAGCGATGACAATGATGACAGCTGTCAACTGTCATCACTGTCATCGATCGCGCCTAAGCACACTGATGCCGATTAGTAACGGTATGGACAAAAATAATAATGATGGGGCGCGAACCCCATCATTATTTATAAGAGAAAGAAGTGATTCTTACTTCGTCAGGAACTTCTTGCCGTCCTTCACCACGATGCCCTTGTATGTCTTAGACACACGCTGGCCGGCGAGGTTGTAGATAGCAGAAGAAGAGCTCTTCTGAACCATGACACCGTTGATGCCAGAGAACTGATAAGGATCAGTGCCTGCACCTTCCTTCACGTAGAAGTTCTCTTCACCAGTGCCAATCAGGTTCTCAGAAGTCTTACCCTCTGCATTAGCATCTTCTTTGAGATACCACTGAACATCCTTGATCTCATAGTCGCAAGCTTCCTTGATCTCAGCCATGTTAAAGGCGATAGACTGCATGTCGTTAGCCTCGTTGGGAACAGTGAATTCTTTTTCGAATTCCTGCCACTCGGTGGTGAAGTTCACATCGCCGATAGCACCCCAGTGCAGGTAAGCGCCAGGAGCGGCGTGGCACTGTGTAGAGGTCTTAGCCTCCTTAGAAGCCTTATACTTGAACTTGATAACAGTAGCCTCACCAGCGCTCAGCGTGCGGTTAGCAACAATCCAGAACTGGTTGTCCCAAGGCTGACCAGTTGCATCGGGATGATCGTCATCCTTCACGAAGTCTCTCTCCTGACCCTTTACGATCACGACAGTCGGGTTAGTAACGATAGCGACAGGCTCCTTATCCTCTTCACCTTCGAGCTTCACGAAGTTCATCTGCTTGCCCTCTGTATCGATAGAGATTGTCCATACACCAGCTGCAGGGAGCTTAATCTTGGCATTCGAAGCCTCGGTATAGTCGAGCCATGTGTCAGGATCGTTCACAACAGTGCCAGAAGGCTTCAGGGTAGCACCCTTATAGGCCTTGTCATTACCACGAACGGTAGAGATCATCACCTCGTTCACCCAAGTGTCCTTCTTACCCTTTGTACCAACGGTAGCAACCATCAGGTCTTCGCTCTGAGCGAATGCGATAGCGTTGTCGTAGTCGTACTCAATACCAGTAGCGGTGTTGGAAGCAGCCACGAAGAGACCCTCGTCGAGCTTCATGGTAGCAACAGAGAGATCGTCGAAATAGAAGTCAACGGCATTCTTGTTCTGAGGATTCAGGTTGAATGCGATAGACCAAGCGTCAGTAGCAGCATCGGGAACAGTGAATACACCATCGAAGTCCTGCCACTCGGTGGTGAACTTCACATCACCTACAGCCTGCCAGTGCACATAGTCAGAGGGGTTCTGGTGGTGGAACTGGGTGTTGGTTGTAGCAGCCTCAGAAGCCTTATAACGGAAGTGGAGCTTGAACTGGTTACCAACCTTGAAGACCTTGGCATTCGGAGCCTGGATCCAGAACTGGTTGTCCCATGCAGAAGCATCGCCCTCAGTATCGGCAGTCTTACCATGAACAACGAATACGTGGTTGCCTGCCTTATCAGGATCCTCTACGATGTCAGAGGGGAACGGATCCCAACCGTCATTCTCATTCATGTTACGACCTTTCTCCTTACCCCATGCACAGATGGTGAAGTTCTTCTCCTGGTCGTTGAATCGGATCTCGGGATCAGCCCAAGCCTTCTCGGCATCACCATTGGTGAGCTGCTCGATCCACTCTACAGGGCGCTCTTCCTTACCCTCGTGGGTAATCTTCAGATAAGCGATATCCCAATCGCCTACATAGTCACCGCACTGCATAAGGATGTTACCATTAGCCTCTGTGCACTCGTAATCAAAGGTTCCTTCTACCCAGTCTGTCGTGATAGGGAACTGGCCATAAGGTGTCTGACCGAAACCGAGCATAGACACATTCTGAGCCACAGAACCCTTCACCTTGAAGTGAAGTGTGTAGACAACACCTACCTCAGCGTCAACGCCGCCAATGGGGTGGAACTGGCAGTCCCAAGAAGGATCAGTTGCTTCCTCACTGTGGAAGTGAAGGCAACCATTTGCAATCGAGAGACGTGCTCTTGCAGACTCACTGGCACCCCAGCCGTAGAACTTAATCTCCGCACCGTCAGCGAGTTTAGAGAAGTCGACTTCTGCATCGACAATCTCTTTCGCGTTTGCCCCCAAGAAACATGTCAAGAGGGCAAGAAGAGTAAAAAATTTCTTCATAATTGAATAGTTTAAGTGAATAAATAATAATAGAGTTAAATATATAACATAAAAAACCTTAGTTCCTTACTTACCACTGAGGGCATCGCAGAAGGCCTTGTAGGTAGCATTACGCACCCAGTCCTTACTCTTGGTGTCGATAGACCAGAGGCCCACGGGATCGCTCGTGTCAGCCATGTTGCCCTTACAGATACCAGCCTGCTTGTCGTGCGGGATCTTCGACATATAGGTCTTGATGACGTAGGCATAATAGTCGGCCAGCTTCTGACGCTGAGCTTCTGTGATATCCTTTGCTGCCACATTGAGGCCGTCAGCATCCAGATACTTGATGTCGAAGTTAGAGAGACGGATCATCTTGCCTGTAGAAGCCAGATTGTCGAGGAGGGCGTTCAGAGAGGCCACGTTGGCATTCTGCTTCTCCTGATTCTCGCTATAGCTGAGGTCTAACTTGGCATTGATACCATCGATCTTAGCACCGTTGTTGTCCCAGATGTTGATCCAGTACTTGAAGCTGTCGAACTTCTTCTGGGCATCGAGGCCAGACTCACTGACGAAGAACTTCAGGTCAGCGAGGTTACCGCCATGCTTCTCGAAAGTAGCGCTGGCCACCTTGGAGACAGCCGAGGCGTAGTTGTTACTGCCCAGAATGTCCTGCCAGTAGATCTTATCGGTAGAGTGCTTGAGGTCATACATACCATTCTCAAGCTCTGCCTTCGTGTCGATGGCCTCGTCGATGAGGTCGAATGACGTGATGCGGCCTGCGTTGATCTTCATCAGACCATCGCACCATGCGTTAAGGGCGTAGTTGATGGTGTCAGTACGCTCCTGAGCCGTCTGCGGACGGTGGTTGTCAGGATAGTAACCCACCTCCACCTTCTGAATATAAAGGACAGCAGAACGGGTGTTCTCAATCCTCAAGTAACCCTCCGTAACGTCTGGTGCACTTTGGGCCTCTACGACAATCTTTGTCCATTTACCTGCTTTGAAAGTCCACTTTCCGTCAGGACCGCTACCATTCACCTTCTTGCCAGAGAAAGTGACGTTGAAAGAAGCGTCCTTGTCGGCCTTGGCCCAGAATGTCGTGGTATATTTAGCAAGAGGATCGACTTCGAAGCCTTCAATGATGCGGACTTGACCCGGTGTCGGAGTAGCGCTAATTTGAAGACAGTTCTGATTATCATAGTTGACGATTGCAACCTTTCCCTTTTCCACGGTACCGGAATACGCGCCTACAGGCATCTCGTTGAAGTTGACCGACTTTCCTTCTACATAGTCAACCTGAATCTCGATAGGCGCTATGAGCATATTCAGCCAATCATCAGCCTGGTTGGCATTAGCGACGATCGGGCTGCCGAACACCTCACCGCCAATCTCTTCCACATGGTCGAGAAGGTCCTTCATATCGAGGAAGTTCATCACACCCTTGGCGTTGATGATGGAACCAGACATCAGAGAGGTTCCGAAGGCGACGTTGTCAAAATTGGTCATGGCAGCGGCATGTGCCAGCTCCTGCTTATTGAAATCCGCCACCTTGAGTGTCGCACCGATAGACATATTGGCGTATGTCTCTCTGTCGATATACGACTTGACAGGCGCCAAGTCCTTATACGGCTCTACGAAACTCGGATCGGGCTCTGCTTTGAAATCATCTGTCACATTATAGTCGGCACAGGAAACTGCAAATGCGCCTGCAGCCAACATCAAGAGACCGTTTCTAAAAATTCTGTTCATATCTATAAACTATATACTATAAACTACAAACTAATTCTTCACGTATTTGGGTGAGAAGAAGACCTTCTTGTTTGACTCACGCGTCTGAACAACCAGCGTATCATTGGTAGAAACCGTGATATCGCTGCCCTTGAAGTTGACGTCGTAAGCCAGACGGAGGATGTCACGCTGAACAGGCTCTCCGTTGTTGCTGCCCCACTGGTAATCCTTATATTCCGGCCTCTCCGTACCCTTGTTGATGAATTCACCAGAACCCGTGGCTGTCACGTTCTCATCATCGGTAGAGATGGAGCACGTATTGCCACTGAAGGTCAGGATGAGGTTACAAGCGATCGAAGCACCAGAGGTCTTGAAGGATACAGGGAAGATGGCCTGTGTCATGTTCTTGGTATTGATACCGCAAACTTCGTCGTTCTGGTTCACAGGATTCGAGGTGTAATGATCCTGGTCAGAGTTGATGAGTGAGAAATCCTTGCGGACAACCGTTGTGGTAACACCCTTTTCAGTCACCTTGTCAACACCACGGCGGATATACTTACCCTGCCACGGGTTCATATACTTCACGCAGTAGAGGACATAGTCCTTGGCGAGCACTTCCCAATCCTCGGTGTTGGTGCGAGAGGGAGAGAGGCCTTCACGTGGCGTACCCGTGAGAATATGGTCGATACCCTTCACATTGGTCATCAGAAGAGGGATGACATAGGTGTTCTCGATGGCCTTCTCATCGTTGAAGAAAGCATCCGTGAACTGTACCTCCACATAACCGCGGACATCGCCATTGTAAGGAATGGAATTGGACAGAAGTGAATAGTAGTTCTTGGGCAAAGGAAGCACAGGAGCTGCTGCGTTACCACCCTCATCCGTAAAGTAGAGGTTGTCGCAGAGTGACTCGTCGACGACAATATCTACAGAGGCGTCACGACCGCCATAGGCTCCACCCATGGTTGACCAAATGCGACACTTGTGCTCGTTGTCGAGCGTGTTGTCGTAGATATCGTTACCAAGTACGAGTGTACGCACGGGGTACTGATATGCGAAGTAGGCTGTTGTACCTTCTTCATAGTCTGGGAACTCATGATCCGCATTATAGCACGAAGCAAATGTGAGAGAGAAAGCTCCCAAGGCTATTCCGTATATGTATTTCTTAAGTTTCATCATTGTATATTTTAAATGTTCAATGTTCAATATTCAATGTTCAACATGATTACCAACCCTTGTTTTGCTTGAGGTTGCTCCATTTGAGCACTTCACCCTTGGGAATAGGACCGTACAACTGATAAGAGTTATCGAATTTACGTTCCTCCACATCAATGATGGTGTATGAGAGAGCACCAGTATCTTCGTTACGGTCGATCTGCATACCCTTTACAGTCTCATTGAGCGGCAACATCCAACGACGGAGATCCCAGAAGCGCTTGTTCTCGAAGCAGAGCTCAAGACGGCGCTCATTACGGATCAGGTTCATCATCTTTGTCTGGTCGCCTGCGCACTCCTCGAGATAGGCGTCACCCTCAGCGAGTGCACGACCGTACTCGTCGGTGCCGAGTCCAGCACGCTCACGGATGGCCTTGATCACATCGTAGGCAGTGAAGCCTGCACCAGCCTGGTCACTCTTGGGTCCCCAAGCATCGTTGGCGGCCTCGGCGTATGCCAGGAAGATTTCCGTGTAACGGATACGCGGATAGATGTGCTGCTGTTCAATGAGAGAGCTTGACAACGGACTGACGTCGTCGCGGAGGAGCTTTTTCAGATAATAACCTGTACGCGTTGAGTTGCTAGTACTGTTCAGGTTGTCATCTGTCTCACTCTTATCGCCATTGATGGCAGGATATGTACCTGTTATAATCAAAGACTTCCTGAATGTGGTGCCGTTGTAAAGCACGTAGTTTTCGAGACGCGGGTCACGGTTGACATAAGGATTCTTCGCATCGTAGCCAGAATTAGCATCGCTGATAGGTCTACCGTTACGCATGGGGAAAGCGTCAACAAGATTCTGCGAAGGATTGACACGTCCCTGACCATACAGAGTCGGGGGGAAGTTCTCTCTCTCCTGGTCTGCATTCTTATGACGGTCTTCGCGCCAAAGAATCTCAGGCATCTCTGCGGCACTTGGCTCGAGCTTGGCCTTGTTCTTGTACCAGACGTTACCTGTAGCGTCGAATCCCTCCATGCCACCAATGCGCTTGAGGACATTCGCACAAAGCTTAGCGGCATCGGCAGAAGTCACACCACTCTGGTCGCGGAATGCGGGACTGGCGGCGAGAAGGGCAATCTGAGCTTTTACTGCCTCAGCAATCTTTCCGGAAATAAGACCTCTGGCCTTGTCGCCAAACACGAGGTTGTAACCCGAGAAGTTCGCACCCAGAGCCTTATACTTGGCAGGAATCTCACTCTCATTCTCAATGTCCTTATACTCCAGGGGGAGCAGTGCCATCGCACTATCGCAGTCGGCGAAACACTGCTTCACACAGTCGGCGAACGTAGCACGGGGCTGGTTGAAGTCAGAGCTACCGTCCTCAGGAGTCGTCAGCAAGGGAACACCGTAGAGTATACCGTCATCGGCATAACCACCATGAGCCTGCAGCAAATAATAATAGAGGATCGCGCGAAGGCCGAAAGCCTCACCCTTCAGACGATCGACGAACATCTGCTGCTTAGATGCAGCACTGGGAGCCCAAGAACTTGTTTCTACAATTTGGAAGAAGTTATTGATATACTGGATACCATCCTTACAATTGTCCCACTGAGACATCGGGTTGTTGTCGGAGGCCCATGTACCAGTAGCCATATTCAGATAAGAACTGCTCTTCAGGTTGGTAACAGCGTCATCTGTGGCAATGTCGGTCTGCGTAGTCGTGATATAAGGAAGACGGTCGTAGCCATAGATCAGCAGTCCATGTGCATACGAGGACTCCTTGGCCAAGTCTTCCATCTGTCGATTGTTCTCATCTGCGGGCTCAAACATATCATCGCATGAGCAGAAAGCGAGGAGACCGATTAAATAGAATATAATGTTTCTTGTCTTCATAATTTTCAATTATCTATTATCAATTGTCAATTAGAATTAGAAGGTTGCTTTAACACCGATATTATAGAAACGAGTCTGCGGTGCGTAACCAACACTTGTCTCCATCAACTTACGCTCCTTAGAGATGGTGAGGAGGTCGTTACCGTTGACATAAACTGAGAGAGCCTTTACAACCTTGCCCATCATTTCCTTCGGGAAATCGTAGGTCAGCTGCACTTTGCGAATGTTGAAACGGTCAGTGCTGTACAGCCAGAAGGTAGAGGCTGCACCATCGTTAGCATTGGCCATTGAGGTCAGACGGGGATGAGTGGCTGTTTCTGCCGTCTCAGGGGTCCAACGACCACGTGCATTGACAGAGTACTTGTCGTCACCACTCATATAGAAGTATTTACCGTTCTTCAGGGCCTTTGCGCCGAAGTGACCGTTGCCAAGCAGGAAGAACGTGAAGTTCTTATACTTGAGCGTGAGGTTGACACCCAGGTTGAAGGGAGCACCGATGCTTCCCAGACCATCAGTTGAAGGATTGCCGTTCCCATCCAGGATAGTCACAGAACCCGACTTACCAAGCACAACCATATCCTGATTGTTGATGATACCGTCGCCATTGATATCCTCATACTTCAGATCACCAGGCTGGATGTTACCACCAATCATCGGGTTGGGCATGCCAGCCTTCAGCTTGTACTTACCCTCCTTCATCAGTTCCGGGTCAAAGTCGTCAGCCGTGTAGAAGCCCAGGCAATTGTATCCCCAAATTGCATCAAGGGACTGGCCCTCAGTGTGCTTGTTGGGAGACTTAGGATCGATGGTCTCATCAAACGTCTTCCACTCCGTCGTCAGATAGGTACCAACCACACCAAGCTGTGCGTGAACCTTTCCAAACTGCTTCTGAGCCGTGACGCTGAAGTCAAGACCCTTGCGGTTTTGGACATTATTGTTGATAGCCGGCTTGAATGAGCTTCCAGAGAGGCCACCCGACAGATATGAGGGGAATGAAGTCGGCTCCTGGATAATGAAGCCGTCCATATCCATATTGAAGAAAGTCAGGTTTGTGGAAATCAGTTTGTTGAAGAACGAACCACGCAGACTGACAGAGAATTCCTTACGATGGATGAAATCGAGGGAGGGGTTAGCACCCGACTTAGAATAAGTACGGTCTGTCGTCACGCCTTCATTCCATCCAAAGCCACCTCCAGTCAGATCCCAACTGGCTTCGTAGAGATAGTAATAATTCTCCGAGCCGCTCGATGATCTCATATACACATCGATATCCTCATTCAGATTGCTATATGAGGCACTGAGCAACAGGTCATCAACGAAGCTATCCTTCAGGAAGTTCTCCTTGGCCAGGTTCCAGCCGAGAGTGAATGAAGGTGAGATAGCCTCGCGGTTTCCTTCGGGAAGACGGGCTGAATGAACACCTGCCAAAGCCACCTCAGCAAAGTAACGACCCATATAGTCGTAGCCGAGCTGAAGACCTAAGTTAGCATTTGCATAGCGATGGTATGCGCCACTGGCTGTTGTCGTGTACATATTAGCAAGCAGCATACCAGAAACATGATGCACATCATTAAAGGTGTGGTCATAGTCGAAATGGCCATTCCAACTGATGGTCTGGCGATATTTCGTATCAGACATAGACATGTGACCAGTCACCACCTCATCGTTCTGCTGAGTCAGGCCAACGATGGCGTCCTTTGAGTCATAGTTACTCCATGTCGGAATGAACACGGCGTACTTGTTGTTGTATGACAAGCTGTAGTTGGCAGCATAGTCGATAGAGAACAGCGTCTTGAACGACAAGCCCTTGACGAACTTGTTCATGTCATAGACGAAGCCTGCATCGAACTGGAACTGACGGCTCACAGCCTTGGTCTTACCCCCGAAATAGCAATCTGCGATGGCATTGGTCTGGGTGGCTTTCGTGCCGCCAGGGAAATATTTGCCATCAAGCAGGTTGAGCGACTTGCCAAGGATGGCGAGTGCCTTACTGGCATTCGGGTCAACCATATCGATGTCAATCAGCGGTGCTGCGTTTTCAGGGAAGTTCGGACGCATGGTAGAAGCCTCGCCCCAGAAGTTACCCTTGTTCTTATTCTCATTATAGAAGGTAGCACTGGCATTAGCAAAACCCTTGATCACCTTGTTGATAACGAGGTCAACATTACCACGTACGCTGAAACGGTCGGTGTAGTTATCCTTTGCAGGACCGAAGTTGATGAGGTCTTCGTTACGATAGTAATTGATGTTCGTATAGAAGTGAGCTCGCTGGCCACCACCCTGAATCTCTAACGTACCTTCAGAACGGTTGTATGCCTTGCGAACATACTCGTCGGAATAGTAGTTGACATTGGGATAACGATAAGGATTAGCGCCTGTGGCATGATTGTAGATATCCATCTGGGAATATCTGGCAACGAGTCCGTCGTTAGCACGAGCCTCGTTGTAGAGCGTCATGTACTCTGCAGAACCCAGATACTCAGGAAACTCCTTGGCCACATGGAAACCAGTGTTGGCGTTAGCCACGATCTGAAGACCGTCCACCTTGCCACGCTTGGTGGTAATCAAGATGGCACCCTTGGCACCCTTGGCGCCATAGAGCACGACAGCCTGTGCACCTTTGAGGAAGGTAATCTGCTCGATCTCGGAAGGAAGCACGTTGTTTGACGGGCGCTTCACACCATCGATAATCACGAGCGGAAGGTTGCTGTTGTCGTTGTTGTCAAGACGTTCATTGTCCATGCCCCAAAGGTTGTTGCCATTCCATCCGCCAACAAGCGCATACATGTCTTCAAGGCTACTCGTCGTATAGTCCTTCTTTGACAGCTCTTCCACGTCGACGTATGAAATGCCTCCGAGAAGCTGGTCGGCATCCTTGTCGCGGAAAGCAACATGGACTTTCTTTTTTGCCACCAGAGAATCACCGTCGTCAACTGTCTGGGCATTGGCAGTCAGCGGCGAAACTGCAAACGTGGCTAAGAGAAATATGTTTGTTACTATCTGTTTCATATTTTCACTTTTCACTTTTCATTTTTCACTTTTCAACTCAATTACCATCCTGGGTTCTGGGCAAATCCTTCGTAAAGATAGGTATCCTTGTCAGGAAGCGGGAACCAGTAGTGCTTGGAATCCAAGCGACGGGTAATCAGCTCTTCCTTGTGGAAATTACCAATATGTGCATCCTTCGGATCGTGATCTTTGAACCAGGCGTCAGTTTCCAATCGCTCAAACTCATGAGAGTATTTCACGGTGTAAGGAGGCTCGGTCAAGAGGAGCCAACGCTGAAGGTCACACCAACGGAAGCCTTCGAAAGACAGTTCCACAGCACGCTCACGACGGACTTCGTCGATGAAGTGCTCTCTGGTATCCATGAGATTTGCCTGTACGTGCTCCATGGGCCAGTCGCTGGAGTTGACACGATCGCGGAGTGCGTTGATAGCGTCAACAGCTGACAACGAACAGTATTCAGGCTTATCCTTCAGTTCCGGGGCAGACGTAGCGATAGCAGCCTTTGCCTCAGCATACATCAGGTAGACGTCTGCAAGACGCATATAAGGAAGGTAGCTCTGGAAAGCATAGTCCCAGTCGTACCACTTGTCGCCTTCATTACACTGGTGAGGAATCAGCTTCTGGATGAAATAGCCAGTGCTGCTACCATCGGCAACACCACGCATGGCACCATCCGTGTAAAGGCTACAATATTCATGTTTCTTCTGAGTAGAAGTCAAGGCATCCGTACTGAGCACATAGTGGAAACCATCGAATATGATGTCGTGGTAGAATCGTGGATCGCGATTCTTATACGGATGTTCCGGATCCCAACCAGAAGCCTCGTTCAGCACATACTGACCGTTTCTGACCAGATAGATGGGCTGGCCGTTGGCCATACCGTACTGGTCGATGACGTTAGCTGTCGGGTGGTGAATGATTTTGTCGTGAGCCACAAGACCCTCAACCTTCGGACCAAAGATCTTGGCGCAGTTCCAGTTGGCAGAGTTTACACCAGGATAAGCGCCACGGAAGATGGCCTCAGAAGAACCTGGCATCAACCAGCTCTGCTTCACGGTATAGAAGATGTCTGAGTAGTTCGTCTCAGCATTTTCGTCACGCTCGTGGTCGTAGATATTAGAATATTTGTATTCTGCCAGCTTGTATTTGACAGTTCCTCTGTTTACCATATCAAGAGCCTTGCCGAGCGTCTCAGCAGCCTTCTTACAATAGGCCACATCATAATCATAGGTCTTGCCGTTGGAACTGGCACCTAAGAGCTGGGCAACGCCACCGTTCTTGGTCTTCTCAAACTCCTTCATCAGCGGAGATCCAGCCCAGAGATAGCACTTGCCAAGGTAGCAAAGAGCCATGAACTTGTTGACACGCAGATCGTTCTTTCCTGATGTCTGCATACCAGCCAGTGTCTCGTCCCAGTCTAAAGGAAGGAGACTGTAGGCCTTCTCGAAGTCCTCAGCGCAGCGGTCTGCACACTCCTGGAAAGATAGGCGAGGAAGCTCGGGAATCTCATTGGCATCAAAAGCCACGTCAATATAGGGAAGTCCACCAAAGTAGCACATCAACTCGAAATGCCACCAGGCACGGAAGAAATACATCTGTCCGAGTAACAGGTCGCGCTCTTCATCTGAGCCAACAAGCGACTTGATATTCTCAATACCCATATTACACTTACGGATGCAGTACCATGAGTTCTTCCAAAGAGAACTTCTGTCACCATTCAGCCAGCACTGGCTGTTGGTGTACCAGTTACGATAGTTACCAAGGTCAACCTGGTGATCCATGTGCGCATAGCCCTCAGTGTTGTGAACAGCGTCATCACCGAAATTCCATGCGGTACAATAGTTGACCTTTTCCTTGTCAGGAATCAGGTTGTAGATTTCCTCAATATATCCCTGGAAGTTGCGGTAGTTCTTGAATGCCTCATCCTCAGCCACAATTGCCTCCGGGTCCTTGTCAAGCCAGTCGGTGCAAGAAGTGAAGGAAACACCGCCAGCCAAGAGGAGCAGCGAACCGCACAAAAGGGATTTGATGTTATTATAATATTTCATAATCGATATACAATTAAAGGTAAAGCTTGAATCCGAAGTTGTAACGTCTGACGGTAGGATAAGCACCGCCGCTACCACTCCATCCATAGTTACTCTCGCGGTCGTCAGGCATCTTTGTAATCAGGAAGAGGTTGTTACCATTCAGGTAAAGCTTCAGACTTGAGAAACCAAGTTTCTTAATCCAACCCTTCGACCATGTGTAAGCAATTTCCACGTTCTTCAGACGGAAATAGGAACCGTCGAAGAGGAACTGTGTACCGTTGTTATAGGAGACCTGTGTGGAAAAACGCGGAACGACGACCTCGCCAGATCCATCTTGAGCATTCCACCAATTACCAGTATCGTACACTGTGAGAAGCTGATCACCGAAAGAAGTGAGTGTTACGTCACGTGTAACGCCTGTTACACCATAGAGCTGTGCAAACATGCTCCAACCCTTCCATTCCCAACCAATCGTGGCATTATAGGTATGTTCCGGATTTCCGGTATAGCCATAAGGAGCCTGGTCGTTGGTTTCGTCAACGACACCGTCACCGTTGAAGTCAACGATATAGTGGTCACCGATGAGAACCTGACCGTCGTCCTTCTCACGCTCTGGCGTACTATAGAGTTCATCGTAGGTACCGATAAAGCCGTTGTCGATGAATGAAACATACTGACCCTGAGAATAGCCCTCAGCCTTACGATAGGCAGGAATCAAAGCCGGGTCATCCTTTACCTTAATAACATTGTGCGCGTACGTGTAGTTGGCATTGGTCCAGAAACGCATGCCGTTGTTCAATACCTTATTGAAGCGGACCTCAACCTCGAAACCGTAGTTCTTCATCTTACCCTTATTGATATCAGGCGTGGTTGCAGCACCAAAGTATGAAGGCACTGAACGGTTGGATCCGGAGATGAAGATGTCGTAACGGTCATCGCGGAACCAGTCGAAGCTACCTGCGAACATGCCATGGAGGAAGGCGTAATCGAAACCGATATCTTTCTTCAATACGGTTGCCCAACGGAGATCAGGCTGAGCAATAGTAGCTTCCTTATATCCAACGAACGGACTTGCAGAACCGTCGAGTGAGATATTGAAACCATTACCGTTGTTCGTGACCTCCCAACCTGTCAGGTAAGCCCAACGTGCACCAGCGTTATCATCACCGATTTCACCGATAGATCCACGGATCTTGAACATATCAATGATACCTTTGTCTTTCAGCTTCTTCATGAATTTCTCTTCTGAGACCATCCAACCGGCTGCTCCTGAACAGAAGAATGCAAAGCGATTGTCTGGAGAGAACTTCTGAGAACCATTGTAAGCACCGTTGAACTCTGCGAAATACCTGCCCTTATAGTCGTATGTAGTACGGAACACCCAGTCCTCACGACGATTCTCGAGGTCGGCATTACCTGCGTTGATACGACGCTTCCAGTTACCCATCAGAGAGACGTTATGGTCACCGAACTGACGAGCCCAGAAGAGCTGGAGAGACATTTCCGTTGCACGGCTTGTATAGCTGACGCTACCTGCTTCGGTAGACCAGTCGCGCTTTTCATAGAAATCGAAACCTGTTTTCGGGTAGATTTCATTTTCCCAAACAAGCTGGCCTTCCTCAGGAACAATGTATGCAGTATTGTTGACGTGACCACCACCGGCAGCACTGATACCACGACTACCCTCGTTAAACTGGTTGTCCCAAGAGATCGTTCCGCGAGCGACAAGACCCTTTGTGATGAAATCGAGATTCTGTTCAAGGGCAAAGTCAGTGAATACGCGGGTGATGGTAGACAGCTCATAACCTGATGTTGACACGCTCATAGGAGAGTTCGACATGTTTGAAGCTGCCAATCTGGAGTAACCCCAGGCGCCATTTGCAAACTGAACGGGATATACGTTAGGCGGCATACGATAGGCACCGGCCCAGTTCTGCTGCTGGAAGAACTCACCGCTATTACCGTAATAATAACGAGGAGACTTCTGCTGGGCATTAGAACCAGCCAGGTTTACTTTGAACTGAGTCGTCTTTGTAATCTGGAAGTCAAGATTTGAACGTACGTTCAAACGGTTGTATGCATAACCACCTTCATAACCTTGGTTGTTATCCCAGATTTTGGTCATATCACCTTCGTTCTGGAAGTCGAATGCTACAAAATACTTCACGAACTTGGTACCACCAGAGAAGTTGATGTTCGTATTATAAGATAAGGTGAAATCCTTGAACATCTCTTCCTGCCAGTCGACGTTCGGATAACGCTCTGCCTGACTATAGTCGCCGAGATAGTTACCATCAGCATCATAATTTGGCTTGACAGTATAGTCCTGATTGCGGAAATTCTCAATGAAAGTCTGAGGACGATAGTATGCCCAAGAGGCTGCACCTCCTAAGGCAAGCTCGTGCTCAATAGCCTGGTTACGAAGCATATAGCCATCGTAAGAGTCGTACTTGCGCGGGAGCTTCGACACAGCCTTCAACGTGGCATTGAAACCCACATCAATTCTTGCCTTACCTTCCACACCACGCTTGGTGGTAATCAGGATAACACCGTTAGCACCCTCCACACCGTAAACGGCTGTGGCTGAAGCATCCTTCAGCACAGAGACGGTGGCAACAGAGGTAACATCAACAGACTTAATTTCACGCTTGACACCATCGACGAGAATCAGCGGCTGGGCATCCTGGTTCCAAGCTGCTGCACCACGAATGTAAATACGCGGATCCTCTTCACCAGGCTGACCTGTTGAAGCGATAGTGGCGATACCAGGAAGGTTACCCGTAAGGGCAGCACTTACACTACCGATACCTGCTGCTCGTTCCAGAACTTCACCTGTCGTCTGAGTAATAGCACCCACGACTGAGGCTTTCTTCTGCTGGCCATAACCCACCACAACCACTTCAGAAAGCTGAGTGTTGTCGGTCAGAGTCACGTTGAACGTGCGCTGCTTGCCAACTTTCTGCTCCTTGGTGTTCATTCCCACATAAGAGACGACAATAGTCGATGACTCGGATGGGACACTCAGGGCGAAATTACCGTCGAAGTCCGTAACGGTACCCACCGACGTATTTCCCTTAATCACAACGGAGGCTCCTATCAATGGCTCTCCGTTAGAGTCGACAACCGTTCCCTTAATGGCAATGCCCTGAGCCCACGCCGAAGCACAGACCAAAAGCAACAATGACAATGCCGACAAACGACATTGCCCTTTTGCCCATAGCAGAACGGTTCTCGCAACGTTAGTTAATTGTTTCATCTTGCTTTTATTGATTCATATCATTATTTTCGCGGTGCAAAATTAATTAATATTAATTAATCTTATTTTATGATAGGTATCATATTGTTTATACATGTGTATTTATTTTCGCTATGTTACAAATCATAAAGTGATTGTTATAATTTAAAAATGATTTATTAAAGAATCAAAACAATAATCATCACCTAAATACAAAATTTGATTTCTTTTCACTTTTATGTAATTGAGGTATCACAGAAGATCAATTGCACACCAGAAATAAGAGAAATAATACATTTCTTTGTTATTTCATTGGCTCTTACTATCTTTTACTTTGTCAAAAGTACTATCGCTCAAGAAAATCCAAATATACATTTGGTTTTCTTCGCACTTATTCGTACCTTTGCACACGATTTTAACAATCGATAAAACTATTTCATGAGAAGAACCCAATTATCAACCATTCTACTGTGCATTTGCGTCATGATGACGGCACAGACTCCCTTCGGAAAGGGACAGCTGACTGTGAAGCCAGTCGCCAAGAACGCCGTGAGAATCCAATACACAGAGGGAGAGGCGCAAAACGACCTACCAGACTGGCTCTACGTGAAACACGACGAAGAACGAAATCCCGATATCAGCACGAAGATAGATCCACAGAGCCAGACGCTGACGGTTTGTGACAAGGACGGACAGGCCTTGTTCACCGCCACGCGGCACATGCTGGAGAACGGAGAGGCCACCTTGGCCTTCGACTCACCAGAAGACGAGTTTCTCTTCGGACTGGGACAGTTCCAGGACGGGTACAGCAACGTGCGCGGTCTCTCACGGCGGCTGACGCAGGTGAACACACAAATCTCCATCCCCATGTTGCTCTCGAGCAAGGGCTACGGCGTGCTGTGGAATAACTACGGTATGACGGAGTTCAATCCTTGTGACCATAGCGTACGACTGGTGAAGGCCGATGGCAAGGGACAAACGGAAGAAGTTGACGTGACGAGCACCGAAGGCAATAAGAAAGAGGTGCGCGAGCGACATATCTTTGAGGCAACCCTCGACATCGCCGAGGCTGGCAATTACGCCCTGCTGCTCGACGTAGGTCAGAAGATGGCCCGCCGACACAACCTCTGCATCGACGGCAAGCCCGTCATCGAGATGCAGAACCTGTGGCTCCCGCCGACAGCCTCGAAGATCGTATTCCTAGACAAAGGGCGCCACACCCTTACGGCAGAATTGACGAAGGACGACCAGCCGACGGTGTACTATAATAAGGTGAAGGACGAGACGGTGTTCCGTTCGCCCGTCGCCACCGCCGTTGACTATACCGTATTCATTGGTACCCCCGACGAAATCATCGCCACCTATCGCGAGCTGACGGGGCATTGTCCGCAGATACCGAAGTGGGCGCTGGGCTATATCCACTGCCGCGAGCGGTTCCACTCCTCGCAGGAGATTCTCGAGACAGCTAACCGATTTAAGACAGAACAGATGCCCGTAAGCATGCTCGTGCAGGATTGGCAGTGGTGGGGCAAATACGGTTGGAACGCCATGCAGTTCGACGAGGAGTTCTATCCTGACCCCAAAGCACTCACCGACAGTCTGCACAAGATGGACATACGGCTGATGCTCAGCGTATGGTCGAAGATTGACAAGACCTCGGAGCTGGGGCGCCAGATGGAGCGTGACGGCTACTACATACCTGAGACGGACTGGATAGACTTCTTCAATCCCGACGCTGCCGCCGCCTATTGGAAGGCATTCAACGAGCGGCTGGTACCCACGGGCATCGATGCTTGGTGGCAGGATGCCACAGAGCCAGAGAACGACGACCTCGCCGGCCGTCGTGTGAACAACGGCCGTTGGACTGGAGAGCAAGTCCGCAATATTTACCCCCTTTTAGTGAACAAGACTGTGTATGAGGGACTTGTCGAGGCAGGCCGGGAGCCGATGATCCTCACCCGTTGCGGATTCCCTGGAATACAGAGGTATGGCTCGGCCCTGTGGAGCGGCGATGTGGGCAACGACTGGCAGACCTTCAGCCGCCAGATCACGGCCGGTCTGGGCGTACAGGCAGCCGGCATCCCCTGGTGGACCTATGATGCAGGTGGATTCTTCCGTCCCCGTAACCAATACACCGACAGCGCCTACATCGAGCGGATGCTGCGATGGATAGAGACGAGTGTCTACCTGCCACTAATGCGGGTGCATGGCTATATGAGCAATACCGAACCCTGGAACTACGGCGAGGAGGCGAAACAGATCATCGCAGAGTGCCTGAGGGAGCGTGAACGGCTCAGGACCTATATCGAGCAGTGTGCCGAGCGCGTGGCCAACGAGGGTTATACGCTGATGCGACCGCTCATCTTCGACTTCGCCGACGATCCTGAGGCCCTCCGGCAGTCGTGTGAGTATATGTTCGGCCCGGAGCTGCTCGTCAGTCCCGTCACGGAGCCCGGCATCACCACATGGAAGACCTATCTGCCCAAGCAGAAGGGCGGCTGGACAGAGATACACACAAATCAGCACTACGACGGCGGACAGTATGTCACGACAACTGTCGACAAAGCATATATTCCCGTGTTTAAAAGAACAACGGATTAAATAAACCAAGAATTAAACGAATGACACGAATTAATAAAATGAAACAGATGATTAAAGGATGCCTGGTGGCAGCGGGACTCTGGATGTTCTCGCTGGGTACGATGGCACAGTTATCAACAAACCCCGACAAATTTCTGGGAAACATCACCACGGGATGGCCTGGGTCGATGGACTACAATGGCTTCAAGTATTCAGAGTACTGGAATCAGGTGACACCTGAGAACGGCACCAAATGGGGTACCGTTGAAGGGACACGCAACTCATACTACTGGAGCGGAGCTGACCCCGCCTTCAAATACGCCAAAGAGCACGGATTCCCGTTTAAGTTCCATTGTCTGGTTTGGGGCTCACAGTATCCCAACTGGATCAAGAACCTCTCTGCAGAGGACCGATACAAAGCTATCGAGAAATGGATGGACAAAGTCAAGAGCAAATATCCCGATCTGGAGCTGATTGACGTGGTGAATGAGGCCATCGATGGCCATCAGGCCGATACTTACCTAATGCGTGAGGCCTTAGGCGGCAATGGTGAGACGGGCTACGACTGGATCATCAAAGCTTTCGAGATGGCCCACGAGCGCTGGCCCAATGCCATCCTCATCTACAACGACTTCAACACGTTCAACTGGAATACCGACCAGTTCATCGACCTCGTGCGCACCCTCCGCGACGCAGGAGCCCCCATCGATGCTTACGGCTGTCAGGCTCATGACCTCGGCGGTGTGAGTCAGAATACCTTCAAAAGTGTCATGGCGAAAATTCAGGATGCATTGAAGATACCGATGTATATCACGGAGTACGACATCGGCGACACCAACGACTCTAACCAAAAATGGAACTACCAGCAGCACTTCCCAGTGATGTGGGAGGCCGACTATTGTGCAGGCGTCACTTTATGGGGATGGATGTACGGGAACACCTGGATCGATGACAAGAATACCGGCGAGAAGGGTATCTCAGGCATTATCAAGAACAAGAAGGAGCGCTCTGCCCTGACATGGCTGCGTGAATACATGCAGACCGATGCCGCCAAGAACGCTAAGAGTCCTTTCCCTGGCATGAAGAAGGAGGCCTCCGTCTACGTGAGACCCGAATCACTACGCGGAAAAGTTGGAGACCCTATTAATATAGAGGTACGCGCGAGCATGAGGACCAAAACCATTGACCACATTGACCTCTACGTGAACGACCAACTCGTCGAAACCATGTACGAGGCGCCTTATACTATCAGCTATGTCCCCACAGATAATGGCTACAACGAGGTGAAGGCAGTGGTAACCACCACCGACGGCAGTGTCTATGAGCGTCTGTCACGATTCAACGCCAGTCCGTTATTGGGTATCGACCAACGCTTCAGCTCGATAACGGAGATCGGCAGCAAGCCTTTCGCCATTGTCAACGAAGCCGAAGGCAAGGCCTTCTACGGCATCTCTGACCAGCACCTGGGTTACGATACATATAATAAAGCATTCGACGAAGCCAATACGGGCTATCTCTTCAAACTGGGAAGAACGACAGGCAGCTATCGTCTGTTACGACTCATAACACCGGAAGGTGATGAGTATCAGGTATTTGGCACTACCGGCTATCTGAACTCACAGCCCGTCACAGGCAACTGCTGCTTTATCCTCGGTTTAAACGACCAAAAGGGGCAGGATCTACCCAACGGAGCCGTATGGGACTGTCAGTATGAGGAGGGCAAAGGCTGGTCGATGAAGAACGTTGGTACAGGCAAATATCTGAAAACCAACGATGCCGCCAAGTACGATGAGCCCACTTACTTCACCTTCTGTACGGTAGGGCCTGTCAGTACTGGTATCCAGCCAGCTACACTGAACCATCATGAGAGAATGGACGACAATAGGATGTACAACCTCGCTGGCCAGCAGGTGACAACAGGCTACAAGGGCATCGTCATCCGTAACGGTCGGAAGGTTGTGATCAAGTGAAATAATTAGGATAAAAGAAAGATAATAATATAAATGCATTTATGAGAAATTCTTTGCTCGCAATGATGATGATGGCTTCTATCCTCGGCACAAAGGCTGCCGACGAGCCGGATCCGAATTTTTATATTTACATCTGTTTCGGACAGTCGAACATGGAGGGCAATGCCCAATGGGAAGCCCAGGATGAGGGAAATGTCGATGAGCGTTTCCAGATGTTGGCAACATGTAATTTTGACAAGCCCAAGCGTACTTTAGGCAACTGGTATAAGGCCGAGTGTCCTATCGTCAGCCCTGTGGGTAAGCTGGGGCCAACCGACTATTTCGGTCGTACGATGGTACAGGAACTCCCCGACAAGAAGATCGGTGTCATCGCCGTCGCCATGGGTGGCAGTCCCATTGAGATGTTCGACAAGGATTTGTACGAACAGAAATACAAAGACAATTACAACGAGTGGTGGGCACAGATAGCCAGGAATTACTATGGCGAAAACCCTTACGGTCGCATCATCGAGATGGCCAGGAAGGCGCAGAAGGTAGGCGTCATCAAAGGAATCCTGCTGCATCAGGGAGAGTCGAACAACGGAGACTCCAAGTGGCCTGGTATGGTGAAGAAAATCTATAAGGATATGCTGAGAGACCTCGGCCTCAGAGCCGCTGATGTACACATCTTTGTCGGTGAGACGGAGTATGCGGAAATGGGTGGCGGCTGCTCCTGGCATAACACCGTGGTAGCGAAGATTCCCGAAGTTATTCCAACGGGCCATGTCGTATCTGCCAAAGACATTCCAGGCAACGGTACTGACCCCTGGCACTTCTCGGCTGAAGGTTATCGCATCTTTGGCAAACGCTATGCTAAGGCAGTCCTTGACGTGATGAACAATCCCGATGCCTACACCAAGAAATGGACTATTGATGAGCGCCTAACAGGCTCTTTATCAGACTTATCCGGAAAGGCATTTGCCATTGTCAACGAGGCAGAGGAAAAGGCTTTCTTTGGCTCCGTCGCACAGGATCTGGGTTACGACCATTATAAGAATGCATTCGACGTATCCAATGAGGGTTACCTTTTCAAAATTTCGAGAATCACAGGTGGACGTTCCCTGAAACTCGTTACCCCTGACGGCGAAGAATACCAGATTGATGGTGGCGTTGGCTATCTTAATTCACAGGCTGCTACTGGCGACTGCTGTTTTATTAACGGCCTCAACAACCAGAGGGGTTACGACATCCCCGATGGTGCTGTCTGGGACATACAATATGTTGAAGGTAAAGGCTGGACGCTAAAGAACGTCGGTACAGGCAAGTATCTGAAAGATGCGACTGCCGCCAGGTATGACGAACCCACCTACTTCACCTTCTGTACGCTGAAGGAGGATACCTCAACCGACATTCGTCAGGCTACGCAGAACAATCATGAGCGGATGGCTGACGACAGGATTTACAACCTCGCCGGCCAGAGAGTGAGCAGCGACTACAAGGGCATTGTGATCATCAACGGAAAGAAAATTATCAAACAATAAAAACTAACCATCATGAAACGAACATTATTATCATCTATCATGCTGTGCATGGCCTCATGGGGCATCGCCCAGCCACAAGGAGGCTTCGGAGGCTTCCAGGTTCCACAAGTAAAACTGGAGACCAGCCAGGAGTGGAAAGACGTGAACTATGCAGGCGACGAACAGGCCTATCACACCTGTGACATTTACTTACCTAAGGAAGAGAAAGACAGTTATCCCGTGGTGATCCATATCTACGGCAGCGCATGGTTCAGCAACAGTAGCAAGGGCATGGCCGACATTGGCACCATCGTCAAGTCGCTGTTGGAGGCTGGCTATGCCGTAGTCTGCCCCAACCATCGTTCGAGCATGGACGCCAAGTGGCCCGCACAGATCCACGACATCCGTGCCGTCATCCGTTTCGTACGCGGAGAGGCCAAGAAGTATAAGTTCGACACCTCGTTCATCGCCACCAGCGGCTTCTCATCTGGTGGACACCTCTCATCGGTAGCTGCTACCACCAGTGGAACGAAGCAGACGAAGGTGGGCACTGTGGACATCGACCTTGAGGGCAACATCGGAAACTATCTCCAAGAGAGCAGTGCTGTGAATGCCGCCTGCGACTGGAGCGGCCCCATCGACCTAACGGCCATGGACTGCGGTGAGTCGATGAAGATGGGTGAGAACTCGCCTGAGGACGTGCTACTCAACTCGAAGCTCGCCAAGGAGCCCGACAAGTATATCAGTCTGAGTGCCAACCACTATGTCGATCCCAACGACCCGCCTGTGATTATCTTCCATGGTGAGAAGGATAACGTGGTGCCCTGCTGCCAGGGAAAGGCATTCTTCGAGACGCTGCAGGCAGCGGGTGTGAAGACCGAGGCTACATTCGTACCTGAAGGCAGCCATGGCGGTTCGGCCATGTACACCGAGGAGAACCTGAAGAAGATGGTGCATTTCCTGGACTGCGTGCGTCAGAAAGGTGCCTGCTGCAAAGGCGACGGCTGCTGCAAGAAGGAGAAATCCCGCATCATCGAGGATGGCGGAACAGGTGCCTACAAGGCTATCATGAAGGAGGAGAAGGGACTGCCCGAGCACACCGTATTCGTGCCACAGGACCTTGCACCGTTCAGTGCCACGAAGCCTCTGCCCGTGCTGGTATGGGGTAACGGAGCCTGTGCCAACTCCCCCTGGGAGCACATGAACTTCCTCAACGAGATTGCCTCACAGGGCTACATCGTCCTCGCCACGGGTATCATTCCCATGACGGACGAATGGTACAAAGGGCCGATGTCTCGCACGGAGCAGCAGATAGAGAGTATCGACTGGATTATCGCCCAGAATGCAGATCCTGCCTCTCCCTATTACCAGAAGATTGACGTGAAGAACATCTGTGTATCAGGTATGTCGTGCGGCGGCCTGCAGACACTCTTCAACTGTGCTGACAAGCGCATCAAGGCGCTGATGATCTGCAACAGTGGACTCTTCAACCAACAGAATGCCAACCAAGCCGTTGGTGGCATGCCCATGCCCCCGAAGGAGAAACTGAAGGAAATCCATACACCTATTATATATATATTAGGTGGTAAGGAGGACATCGCCTATGAAAACGGTATGGATGACTTCCACCGTATCGACCACGTACCTGCCTATGCAGCCAACTTCCCCGTGGGTCATGGCGGCACATACCGCAAACCTCACGGTGGCGAGTTCACCGTAGTAGCTCTGGCATGGCTCGACTGGCAGTTGAAGGGTAACCAAGAGGCCGCCAAACTGTTTAAGAATGGTGAGCTGAAGAACCGTAAGGACTGGACACTGGAGAGTAACGGGAAGTAGTTGATTGTTTACGGTTTACAGTTTACGGTTTACAGATGATTACTTTAAACAATAATAAGTGGGGCAAGTTGCTGGGTGCAACTTGCTTCATCATTTTTGTATCGAGTGCTTCTGCACAGGTGACTTCACCTAACGGACGGATCTCCGCTCAGGCGGAAGGATCGACACTCGTCATCAGCTACGAGGGGAAAAAGGCCCTGCAGATGGAAGGCCTGAGTCTGGACAGTAAAGGTCTGACTTTTATCCGTAGCATCAAGGACGACTATCGCATGCTGACTGGCAAACGGCTCGTCTGTTCTAACGAGGGCAACGAATATGTAGCCTCGCTGGGGGAGGGTGTCAAGATAGTGTTGCGACTCTATAACGACGGCATCGCTTTCCGCTATGACTACCCTGAAACATGGACAGGCAACGATCCGACCGTCTTCCTTATCCCCGAGGGGACACGCCGATGGATGGAGCAGTGGACAGACTCCTACGAGGGCTACTTCCCCTTGTCGACAACCTACAAAGTGCAGCCTGTACCTTCATTCAGCGGTATCTCCAAGAGCGAGGAGGGCTATAACAACCGCTGGGGCTTCCCTGCCCTGTTGGAGCCGGAAGACGGTCTCTTCGTGCTCCTCTCCGAGGCAAACATCGAGCGCGGACAGAGTGCGGCATGCCTTTACAACGGACGGAGCAGCGAGAGCCATCCGAGCTCGCTCGAAGATGGCCGAGTCGTGACGGACGAAGGCAAAGCCAACGACAAGGAACGCTATAAGGTCGTGCCCGCAGAATTCTCCACACCTCCCACTCCTCACTCCTCGAAACACACCCCTTGGCGTGTGGCCATCATCGGCAGTTTAGGCGATGTAGTAGAATCGACACTCGTCACGGATGTCAGTAACCCCAGTCAGATAGCAGACACCAACTGGATACAGCCGGGAGTCGTGTCATGGATCTACTGGGCCTACAACCATGGCTCAAATGATTACAGCATCATCAAGAAGTATGTGGACATGGCTGCCACACTCCATCTGCCTTATGTGCTGATCGATGCCGAATGGGATCAGATGAACCAGCTCGCCAGCAACGAGGGGAAGACTATCGAAGACGCCATCGCCTATGCTAAGGGGAAAGGTATCAAGCCCTTGATCTGGTATAACTCCAGCATCGGATGGGTGAACGGTGCCCCCACGCCGAAATACCGCCTGAACAAGCCTGAGGACCGTGAGAAGGAGTTTGCCTGGTGTGAGAAACTGGGTATTGCCGGTGTGAAGATCGACTTCTTCTCGGGCGACAACCAGAAGAACATGGACTTCTGTCTGGATTTACTGGAGAGTGCCGCCCGCCATCATCTGCTCGTCAATTTTCACGGGGCCACTATTCCCAGAGGCTGGCAACGTACGTGGCCAAACCTCATGAGTACGGAAGGCGTTTACGGGGCTGAGTGGTACAACAATGTGCCCACCTTCACGGCGAAGGCCGCTGCACACAACGCCACCCTACCCTTCACTCGCAATGTCATTGGTCCTATGGACTACACCCCCTGTGCATTCAGCGACTCGCAACACCCGCATATCACTACCCACGCCCATGAACTGGCACTGACCGTGCTCTTCGAGAGTGGACTGCAGCATCTGGCAGACAAACCCGAGAGTTACCTCACGCAACCACAAGAAGTACAGGACTTCCTTAGCCACCTGCCTGCCGTATGGGATGAGACCCGTTTCGTGAGCGGTTATCCTGGAGAAAGTGCCATCCTGGCCCGCCGTAGTGGCGACACATGGTACATCGCAGGTATCAATGGTACCGATGAACAGAAAGAACTGACGCTACCAACAGGTATTCTCTCACCTCTCACCTCTCACCTCTCACCTCTAAATATCACAGCCTTCCTGGATGCTGGTGAAAGGGCATGGCAGATTCTACCATCAGTCACGCAATTGCCTGCCACTGTTTCTTGTCGTCCTCGTGGAGGTTTTGTCTATGTCATCAAGTATAAAGAGTAGTTCTTCAGAGAAACATGGTTACTTTCTCGCAGAAAGTAGCCTTGAAACTCATAGAAACCAAGGCGCTTTCTCATAGGAACCAGGCTACTTTCTACGAGAAACCAGGGTTGAAACTTGACAGAACGACTAAATAAAAGAGATGTCCGTATGAAGGGTATACCGCTCTTAAAAGACGTAAAATTGTAACATAAGTACAAATTTATATAACATATTTTTATAATTGTTACTTTTAATAAAGTTTTAGGTACAAACGACAAAATCACTATAAATTATTTACAATAACTTTGCACCCGAAAAATTGAGCAAACCAAACTTAGTTAATTATTAACAATATATTATAACCAAAAATTATCTTACTAATTAAATTAATTATGTGGAATTTTAAATCACTGCAAAAGCCATTAATGGCATTGTTCCTGCTCTGTTTGTTCCCTCTGGGAGCTATGGCTCAGAGCATTCTAAAAGGAACGGTGAATGATGAAGCAGGCGAACCGGTCATCGGTGCGACTGTGAAAGTGCAGGGTAGCCAGAAAGGCGCTATTACCGATTTCAACGGTAATTTCTCCGTCGAGGCTGAACCAAACGCCACCCTCACCATCTCTTATGTGGGTTATGAGACCCAAAACGTAAAAGTCGCCGGAAGGAACGACATCGTGATCACCCTGAAAGAGGACAACACGACTCTGAATGACGTGGTGGTCATCGGTTATGGTACGATGAAGAAAAAGCTCGTGACAGGTGCTACTGTTCAGGTGAAGGGTGATGAGATCGCCAAACTGAACACCACCAACGCTCTCGAAGCTATGCAGTCAAGCACGCCTGGTGTACAGATTACCCAGAGTTCTTCACAGCCTGGTAAAGGTTATAAGGTTTACATCCGTGGTATTGGTACTACCGGTAACTCTACTCCTCTGTACGTTATTGACGGTGTAGCAGGCGGTAACCTTGACGGCATTAACCCGAACGACATTGAGAGCATCGACGTGCTGAAGGATGCTGCCTCTGCAGCCATCTACGGTGCCCGTGCTGCTAACGGTGTGATCCTGGTTACTACCAAGCAGGGTAAGGCTGGTAAGATTGAGCTCAGCTACAATGGTGCTATGGGTTGGTCTAACGCCTACAAGCGCCCGCAGCTTCTCAATGCTCAGCAGTATATGACAATCATCGATGAGTACACCTTCAACACTTCTGGTCAGAAGATGGATTGGGCTGGCTATGCACCTGCCGACATCCTCGCAAAGGTCAACAACGGTTGGGAAGGTACTGACTGGTGGGGTGCATTCGAAAACAAGAATGCTCAGCAGCAGAATCATTCAGTAACTCTGACTGGTGGTACTGACCGTTCTAAGTTTGCCATGTCTTACACCTATACCGGCAACGAAGGTATCATGGGTGCAGACAGAGCTTCTTACTACAAGCGTCACACAATCCGTATCAACAGCGACCATGTGCTTCTGAAGGCTAAGGACTTCGATGCTATCACCATCGGTGAGAACATCTCTATTGGTTATAACAAGAATCACGACCTGGCTGAGGATGGTATGTATTGGAGCTACATCCACAGCTTGCTCCAGACTTGCCCGCTCGTACCGCAGTACGCTGACAATGGTGACATCTATTACTATCAGGACTTTGATGGTAATGTTAAGTATGGTCAGGGTTGGAATGCTTCTTTGTTCAGCAACCCCTGGGAGAACCTCGAGAAGGGTGGCTTCAACTCTATGGCAGAGAGCCGCAGCATTAATGCCAGCGCTACTGCTTTCATGACTATCCAGCCTATCAAGGGTCTGAGATTCCGTTCTCAGTTCAACTATTGGTGGGGCGCCAATGCATATCGTAACTACAATGAACCACGTTCTTCTGGGTATGGTAATGCTACATCTCCTATTTATAGTGTTAACCAGAGTGCTTCCTTGAATACAGGATGGTCAGTTGAAAACACTCTGACTTACGATCTCCCCATCATTTCTGGTCACAAGATCAGTGCCATGGTTGGTCAGACATTCCAGAGCACTGCTTGGAGTCAGAACATGGGTGGATCCAACAAAGTTAATTATGGCGACCAGCTCGCAACTCTGAAGGGTTGGGATTCTGCATACCTTTCAAACATCAAACTGGTCAACGCTACCGATGCAACTTTGACTGGTGGTATCAATGATGAGGAGTATCTCGCTTCTTGGTTCGGTCGTTTGACTTGGGACTGGAACGAGACCTATATGGCAACTGTTACCATGCGTTATGATGGTTCAAGTATCTTTACCGATGGTAAGCGTTGGGGCTTCTTCCCCTCTGTATCTGCAGGTTGGGTAGTTTCTAACGAGAAGTTCATGGAGGGCACCAAGAGCTGGCTCGACTTCTTCAAGCTTCGTGCTTCTTGGGGTCAGAACGGTAACTGCTCTATTAACAAGTACCAGTATCTGGCTACTATCGCTCTGTCAGGCGAGGCATACGACAGCGGTTATAAGTTCGCTTCCGATTTGGCCACTTCTGTTGCAGGTACCCCGAATGTTGGTGCTTACGCAAACATCGTGCCTAACCCCGACCTCACTTGGGAGACCTCTGAGCAGCTCGACTTCGGTTTCGACGCTCGCTTCCTCAACAGCCGTCTGGGCTTGAACTTCGACTGGTATAAGAAGACCACTAAGGACTGGCTGATCGGCGGTAACCTGCTGGCTATCTATGGTACCAATCCTGCTGCCATCAATGGTGGTGACGTGGAGAATACCGGTATTGAAATCGCTCTTACTTGGAACGACCGCATTGGTAAGGACTTCAGCTATAACATCGGCGTGAACTTCGCTACCAATAAGAATAAGGTAACACGTATCGCTAACGACAACCACTACATCAATGGTCCTAGCGGCGTGCTCTCACAGGGTACTGAATATTGCTACCGTGCAGAGGAAGGCAAGCCTATCGGTTACTTCTTCGGTATGTCTTACAGCGGCATCTGGCAGAATCAGGAGCAGATCGACGCTGCACGTCAGGCAGGCAAGGCCGTTCTTGATAACGCACAGCCTGGTGACTGCATCTGGGATGACTGGAATGGTGATGGTGTGATTACCTACGCAGAAGGTGCTACAACCGACCGTCATGAGATTGGTAATCCTAACCCGGACGTGATGCTTGGTGTAAACCTTGGTCTCGGCTATAAGGGCTTTGACTTCGCTATCAACGGTGCCGGTGCATTCGGCATGCAAATCATGCGTTCTTACCGTTCATTCTCTGATGCTCCTTATCAGAACTACGATACCACCATCCTGAACCGTTGGTATGGTGAGGGTACTTCAAACAGCCAGCCACGTATTTCAAGTACTGGTAGTGAGAATACCAACTGGGTATCTAACCGTTACATGGAGGATGCAGACTACTTCAAGATCAAGACTGTAACTCTCGGTTACGACTTCAAGAACATTTGGAAGGGTTGCCCGTTCCAGCAGCTCCGCTTCTATGTGCAGGCTCAGAACCTCATGACCTTCACTGGTTACACCGGCCTCGATCCTGAGGTAGGTAACTCTGCAGGTGGTAGTGGTTGGGCATCTGGTATCGACCTGGGTCTCTACCCGCCATCTCGTACATATTTGGTTGGTGCAAGCATCAAGTTCTAATTGAAAATTGAAAATTGATAATTAATATGAAGAAATATATTTTATCAGCATTAGTTGTTTCAACAGCAACTGTGTTTACAGCTTGTAACGATATGCTGGACACTGATCCGCGTGTTACAGATCTGACAGCTGCTACATTCCCTGGTAAGCCTGGTGATGTAGAGGCGTTGAATGCAGCTACCTATAGTATCATGAATACACTGGGTGGCGGAGACCAAAGTGGTATTTTGAACAATCCTTTCTATTGGTGGTCATTGATGTCTGACGACTGTTACGGAAGTGGTGGTCTGCAGGATAATGTGGCTAAGTCTCTGCATCACTTCACAACGGCTAGCTCAAACCAGTATGAGCAGGATTTCATCCTTCTGTATGGTGGTATCTCACGCGCTAACAACCAGATTGAGACCATTGATAACGTGGTTTGGACTGACGCTCAGAAGGCTCAGCGCAATCAGCTCCTTGGTGAGGGTTACTTCATGCGTGGACTCTATTACATGTGGCTCAGCCAGTTGTACGGAGATGTACCTCTGATTACATCTACCGTCATTACGGACGAGATGCAGCAGCAGGTAAGTGCTGAGGATGCTATTTATCCCCAGATCATTTCAGACTTTGTTTCTGCTAAGAATCTGATGAAGCCCGAGAGAGCCAATGGTTCTGGTCATGCTGACAAGTTCGCTGCTGAGGCTTTCATTGCTCGTGCATATATGTTCTGGGCTGGCTTCTATAAGGGTGTCAAGGATCTTTCAACTGGTTCTGGTCCTGCCATTACTTTGGTAGAGCAGGAAGGTTGCTCTGGTGGTTCTCTTTCTCAGGCAGACGTTGTTGCTGGTTTGAAGGACATCGTTTCCACTGGTGGTTACGAACTTCTTCCGGACTTCCGCTCACTCTGGCAGTATTCTAACAGCTTGCTGTGGGATGAGGCACATGATAACGCAGATGGCACTGGCAATGCAGAAGGTACCCATGCTTACGCTTTCATCGCAGACATGGACCGTGCAAACTGCTTCGACCAGCCCGGTATGGGTAATGGTAACAAGGAGGAGATTTTCCAGATTCAGTTTATGAATGCCTCTAAGTGGGCTATCGGTGGTACATACAACAACCCGCGTATGTATTCTAACTACCTCTCATGCTTCTGGGGTCTTCGTAATGGTGCTACCAATGATAATGGTCGCCGTGACAAGACTTATCCGTTCAACCAGGGTTGGGGTCAGGGTACTCCTTCTTGCAACCTTTGGGATGACTGGACAGATGCTGAGAGAAAAGGCGAATACACCGATATACGTAAACTCGGCACTTTGATCGACCTCGAGAATGAGCTTGAAGCCTATACCTACGAGAAGGATGACAACGAGGAGTCTGGCTATGCTGTTAAGAAGTACGCTGATGTCAACCTCGACGCTTGCGCTGCAGACAACGACTCATGGTGGTCAAAGTGCGAGGGCTATTCATCCAGCTCACTGGATAACAAACAGCAGGGTGACCACTTCGAGGATTACTACCTGATGCGTTATGCTGATGTTCTTCTGATGCTTTCTGAGCTTACTGGTGATGTTTCTTACATGAATCAGGTTCAGGCTCGTGCAAAGGTTCCTCTGACAACTTCATACTCTCTGGAGGCTCTTCAGAATGAGCGTCGTTGGGAGTTCGCATTAGAGGGTCTTCGTTTCAACGATATGCGTCGTTGGTCTGGTATCAACTCTGGCGAAAGCTCTTACGCTGCTAAGGCTCTTGAAGCACAGAAGGGTAAGATGATTGTATGCTATGGTCAGAAGGGTGCCAAGATTCCTATGGCTCACATGACTTGTTCTTGGGCAAAGCGTTATGCTGATACCAACGGCTTCCTGCCGAAGCCTCAGGCTCAGATTACTCTGATGAATGGTAAGATGCAGCAGAACCCAGGATGGGATGAAAATGCATCTGCTGCAGAGTACACATATAAAGTTCTGTATTAATATTTAATAAGTAAACAAAATGAAAAAGATATTTATATTGCTTGTTGTCGCAGTATGCGCTTTCGCAGCCTGTGATCCTATCCATGAGGATATCAGCAATGCAGGCCACATCACTCTTGACGAGCTCAAGGCCAAGTCCACTGTTACTGTGGACAAGGCATCCAGTGGCCTGAATGGTAACGTTATTACCTGTCAGACCTCAGCACCTGTCAATGCAAAGTGGACGCTTGGTGGTAAGGATCTTATCGGTAACTATGCTTGGAAGAAAATGAAGCTTGGTGACCATATCGTTACTCTGACGGCTCTTTGCCCTGATGGCACTGTGCTGACAGCTGATTACCCCGTTTCTTGTCAGGAAATCACCGATCCTCTGGTGAAGTACTACATCTATGGTGATCCTGCAAAGGCAGAAACTGAGCCCCCATTCTCACCCGGTGCATGGGATGCTGCAGCTATGCGTTTCAGCTCTACTGAAGGTGCACACCTGCCCACTATTCCCGATGATGTTTACTTCGGTCTGAAGACTCTGATCTTCGACATTTCAGATGCTAAGGATGTTGATCTGAAGGTCATGAACGGTTGGTGGAGTAACACCTATTACGATCACGTTAATTGGGTGGATGGTCTGAATGAACTTCAGATTACTCAGACAATGGCTGACGAGTGCGCCAAGGGTGGTGAAGGCCGTGACCTCGACCTCATGCTCTACGGCGGTTCTATGACTCTGAAGTCTGTTTACTATGAGGAATAATCATTCCTAAACAGAATCATTAATAAGGCTGGCTCATTGATTGAGCCAGCCTTTTATAGCATAAAAAATGATAAATAAAAGCAAACTATCTGGTGCCGTCCTTTATGTAAGTCTGTTGGCTTTCATTTCCTTTGTCATATATATACTATACATTAATTTAGAGGTATTATACACGGCACACGACCGTTCCGAGTTCATCTTCGGAACACCCTTCTTCCATACACTCATGTCAAAGCCCTTTGGCTTGATGCAGTATGTGGGAGCCTGGCTCACGCAGCTATGCTGTAGGCCATCGTTAGGTGCAAGTATCATGATGATCATCTGGACACTCATATTCTATGTGGGTACCAAAGCATTCCGGTTACAGGAAAGCGCCTCTGCACTGATGCTCTTGCCTGTTGCCTGTCTGCTGGCCTCTGTTGTCGATTTGGGCTATTGGATTTATATCTCCACCATCAGAGGCTATTGGTTCTCACAGTCCGTAGGTTATCTCGTCATGCTGTTGCTTTTATGGGCAGCACGTTGCACCCCACGCAAATGGCATTTGATCTGGTATCTGATAGCCGTTTGCATCTACCCGATACTGGGATGGTTTGCTTTACTGTTCGTTTTATGTCTCGCGTTTACGGATAAATTGACCTGGCGCGAATATCTGGGGTTATTCCTGCTCATCTTTACCGCCAATATATGGCATACTCAATGCTATTCGAATCTGAGATTCAACGATGTCGTGATGGCAGGTTTCCCGCGCTTTGAAACCCCGATGGACACCAGCAAACATCTCTCTATCCCGTTCTGGGTACTGGGAGTTGTCTCTGTGTTCATTCCAATCTGCGGCCGCTATATGGCCAAGATCTCCGCTCATAAAGAGCCCTCAGTCATACATCGTCTTCTGTTGATTGGGAACGCTCCAATCTGTGCCGCTGCAGGTATCATCTTTACCTGTACGCTCATGTTCCACGATCGAAACTATATCGACGAGATGCGCATGGTGCGCTATGCATCCGACGATAATTGGCAGGCTGTGCTTCAGATAGCGGAAGAGAATAAGAAGCCTACCAGTACGATGGTATTCATCAAGAATATCGCCCTGATGAACGAAGGCGACCTACTCGACCGTTCGTTCAAACTGGGCAACAATGCCGTCAACATTACCAATCCCGATACACTCCACGTCACCCTTTTGGACATCGCATCGCCCTTGGTCTATTACAACTACGGCATGATGAATGAAGCGATCCGTCTGAATTTCGAAAATGCCATACAGGCAGGTTTCTCGCCTTTCTATCTGAAGATGCTGGCCCGCTGTGCACTGGCTGTCGGCGATCAGAAACTGGTGGAACGCTATACCACCCTATTGCATCATCTGCCGTTCTATGGCAACTGGCAACCAGCTCCTGTTACAGAAAAGATCAAGGAACTCATGACATGCTACCCCGACGAACTGACGGGTGTCGAGAACAGCGAGAGTTATCTGGTCAACGGCATCAGTCTCTGGTACGAATCCGATAGTAAGGTAGCTTCAGAACAGGCCTTGCTCTATGCCATGCTACGTTGCGACTCGCGGCGTTTCTGGACTTCGCTGCGTCACTATGTGAAGCTGCACCTCGACGAGCAATTCCCTCTGCATGCACAAGAGGCTTATATCCTGTATATGGATAAGGCTCGGGAAGAAAAGCGTATCATGCTCCCTGTCGAGCAGTCTGTTTACGAGCGCTATAAGCGGTTCTGGGCAACCATGGAGAAAATTGCAAAGCCTGGTGTGACTATTGAACAGGTTGGTGAGGATATGCGCCAAGAATATGGAGATACCTACTGGTGGTACAACATCTTCGGAAGAAAGCCACTTAATATACATGGCCAGATTGGAAACGATATACATGCATAAGAAAACAATGAAAAGAGATATATACCCCTATTTCCAGCTTCTGGCTATAGCCGTGATGCTGCTTTTGTCATCGTGCGGGAATCACCCCGATGTGCCTTCTTCATCCAAAGAAGCCAAGAGCCTGCCAGCCATCTTCCCCGATTATTGCAATGTCACCGTGCCTTGTAATATCGCACCACTCAACTTCATGCTTCCGGCTGACGAATACGAAGCATGCATAGCTCGTATTACAACACCCGATGGCCAGCAGCAGACATACGGCTGTGGCGTGAAGGTGCAGATACCCGAGTCTGACTGGCACACGATGCTCGATGCTTCGAAGGGTAAGAGCATCAAGGTAGAGGTCTGGGGACAGAAAGCTGGCGAATGGCTGTCTTATTGTCCGTTTGAGATACATGTAGTCGAAGATCCTATCGATGAATACCTGTCGTATCGCCTTATCGAGCCGTCGTATGTCGCATGGACCTACATGGAGATTGCCCAGCGCAACCTCACCACGTTTGAGGAGACGCAGATCTTCAACAACGAGATTACCATGAATAACAAGAGCATAGGCCAGTGCATCAACTGTCACAGCTATCAGAACTACAAGACCGACAACATGCTCTTTCACGTGCGTCTCTCAAATGCAGGTACTGTCATCGTCAACGACGGTAAGGTCTCGAGAGTTAATATGAAGCGCGACTATACCATCTCCGGGGGTGTCTATCCCTCATGGCACCCTACGGCCAAGCTCATCGCCTTCTCGACCAACAAGACACGACAGGCATTCCATACAGCCAATCCCAATAAGATTGAGGTCTATGACCTGGCCAGCGACCTGATTCTCTACGATGTGGCGACCGACTCGGTAATCGTCGTCTCAGAAGACCCCGACCTTTTGGAGATTTACCCCACCTGGTCGCCCGACGGCAAATACCTCTATTACGGCAAGTCTGTTCCGCTGCCAGAAGAGATGGATGGTCAGGACATCAGAACCACCTACGCAAAGATACAATACAACCTCTATCGCCGTTCGTTTGATCTCGCAACACACGGCTTCGGTGATGAGGAGCTCGTCTATGATGCAGCATCTGACGATAAGAGCGTCACGTTGCCACGCATCAGTCCCGACGGACGCTATCTGCTATTTGCTATGGGACAGTATGGCTGTTTCCATAGCAGGCATCATGATGGCGACATCGTTTGTATCCCGTTGGAACAATATACCGGCACTCCCCTCAATGCGGAAAACACTACGCCCATTGATCTTTCCCTCGTCAATAGCGAAGGCTATTCCGACAGCTATCCCTCATGGTCGAGCAACGGTCATTGGATTATGTTGGCCAGCCGTCGTGACGATGACAACTACAGCCGTGTCTACTTCGCCTATTTCAACAATGGGAAAGTGGAAAAGGCTTTCCTCATGCCTCAGGAAGACCCTGAAATGCATATCACCCTACTGAAGAGCTATAATCGTCCGGAGTTCATGGTTGAACCTGTCAAGATCAGTGTCGACGAGTTCAGCAAGGTGTTTGATAAATAACCATTAGGAAGTCAGGAATGAAGAGCCTACGAGCTATATATACGCTCCTCTTTGGTGTGGCGGTTATCCTCTTTTTCGGGTTAGCCTATCCACACCATCTGCATTATCAGGAGCAGTATCAGCTCTTCCTTTTCGACTGGAACTATGTGTGGGAGATTGTACGGCTGCCAGGTGGCGTTGCAGACCTGCTGGGACGCTTCTGCACACAGTTTTTCCTGTTTGCCTGGGTGGGGGCGCTCATCATTGGGATTCTGCTTACGCTGGTGCAGTTCCTGACGCACCGGTTGTCCAATAGTCCGCTCGGCCGAAGGACGCTTGCTACCAACGGGACGCAAGAATGGCTTTATGGTCTGAGCTTTGTGCCTTCGTTCCTGCTCTGGCTTTTCCTGCTGGATGAAAATGCGCTATTGGGCGGCGTCTGGGCTGTCCTACTCACCCAAATCGCTTTATGGGTACTTCTCAAGTTGCCGGACGGATGGCTGCGCCGCATCCTCTTGATTGTCGCCTTTGCGATACTCTATTGGATCGCCTTTGGTGGTAGCCATTATTATCGCAACCCGACCGTCTTCCCCACTCTGCTCTATGCAGCATGG
>Ga0247611_10000551_pt1 | contig 76087 bp, 38 predicted proteins | sample 177DNAGHGhighgp2_FD_192422 | JGI IMG/M metagenome (GOLD analysis project Ga0247611, IMG submission 192422) | Sheep rumen microbial communities from Palmerston North, Manawatu-Wanganui, New Zealand - 1770 DNA GHGhigh gp2 | ecosystem: Host-associated > Mammals > Digestive system > Stomach > Rumen... | reverse complement strand
TGCTTGTACTTTCCTTTCAGTCTTTTCAATGAACTTTTTGGTTGCCCGCCTTTCGGCTGGGGCGTTTAAAAACCCGCTCGTTTCCGAACGGGATTGCAAAGGTACACCTTTTTTCTGAACTGGCAAATTTTTTCTGACTTTTTTTGAAAATAATTTTTGTAAAAAATACAAATTACTTGCTGTTCAATGCGATACGCGCCTGGAGCTCCCAGGTGCGGATGCGGTCCTTGTAGAAATTGTTCGAATTGACCTTTTCGATGGAGAGGTCGCTGTCGGAGTTGCCTCCCCAGCGGCGGCAGGTGTAAAGCACGTCGTACACACGGCCGATCTGGTATTCGCGGCTGATGCGGAGGCCGACGGCGTAATCCTCGCCATACTTGGTGGTCGGGAAGTTGAGCTTCCGCAGCAACGGGGTCCAGAAACCGCGTGGAGCGCCGAGTCCATTGATCCGGAGGGCGTTGTTCCGCCCGTTCTCCGGCGTCCATTCGCGGTGCTCGATCACGAACGGCGGCAGCGGATTCAGGTCGAAGTCCGTCATCTGATAGCAACCCACCACCATCGCGCAGCCCTGTTCACGGAACGCCTCCACGAACTTCTGGACGGTGTTCTCGTCGAAATACAGGTCGTCCGAATCCAGCTGCAGGGCGAAACGGCCGCAGGCGGGATGGTGGATGGCGGCATTCCAGTTTCCGCCGATCGCATGCCAGGTCGGGTCCTGGGCGATGTAGACCAGTTTCGGGTCGCCGAGGAAAGACTTGATCACGTCCACGGTGCCGTCCGTGGAGTTGTCATCGACAACAATCACATTATACGGAAAGTCCGTTTTCTGGGTCAGGGCCGACCGGAGGGCGTCTCCGATGGTTTTCACGCGGTTCTTGCAGGGGATGACGACGGAAGCCTCGAAGGCAAACGCTCCTTCCGTGAGGTCCACGGTCTTGAACGAGGGCGCCAGGTAACCGCCGACGGCCTTGAGATGGTCCGTCACCGCCTGCTCCATCTCGACCTGGGACTGCCGGTTCTTCGGATCCACGTAATCGAACTGCTTCTCGCCGGACTTGCGGAGGTCCGTCTCTATCTCATAATAGAGGTATTCGCCGATGTGTTCGAGCCGCCCCTTCTGCGAGACCTTCAACCGCAGGTCATACAGGCCCGCCGCCGCATAATCGGCCGTCATCCGGGCCGCGGCCTCTTTCAGGGCCGATGTGCGGAGAAGCAGCAGGCCGCCGAACTCGAAATCGTCCCGCAGGGAACCCGCCTGGTAGTCGATGACCGGCGCCGGGACCACTTCCCCGCCCTTGGAGATAAATCGGTCCGCATACAGGAAGGCGGCCCCGGTGTCATCCGCCACCTGCAGCATCCGCTCCAAGGCGTAATGGACCAGGGAGAGGTCCGTCAGGCGGGTATACAGGAGGGTGAATTCTGCCGATGCGGCCTCCGCTGCGCCGCGCAGGGTGGCGCTCCGGGAGAAAGGCGTATCAAGGACATGGACGGAGGCGACTTCGGCCTCGCGGGTAAGGATTTCGGCCTGGGAGGCCCTGGAGACAAAACAATCGATTCTTTTCATACCTCAAATATAGCACTTTTTCTTCCGGGAATGAAGAAAAAACCGTATCTTCGTGAGTTCAAAACGAAACACTCTATGAAAGCGTTAGTCAGTACTGATTTCCATTTCCCCGAACAAGTTTCCAAATACACGGGCAAAGTCCGTGATGTATACTTCGTCGGCAACGATTACCTCGTGATGGTCGCCACCGACCGCATCTCCGCCTTCGACGTCGTCCTCCCGGAAGGAATTCCTTTCAAGGGACAGGTCCTGAACCAGATCGCCTCCCGTTTCCTCGACGCCACCGCCGACATCCTCCCCAACTGGAAGATCGCCGAGGCCGACCCGATGGTCACCATCGGCTGGCGCTGCGAGCCTTTCAAGGTGGAAATGGTCATCCGGGGCTATCTGACCGGCCACGCCTGGCGCGAATACAAGGCCGGCAAACGCACCCTCTGCGGCGTTCCGCTGCCGGAGGGCATGGTGGAGAACCAGAAGTTCCCCGAGCCCATCATCACTCCGACCACCAAGGCCGCCGAAGGCCATGACGAGGACATCTCCAAGGAAGAGATCATCGCCCAGGGCATCGTCTCCAAGGAGGATTACGAGCAGCTCGAGGCCTACACCCGCGCCCTGTTCCAGCGGGGCACCGAAATGGCCGCCGAGAAAGGCCTCATCCTCGTGGATACCAAGTACGAGTTCGGCAAGAGGGACGGGAAGATCATCCTGATGGACGAGATCCACACGCCCGACTCCTCCCGCTACTTCTACGCCGACGGCTATGCCGAGCGCTTCGCCCGCGGCGAGCACCAGAAGCAGCTGTCCAAGGAGTTCGTCCGCGAGTGGCTGATGGCGAACGGCTTCCAGGGCCAGGCCGGCCAGCAGGTTCCGGAGATGACCCCCGAGGTCGTCGCCGGCATCACGGACCGCTACATCGAACTGTACGAGCACATCACCGGCGTTCCCTTCGTCAAGGCGGAGGACGCGGACCCGGCCGCCCGCATCGAAAAGAACATCGACACATTCCTGAAGAGCCTATGATCGAACGTTACTCCCGCAAGGTGATGCGGGACGTCTGGACCGAGCAGAACAAGTTCAGCGCCTATCTCCAAGTCGAAATCCTCTCCTGCGAAGCCTGGAGCGAACTGGGCGTCATCCCGAAGGAAGACGTCGACAAGATCCGCGCGGCGGCCACCTTCAACGTGGACCGCATCAAGGAGATCGAAGAAATCACCCGCCACGATGTGGTGGCTTTCACCCGCGCCGTCAGCGAGAGCCTCGGCCCCGAGCGCAAGTGGGTCCATTACGGACTTACCTCCACCGACGTCGTGGACACCGCCAACGGCTACCTCCTCAAGCAGGCCAACGAAATCCTTCTCCAGGATCTCGAGGCTTTCCAGGAGGTTCTCAAGCGCCGCGCCCTCGAATTCAAGGACACCCCCTGCATCGGCCGCACCCATGGCATCCATGCCGACATCACGTCCTTCGGCCTGAAATGGGCCCTGTGGCACGAAGAGATGAAGCGGAACATCGAGCGCTTCCAGTATGCCCGCCAGGGCGTCGAGGCCGGCAAGATGAGCGGTGCCGTCGGCAATTTCGCCAACATTCCCCCGTTCATCCAGGATTATGTGTGCGAGCGCCTGGGCATCGCCTCGGCGGACATCTCCACCCAGGTCCTCCAGCGCGACCGGCACGCCTTCTACATCGCCACCCTCGCCATCATCGCCTCCACCCTGGAGCAGATGGCCTTCGAGGTGCGGAACCTCCAGCGGACGGAAGTCCGGGAAGCGGAGGAAGCCTTCCGCAAGGGCCAGAAGGGCTCGAGCGCGATGCCGCACAAGCGGAATCCCATCTCCAGCGAGAACATCTGCGGTTGCGCCCGCGTGATGCGCGGTTACATGTCGGCCTCCTGCGAGAACGTCGCCCTCTGGCACGAGCGGGACATCTCCCATTCCTCCACGGAGCGCATCATCCTCCCGGACGCCACCGAGCTCCTGGACTACATGCTGTGCCGCTTCAAGGGCATCCTCGAGAACCTGACGGTCTATCCCGAGAACATGCTCCAGAACATCTGGCGCACCCGGGGCGTCATCTTCGCGCAGCGCGTGATGAACGCCCTCATCGGCAAGGGCCTCACCCGGGAGCAGGCCTACGACACCGTGCAGCCCATCGCCATGAAAGCCTGGACGGAAGGGCTGGACTACCGGACCCTCCTCAAGGAGAGCGACGCGGTCATGGGCCTCCTGACCGTGGAAGAGCTGGAAAGCTGCTTCACCCTCGACTATTATTTCAAGAACGTGGATTATATCTTAAAACGAACTGGCATACTATGAGCAAGGTAGACGTGGTCCTCGGCCTCCAATGGGGCGACGAGGGCAAGGGAAAGGTGGTCGACGTGCTGACCCCGAACTACAAGGTGATCGCCCGCTTCCAGGGCGGCCCGAATGCGGGCCACTCGCTGGTCTTCGACGGGGACGGCTTTGTCCTTCACACCGTTCCCTCCGGCATTTTCCGTCCGGATTCCGTGAACATCATCGGCAACGGCGTCGTCATCGACCCGGTCATCCTGCAGGACGAAATCGAGGCCATCGAGGCCAAGGGCATGGACATCACCGGAAAGCTCCTGATTTCCAAGAAGGCGCACCTGATTCTCCCGACGCACCGGATGCTGGACGCCGCCAGCGAGTCGGCGAAGGGCAAGGGCAAGATCGGCTCCACCCTCAAGGGCATCGGCCCCACCTACATGGACAAGACCGGCCGGAACGGCCTCCGCGTGGGCGACATCCTCTCCCCCGCCTTCATCCAGCGCTACGAGGCTCTCAAGTACAAGCACTTCGGCCTGCTGTCCCAGTACAAGTTTCCCTTCGACATCACCGAATACGAGATCAAGTGGTTCCAGGCAGTGGAGAACATGAAGCGTTTCACCTTCATCGACAGCGAGTTCACCGTGAACCGCTACCTGGATGCGGACGCTCCCATCCTCGCCGAAGGCGCCCAGGGCTCCATGCTGGACATCGACTTCGGAACCTATCCTTTCGTCACCTCTTCCAATACGATGACGGCGGGCGTGTGCACCGGCCTCGGTGTCGCCCCCAGCCGCGTGGGCAAGGTGATGGGCATCTTCAAGGCTTATTGCACCCGCGTGGGCAGTGGTCCGTTCCCGACGGAACTCTTCGACGCCACCGGCGAGCGCCTTCGCAGCATCGGCCGCGAATACGGCGCCACGACCGGACGCCCGCGCCGCTGCGGCTGGCTGGACCTCGTCGCCCTGAAGTACGCCGTCATGGTCAACGGCGTCAATGAACTGATCATGATGAAGGCCGACGTGATGAACGACTTCGACACGATCCGGATCGCCACCGCGTACAAGATCGACGGAACGGTCACGCAGGATTTCCCCTTCGAGTGCCCCGACGACGTCGAACCCGTGTACACGGACTTCCCGGGCTGGAAGGAAGACATCACGAAGGTCCGCCGCTATGAAGACTTCCCGGAAGCCTTCAAGAATTACATCGCTTTCATCGAGAAGGAGACGGGGTGCCCCGTGAAGATCATCTCCGTGGGCCCTGACCGCTCTGAAATCGTTATCCGCTAATACGAAATGGACAAGAAAATCGTCATCATCCCGACTTACAACGAGAAGGAGAACATCGAAGCCATCACCCGGAAGGTGTTCTCCCTTCCCGGAGATTTCCAGATCCTCATCATCGACGACGGCTCCCCCGACGGGACGGCCACCATCGTCAAAGGGCTTCAGACGGAGTTCCCGGATCGGTTGCACCTGCTTGAACGGAGCGGGAAACAGGGATTGGGCACGGCCTATCTGACCGGATTCAAATGGTCCCTGGACCACGGCTATGACTACATCTTCGAGATGGATGCCGATTTCTCGCACAATCCGGACGACCTCCTCCGCCTCTACGCCGCCTGCGCGGAGCAAGGCGCGGATCTCGCCGTGGGCTCCCGCTATTGCCACGGCGTCAGCGTCGTGGACTGGCCCATGAGCCGGATCATCATGTCCTATTATGCTTCGGCCTATGTCCGCGGCGTCCTGGGCATGAAGGTGTTCGACACCACGGCCGGCTTCGTGTGCTACACGCGGAAGGTCCTGGAAACCATCGACCTGGACGCCGTCCAGATGAAAGGATACGGCTTCCAGATCGAGATGAAGTACACCGCCTACCGGCTGGGATTCAAGATCAGCGAAGTGCCCATCATCTTCACGAACCGCCAGCTGGGGACGTCCAAGATGTCCAGCGGCATCTTCGGCGAAGCTTTCTGGGGCGTCATCAAGCTCCGGTTCCGGAAAATCAGAGGCAGGCAATAACAAAAAAAACGAAGGAGTTCATCCTTCGTTTTTTTGTTTCCATTCCCGGCTTACAGCACGAGGACGGCGCCTCCGCCCGGAGCCAGGTGCACCTTCCAGATTCCGTTGACGGAAACCTGTTCATGCCGATAGTCCCGCGCCAGTTTGTCGGCGTTGACACCATCGACATAGGCCTCACCCTGCTTGGCGCGGACACCCAGGCGGGACAGGTCGATGACCAGGTCGCGCTCGTCCCAGTTCCCAAGGGCGCCGACATACCACTTTTCTCCGCTCCGACGGGCGACGACCACGTATTCCGCGATCTTTCCTTCCAGGGCGATGGTCTCGTCCCAGACCGTCGGGATGGAGGCGATGAAAGAGGTGCACTCTTCTTCTTTCCGATAGTTGGAAGGAGAATCGCAGAGCATGGTCAGCGGCGCATCGAAAACGATATACTCGGCGAGCTGATGGCAGCGGGTACCCTGGGACATCGGTTCGGAATTGCTCGGATAGTAGTTGGAACGGGTGGCGTTCCGCATCGCACCCTGGGTGTAATCGGCCGGTCCGGCCACCAGGCGCGTGAAGGGAACCGTGACATCATAGGTGACCTGGTCCACTTCGGGGCCGCTCCACTTCATCTGTTCCAGGCCGTGGATGCCTTCGAAGTTCATGACATTCGGATAGGTGCGCTGGAGGCCCGTCGGCTTGTAGGCGCCGTGGAAGTCAACCAGCATGTGGTACTTCGCGGCGGTCGCGGCGGCTTTCTCATAGAACTGCACCATCTGGTCGTCGTCCCGGTCCATGAAGTCGATCTTCCAACCCTTGATGCCCATGGCGGAATAGTGCTTGCACACGCCTTCCATGTCGCGGTTGAATGCCCAGTAACCGGCCCAGAGAATCAGGCCGACGTTTTTCTGCTTGGCATAGGCGCACAAGGCAGGGAGGTCGATCTCGGGCACCACCTGCATCAGGTCCGCCTCCTTGTTCACCGCCCAGCCTTCATCCAGGATCACGTACTCGATGCCATGCTCGGATGCGAAGTCGATATAATGCTTGTAGGTATCGTTGTTGACGCCGCTCTTGAAATCGACACCGCCGATGTTCCAGTCATTCCACCAGTCCCAGGCCACCTTGCCCGGCTTCACCCAGGACCAGTCACCGCCGGCGGCCGGGGAAGCCAGCCGCCAGGTCAGGTCGCTTTCGGCCAGCTGGCGGTCCTCCTTCGCGATGGCGATGACCCGCCAGGGGAAGGTATGCGGCGAAGTGAGCTTCGCCAGATAGTTGTGGCGGGTACGGACGAGGCCCTGCAACTGGTTGTGACCGCCCTGATCCACCCGGGCAGGACTGCCGGCGAAGACGCCGCGGAGGGCGCGTCCCCCTTCCTGGTTGCACAGGTACATGCCCGGATAATCCCGGAGATCGGCCTCGGTGATGCAGAGCTTGATGCCGTTGGCAGCCTCCACCGTCAGCGGCAGGAAAGCCAGCCGGCCTTTCTCCCACTTGGAAATGAGATGGTGCGCATACGTGTTCTCGAAGGAGTTGAAGTACTGCGACTCGAAGGTGGAAGCGTCCCGGGCCACATAGGGAATATAGGCCGGGTAATCATACGGGAAGGCGAACTCGGCCTGCTCGTAAGCGACGGCGAACTCGCCGGCCTTGCCACCGGCGACGAAACGGTAGGCGACGCCGTCGTCATACGCCCGGAACACGATGCTGTACGTATCGGTGGAGAGGGTCATTTCGTTGCAATGGTCGCGGACGATGGCCCGCTTGAAGTTCTTGGCCGGAATCGTCTGGTTCACGCGACGGGTGGTGGCCTTGAAATTACTCCGTCCACCGTATACATAACCGCCGACCAGCGTCATCGAGATCTTCGAAGGGGCCAGCAGCTTGACGCCGTCCCGTTCGATGGAGTAAGAGACGTGCTCCCCACTGCTCACCGTGACGACGACCTTGCCGTCCGGTGATTTCACTACATAATCTTTCGCTTGCGCTACATAGGCCGCCAGGATGGCCGCCATCAACAAAACAATCTTTTTCATCTGTCTCAATCTTTACTTATTAATCTCAATCCGATACGATTCCGTTCCAGGTCCACGGAGACGACCTCCACCTGCACGTGCTGGTGCAGTTTCAGGACCTTGGAAGGGTCGGCCATTCCCCGCACCCCCATCTTGGTGGCATGGATCAGGCCGTTGTCATGCAGGCCGATGTCCACGAAGGCGCCGAAGGCCGTGAGGTTCGTCACGATGCCCGGCAATTCCATCCCGACCTTGAGGTCGTCGATCTCGTGGATATCGTCCGCAAAGGAGAACTCCCGGACCTCGGCGCGCGGGTCGCGGCCGGGCTTGGCGAGTTCCTTCAAGATGTCGTTCACGGTGGGCAGGCCGAAATCGCCCTCCACATAATCCTGGGGCTTGATTTTCCGGCACAGGTCCGCGTTGCCCACCAGCGCGCGGGTGGAAACGCCCAGGTCATGGGCCATCCGATCCACGATATGGTAGGACTCGGGATGCACGGCGCTGCCGTCCAGCGGGTTCTCCGCCCCCTCGATCCGGAGGAAACCTGCGCACTGCTGGAAGGCCTTCTCGCCCAGGCGGGGCACTTCCATGAGTTGCCGCCGGGACTTGTAGCCGCCCGCCTTGGCGCGGTAAGCCACGATATTGTCGGCCAGGGTGGGGCCGATGCCGGACACGTATTGAAGCAGGTAAGGGCTCGCCGTGTTCAGGTTCACGCCCACGCTGTTCACGCAGCTCTCCACCGTATTGTCCAGCTGCTCGTGCAGGAGCGTCTGGTCCACATCGTGCTGATACTGACCGATTCCCAGGGATTTCGGGTCGATCTTCACCAGTTCGGCCAGCGGGTCCATCAGGCGGCGGCCGATGGAGACAGCGCCGCGGACCGTCACGTCCTCGTCCGGGAACTCTTCCCGCGCCACGTCAGACGCGGAATACACGGAAGCGCCATCCTCGCTGACGGAGAAGATCCGGATGCGCTCGGGGAGGCCCACCTTGCGGATGAATTCCTCCGTCTCGCGGCCGGCCGTGCCGTTGCCGATGGCAATGACCTCGATGTCATACTTTTCCACCAGGTCCGCGACCGTCATGATGGCCTGGACCTTCTTCGCCGCCGGAGGATGCGGGAAGATGACGGTATGGTGCAACAGGCCGCCGTGCTCGTCCAGGCAGACGACCTTGCAGCCCGTCCGGAAGCCCGGGTCGATGGCCAGGGTTCGCTTTTGTCCCACCGGAGCCGCAAGCAGCAGCTGGCGCAGGTTCTCTCCAAACACGCGGATGGAGTCCGCGTCGGCCTTTTGCTTCGCTTCCTTCAGGACTTCATTCGTGATGGACGGCTCCAGGAGACGCTTGTAGGCATCATCCACGGCCGCCCGGATTTCCAGCCCGCACTCCCGGGAAGGATACCCCTTCTCCTGACAGTAGTCGTAGTACATCTTGTTGCCGCACTTTTCGGGGTCGGCGTCGATGGACAGTTTCAGGAATCCCTCGTTCTCCGCCCGCAGGAGGGCCAGCAGGCTGTAGGAAGGAATCTTGGAGATAGGATTGGAGAAGTTGAAATACGTGCGGTATTTGGCCGCGGCAGGGTCCGTCTGGGCGGCCTTCGTCGCCTTGGACTGCACCCTTCGGGTCCGGAAGATTCCCCGGAGGTTCTCCCGCACGACCGCCGTCTCGGACAGCCGCTCCGCGATGATGTCGCGGGCGCCGGCGAGAGCCTCGTCCACGGAGGCCACCTCCCCTTTCACGTACTTGGCCGCATCAGCCTCGGGATTGCGGGACTTGCCGTTCCACAGGAGGTCCGCCAACGGTTCCAGTCCTTTCGCCACCGCCACGGTGGCGCGGGTTTTCCGCTTGGGACGGAACGGCAGGTACAGATCCTCCAGGATGCTGGAACTCACGCAGTCCTCAATCCGGCTCCGGAGTTCCGGCGTCAGTTTCCCCTGTTCCTCGATGGTGCCCAGGATGGAGGCTTTCCGCTTCTCCATCTCCGTGAACACCTCGGTCCAGTGCTTGATTTCGGCTACTTCCACGTCCGAGAGGCCGCCGGTGCGCTCCTTTCGGTACCGACTGATGAACGGAATCGTGCAGCCCTCCGCAAAGAGTTCCGCACAATTCTCCACCTGCCAGTCCTTCACTTGCAGCAAGGCGGCGACATGCCTCACGTAAATGTCCTTCATCCGCTACTTGATTTCGAAAAGCTGGAGGAACCCGGTCATCATGAAGACCTGCCGGATCTCGTTCGAAAGGCCTTCCACGACGACATGTCCGCCAGCGGCGGCCGCCGCCTTGCGGAGCGTGAGGAAGATACGGAGGCCGGAACTGCTGATATACGTCATTTCCGAGCAGTCGAGCAGGAGGTTTTTCCCGGCGTTGTCCAGCATCGGCTGGATTTCGCGGATCACCTCCGCGGCGGCCGGCGTGTCCAGGCGGCCTACCAGGCGGGCCGTCATCGTTCCTTCGGATTCAGTGATGTGTACTTCCATGATTATCTCTTTTTTGTCATAGTCAGGATATTCTTGCCGTCTTCCCAAGTGTAAGACACGTCGTCCATGATCCGCTTGACCAGGAAGATGCCCAGCCCGCCGATCGGGCGGTCCTTCAGGTCGGCCGCGAGGTCCGGATCGGACGCGACCGTGGGATCGAACGGCACGCCGCTGTCGGAAACCCGGAAATCGATGCGGTCATCCAGGACGGCGGCCTCGATGTCCACCTGGCCCGGCGAACCGGCCGGATAGGCATAGAGCATCACGTTGGAAACGGCTTCCTCGAGCGCCAGGTTCAGGCTCATGGCCAGCGCATGGTCCATGTCGGTCTCCTGGGCGATGGACTGGATGAGTGCGTGCAGCTTGGGTATTTCGTCGATATCGTTGCGGAGCGTCAGGCGCCGCACGGCGCCGGTGGACGGGGAGGGATTCGTGAAACGGACGGCCAGCATCGTCAGGTCGTCGCTGGGATCGCTGCCGTGGATATGGGATTTCACCTCGGCGGCCATCGACTTCACGATAGCCTCGGCCTTCTCGCCACCAAATCGGACCGCGTTCTGCAGCAGCCGCGCTTCCCCGAAAAGAAGATGGTCTGCGTTCTCCGCCTCCGTGAGTCCGTCCGTGTACAGGAAGAGGCCTTCACCGGAGGACAGGTCGGTTTCCTGGTCTTGATACCGCATCCCGGACATCACGCCCAGCGGAAGGTTCGGGACGACGTCCAGGAAAGCCGCCTTGCCCGGGCCGATCCGGACCGGGGCATTGTGGCCTGCGTTACAATACCGCAGATGCCCCGTCGCGAGGTCTAGCACGCCCAGGAAGCAGGTGACGAACATGTTGTTCTCGTTCAGGTCCGCCAGCGATTCGTTCATCACGGTAACGATCTGCTGCGGGTTCTTCTCATGGGCGGAGACCGAGCGGAAAAGGCTGCGGGTGACGGACATCACCAAGGCGGCGGGCACACCCTTGCCGCTGACGTCGCCGATGCAGAAAAAGAGCTTTCCGTCCCGGTCGTAGAAGTCGTACAGGTCTCCGCCCACCTCCTTGGCGGGCACGACGATGCCGGAGATGTCCACGTCCGTCTGCCCGGGCGCCGGCAGGAAGGAGGTCGGGATCATCGACATCTGGATGTCGCGGGCGACCCGGAGTTCGCTGTCGATGCGGCTCTTCTTCTCGGACACTTCCCGGAAACGCATCTGGTTCTTCACGGCCTTGTACAGGATGTAGCTCATCACCAGGATACCGAGGACCTGCAGGAGGATGACGATGAGCGCCACCCGCTGGACATCCCCGTAGATTTCCTTGTGCGGGATGACGATCGCCATGGACCAGTTCGCCCGGTCGATCGGGGCGTAGAAGACATACTCTTTCTCGCCATTGTACAGGACCTGCCGGCTCCCCCGCTCACCGGCGAGCATGGCCAGGGCGATATCGCGGACGGCGGTGGAATCCGCCAGGTCGGCGGCCACTTCCTGGACCGTCTTCTTCATGATCAGGGCCGGCGCCGGACACACCATGAGCTGGCCGGTGCGGCTGACCAGGGCGCTGAACGCGTGGGGGTATTCCGGGACGCTGCCCACCAGGTCGGTGAACCAGTCCAGGGAGATATCTGCGGTCAGGATGGCGGCCACCCGGCCCTGCATATCGGTCACGGGCAGCGAGTACGTGGTCATCAGCATCTCGCCGCCACCTGTATCATAGTACGGCTCCGACCAGTATCCCTCCCCGGTCTCGATCGGTTTGTAGAACCATTCCTTGACAGGATAATCATAGGATTCCCTGCCCAGCTGCAACGTATCGATCCGGTCCCCGTTGCGATAGGCATAGGGGGAGAACAGACGGCCTTTCTGCGGGAAATAGTCTTCTACGAGGGCAATGGCAGTTCCGGACACGAAAGAATTGCAATCCACGATCCGGCGTGCCAGCGACCACAGGCTGTCCGGATTGGCCAGGGTCTTGCGCACCGGCCATACATTGTTACGCACGGTGGTTTCCACCTGGTCCAGTACGTCGGTAATCTCCAGGTTGGTTGTCTGGAGCTGGCCTTCAGCCCGGCGGGTGGCCTCTTCGTAGATCGATTTCCGCGAGAAGTAATACTGGAGCAGGGAGGTCGCTTCCAGCGTAGCCAACGCAACGATGACCGTCGCGAGGGCCTGGAAGGCATATCCCAACTGTTTACCGCGCTTTTTCGCCATACTTCGTCAGGGCTGGAGGATAGGTTTCAGGGCTTCCCGGAGCGTAGGCATCGGCCGTCCCATGTCGCGTTCCACGAGGATGGTCTTCAGGCCGGCGAAGGGCCGCACCTCGGCCTCGATGTCCCGGAGCGGCCGGTCGGTTCCGAAATAGGCGGGCGCGAAAGCCTTCCAAAAGCGGACGGAGAGGGCCGGTTCCATATGGAAGGCCTCCCGGACAAAGTCCGGTTCGCTGAGGAAAGCGGTGCAATACACCATCCCGATGTCGAACAGTGGATAACCGTAGCAGAAATCTCCCAGGTCGATGAAATAGCGCGCGTCGCCTGAGAAAATGGCATTCCCGTACTGCAAGTCGCCGTGAATGGCGGTATCAGTGTCCGGGGCATCCTGGATAAACCGGAGCAACCGGTCTTTCTCCACCGGGGTGAAAAAGGGATTCTCTGCCAGTTGGCGGGCATACCGGTCTTTTACACATTCGAAAGCAGCCGTATCCACGTGCGTGGCATGCAGTTCGCGGCACATTCCCGCGAACTCCTCCGCATAGCGGACGACGTTTTCGGGATGGTCGCCCACGGCACGGGCGTACGACACCTTGTTCCGGATGCGGCGGAAACGGACGCCGAAACGCGTTCCATCCGTCACGTAATCACCCGGTTCCGGCGTCGGAATACCGGTCTCGAACACCTTCCGCGCGATACGCATCTCGTCCAGCGGCTGGAGAACCATGCCGGGCCGGTACAGCTTGAGCATGACGTCGGGGTCGTAACGGTGGTTGTAGCTCACCCCGTTGGCCCCTTCGCCGGCATACTCGTAATCAGCCAGGTCGATCCGTATCGCTTCCAAGGTATCCATCGGCTCAGTCGGTCGGGAAAATGCGGTTCACCAGGAAATCGAACTCCTGGTATGCATAGGTGTCGGAAAGTTCGGCGAAGGCATCCAGCAGGGCATGGTACCGCCATCCGTGGACGGATTTCTCCTTGACGCGGAAGCGGTCCCAGAATACCTCTCCTTCGGAAGTGTAGTCGCGGGCGATGGCCCGCATGTTGGACAGTTTGTCGCCCAAAGCGACGATCTTCTCGTCACGGGTAGCCTCCCGGAGCCGTTTGAGGGAATCCTCTTTCCGGGAACGCCAGTCCATCTCATCCTTGAAATGGTCGCTTTCCGTGTCAACGAGCTGCGCGACCCGGTCGCCGAAGCGGGAGCGGATATCGTCCAGGGTCACTTCCGTATCCTCCACCACATCATGGAGGGCAGCGGCGGCCAGGATCTCCTGGTCAGGCGTCATTGTGGCGACAATGGCCATCGCCTCCATCGGATGGACGATGTACGGGAATCCTTTTCCCCGCCGTTCCACCCCGGAATGGGCCTCGACGGCGAAGCGGATCGCCCGGTCCAGCAATGACGTATCCAACGGTTTCTCCATCGTCAATCCTTGCTATGCATGAATGAAAAGTCTTCGGCCTGGGCCAGGATGTACTCCGCCATCGTGTCGTTGCTCTCGGACGGACCGTTGAGCGTGTCAAGCATCATGCGGATGCCAGCGCGGCCGCCGCCTTTCTTGAGCAGGTAAGCGAGGCAGAGGTTCTGCGGTCCCACGGAAGAAGCCAGGATGTCCAGGTCCGTCAGGCCGATCTGGTAGCAGGCAATCTGGTAGGCAGCCTCGCCGTATTTCTTGATGAGGCCCTCAACATCGCCTAAAGTTTTCAGGCCCAACGCCTTGAAGACGGCCAGGAACGGCATCAAGGTGACGTCCTGGATCTCCGCCTGGTTCACGGAAGCAATCCGCCGGTTCAGCGGGTCGAAAGGTCCCAGCTGGAGGAAACTGCGGTAACTGTCTCCGTCCAGGGGAACTTCCTCCAGGCGGCCGGAGGCCACCAGGGACTGCACCTGGCGTCGGTAATCGTTGATTTCCGTCCGGATCCGGCTGAACTGCTCGTCCACCAGTTCCAGCATGCCTGCCAGGCGGTTCATGTTGCGGAGATACTCGGTCGGCACCTCGACACCCGTCTTGTAGCCGGTGTCGTGGTTCATGTTCGCCCAAGCGTGCTGCAGAATGGTCCGCATCTGCACCTCGAAGCGGTACGGGAACGCCGGATCCTTGCAGATGTAATGCAGGGAGAGGTAACCGAAACTGTCCACCTCGAGAAGCTTGCGCTTGTCCACGGAGTTTTCCCAGTCCACCTCGAAGAGACGGTCCACGGCGGAGGCGACTTTGTCCACGTCATCCGTGTAGAAGGTGATGATCCGCATGCCGAAGATATCGGTGATGTCCGCGAGGGACGCGTATTTTCCCCCCTTCAGTTCCAGCTTGCCCGCCAGCGATCCCTCCTCCTTGATCCGGCTCTCGACCGAGGCGACGACGATGCCGGCCTCGTCCAGGAGGGCGCGAACCCGTCCCGGAATCGTTTCCTGCATCTTTTCGAACACGGGACGCTGCGCCCGGTATTCTTCCAGGATCGCTTGCGCGTGAGGGTCGAGTCTGCAATGGTCTGCCATGGTCAAGTCGTTATAATCAGGCAAATATACGACTTCCCGTCCTATTTTACAACCGTATAGGTTCCGGCCGTGTAATCTTTGGTTTCCGTTTCACCCGGAAGGGTGACGGTGGCGGTAGCCCCCTCCGGGACCGTAAAGGTCCAGGTCCAGGTGTCCCCTTCGTACTTCCAGCTGCTCTTGATGAGGCCGGCGGCCGACTGGTAGGAAGCGTCCACATGACCGAGACGCTTGTCCGGGACCGGTTTCATGATGATGTGCCGGAAGCCGGGCGCCATCGGGTCCGCGGCGATGCCGGCCGCGGTTTCCCAGATCCATTCGCACACGCAGCCATAGGCGTAATGGTTGAAACTGTTCATGCCGCTGGGCCCCATGCCCTCACTCGCCATGTAGCTGTTCCAACGCTCCCAGATGGTGGTGGCGCCATTGTCCACGGAGTACAGCCAGCTCGGATTCTTCCGCTGGAAAAGCAGCTCGTAGGCGATGTCCGAAAGGCCGTTGTCCGTGAGCGTCTGCATCAGGATGGAAGTGCCCAGGAAACCGGTCTGGAGGCAGTTGTCGTGGTCCGCGAAGTTCTTGCGGAGCCGGGCGAGCATCGCCTCTTTCGCCTTGCCGTCCACCAGGCCGTTCTTGAGCGCAAACAATGCCGGAGTCTGCATCGTGTTCAGGATGGCCAGCTTGAAGGTGCCGTCCGGCTTGAGGAAACGCGTGCGGATATAGTCCTTGGCCTCGTCCTCCATAGCCTGGTATTTGGCGGCATCCCGGCCGGTGGAAAGGGCCATGTCCCGCATCATACCCGCGTCGATGGCCCAGTAACAGGCGCCCAGGTAGCTCCAGTATTCCTCAGCTTGGCGGCGGGTCTCCGGCGTCTCAAAAGCTCGTCCGCTGCAGCTCTCCAGGGGCTCGTAGCCCACCCAGTCTGCCCAGTTGTAATTGCCGTTCTCCCCACGGAGGGCGGCGTGGTCGTACTTGGTCTCGTACACATGCGCCATGAACTTCTCCATCATCGTCCAGTTCTCGGCCACAATCTCCGAATCGCCGAACTGCTTCCAGATGGTCCAGGGAACGATCACACCGGCATCAGCCCACCCGAGGCGCATCATATCGTTGCCATACTGGGCCGCGGGAGAAACACCCGGAAGCCCGCCGGTTTCACTCTGGGAATCCCGGATATCCCGGGTCCACTTGTGGAAGAAAGCGTCGGTGTTCGCGAAGAAGGTGCCGGTCTCCGTGAAGACCTGCGTATCGGCCATCCAGCCCAGGCGCTCGTTCCGCTGCGGGCAGTCCGTCGGGACGGAGAGATAGTTGGACAGCTGGCCCCAGCGCGTGTTGGAGATCAGTTGGTTGATGTCGTCGTTACCGGTCGTGATGACGCCGGTTTCCAAGTCCTTAGCGATGGAAGTGACCGGGATAGACTCCATGGACAGGATCTTGACTTCATCCGTAACGGTCACTGAGATGAAACGGTAGCCGTAGAACGTGCAACGCGGGAGGAAGGATACAGGACCCTCGGTCGGGCCGAAGGTATACGTGAGCCAGATCTCGTTCGGTTTCACCCGGAGGTTCCGACGGTGGGTCGAGCCCTCGGGGCCGTCCATACCGCGCCGCTCGGCGCCGTTGCCGTCGTTCAGGATCTCGGATGGCCGGCAGATGAGCAGCGTCCCCTCCTTTCCCTGGAAAACGAAGGAAGGCACGGCGGCCGCATTCTGGCCGAAGTCCACGACCAGGGTCTCGCCCGGCTTCAGGGTGACGGGCTCCCCGGCGGCATACTCCTGCTTGATGACGACGGTGCCATGCTCCACTTCCTCTTTCTTCTCGGAAGCGACGGCTCCGGTCACCCCTTCCCAGACATAGGTCTTGACCGGCTTGAGGGCCAGGTCCTTGCGCTGATAGATCTCGGCGCCGGCGGAAGGAAGGATCTCTCCGGCGAATTCCGTGTTCACTTCCGGCTTGGAAAGCTTCTCGGGCGTGGCGTAGCCGGGCAGTTCCCGGGCGTCATACTCCTCGCCGTCGAAGATGGCGGCATGCTTGACCGGACCGGCGATGCCGGCCGTCCAATGCTCCGTATCCGTCCCGAAGCGCTCGGTGGTGCCATCGGCATAGGTAAGCTCCAGGACACTCCGGAACGCGCACTTCTTGCCCTTGAAGTCTTTGCTGTTGGAGACAATCTTGTCCGCCCACCAGCCCGGGGTCACCTGCGCGGAGAGGACATTCTCTTTCCCTGCCTTCAGGATGAAGGCGTCAGTGATGTCATAGGTGAAGGAACGCTTGGTCTTGGCATAATGCGTGAAACCCGGTTTCAGGACTTCCTCGCCGACCAGCCGGCCGTTCACATACAGGTCGTAAACCCCCAGGCCGGCCGTCATCCAGACCGCCTTGGTCACTTTCTTTCCGTTCTTCACGGTAGACAGGAACCAGCTGGCGCCGTCGGCGGCCCGGTCTCCATTCTCGTCCGAAATCACGCGGGCAGGCGCGTTGACGACGGAAATCCACTGGGAGACGTCCCAGGCCGATGCTTCCAGCGCATCGGTGCGCTTCCCGACGGGTTCGGGACCGACCTTCGGCCCACAGGCCGTAAACATGACGGCGACGGCCGCCAGGAGGATGCATCTCGTTTTCATATCGATTCGTTTATTTCACGGTTACCTTCAGGTAGAGCACCCCGTGCGGGGCAATATGGTACAGGCCCATCGGAATGTCCTTCTGGCGCCACAGGTCGCGGACTCTCACGACGTCCTCGAGGCCGATCTTCGCAAGCGCGCCGGCCAGGTCGACGGGAAGGGTCGCCTCATTCAGGTTGAAGATGCCGACGGCGATGCCGCCGTCATACAGGTCGCGGCTCCACGTCTGGACTCCGTCCTCGTCCAGGTCCATGTGCGCCTGATGGCCCAGGATATCCTGGTTCACGGCATTCACCTCGTTGTTGCACAGGAGGTTGAAGGTGAAGTCGTCGATCTGGGCGATGTCGCAGCCGATGAGCATGTTGGCGGCCAGCAGGGACCACAGGGAGATGTGGGTATACTGCTCATCGGGCGTCAGCCGGCTGTCGCGCAGGTTGTCGCTCCATCCCACCTTGCCGACCACCAGCATGTCCGGATCGTTCCAATGGCCCGGCCCGGCATACGGGTGCAGGCCGACCTGGCGCTTGAAGCCGATGTCATATAGGGATGCCCACGTATCGGTGATGTCCCCCGTCGTGCGCCAGGAATTGGCGTCCACGGCGTGGCCCCAGGTCCACACGTCGGCCATGCCGTACTGGCACAGGGAGTAGAAGATGTCACGGGGCTGCTGGCGCAGGTACTGCTGCATCTTCATGTACGGACGGGCATAGGCGGCCACGGAGTGGTCCCGGTCGGGATTGAACACCCTGCTGTAGCCGCACCAGTCGTATTTGAGATAGTCCACGCCCCATTCGTTCCAGGTCTCGGCGTCTTGCAATTCGTGGTCCAGGGTGCCGAGATAGCCGCCGCAGGTGCGGTCACCCGGGCTGGAATAGATGCCCATCTTGAGGCCGTTCGAATGCAGCCAGTCGCCGAGCGCCTTGATGTCCGGGAACTTCTCGTTCGTGACGATACGGCCGTCCGGAGCGCGCTCTTCCGCCTCCCAGGCGTCGTCAATGTTCATGTAGGAATAGCCGTAGTCCGCCAGGCCGCGGTTGATGAGGGCGGCCGCCGAGGACATCACCTTCTCCTGCGAGACGCTCAGGCCCCAGCAGTTCCAGGAGTTCCAGCCCATGGGCGGGGTCAGGGCGATCTTGTCCCCTACTTTCAGGGTGAATTCCGCCCGTGTCTCCCCCTTCGCATTTCGGGCGATCAACACCAGCGGATAGTCCCCCTTTTCAGCGACGCTGCCACGGAGGACACCCTTGTCCGGATCCAGGGAAACGCCCATGGGAAGGCCTTCCACGGCATATTTCATCGGTTTCTCCCCGGAGAATGCGAGCCGGAAGATGACCGGCGAACCGGGCCGTACGCCGAACACCAGCGGGCCGTTGTACCGCGGGGTGGCCGGAGCCGGCGGCGTCAGGATGTACGGGGCCGAGACGGAGGCTGCCAACGTTTCCCCGAACTTATCGTCCGTAAAGGTTACCTCCACGCGCTGCTGCCCCTGCATGTTGACACCGAATGCGACATCGGTCCGCGGGGAGACGGTGGTCTTCCACTGGTTCTCACGGACGACCTGGTCCGACAGGACTTCCTTCGTCACGACCTTCACCAGGCCGCGGGACGGGACCTTCGAATGGAGAACGGCCTGATACTGCCCGTCCTTGCGTTCCAGCTTCAGGCTGACGAAATCCTCCAGCGACGGCTTGGTGATGAAGGCCGGACGCTCGAAGAAACCGCCCGGATCGCCGCCATTATAGACGCGGACGGCAATCACGTTCTCCTTGTCCCATTTGATGAGCTTCGGTTCCACGACATAGCGCCGGGGTGATTCCCAATCGGAGGCATAGCCTTCGGGATCTTCCGGAGTCGTCCCCGTCTTCCCGATCCGCGTTCCGTTGAACCAAGTTTCGTCGCAGTCGTCGATGGGACCCAGATCCAGCAGGACCTTGTCCGTGGAACCCTTTTTCAGGGACGAAGGAATGACGACATGGATGCGGTACCAGCCGAATCCGTTCGAAATCTTGTACCCCTGCTTATTCCAGTCCTTTTCCAGCGACAGGACCGGCCAGTCGTTGTCGTTGAATGCGGCCTGGCTCCAGGCGGGATTGTCCCCTTTCTGGAAACGGCCTTCGTTTACGGAAACCTGCGCGGATGCCAGGACGGGCCATCCCAGCCCCAGCGCGACCATCAGCAGAAACTTCTTCATAATCGAGTAGTTTATCAGTTTGTCACTTCACCTGTCTGACTCCCTTGGGGAGTTTGACATCGGACGAGACACTCCCGTCCGCATTTTTCTGATGCCGGACCCGGATCAGGCCGTACGGCGTCGGGAAGGTCCCTTCCGCCCATTCCAGGTCGCCGAGGTGCGGGTCGATGCGGACCGTCTTGAAGCCCGGCTCCACCGGCTCGATGCCCAGCACATGCTCGCTGAGCCACGCGGTCGGGCCGGAGGCCCAGCCGTGGCAGAAGCTGTGGCGGAGGCCCACATAGCACCAGGCGCCGCCGTCCGCGTGGATGTCGAACTTCCCTTCCGGAACGATCTCGTCGATACGCCCGGCATCCTTGGCGTCATTGTAGTTGAAATCTTCCCAGAAAGTCGTGGCGCCCAGGTCCAGCATCCGACCCCAATAGTCGGAAATCAGCTGCATGGCCTCGGCGTAATGACCGCCCTTCGCCAGGGCCTCCAGAAGATAATAGCCCATGAAGGAGGTGAACTTCTCCGGACCGTTCTTGAGGATGATGGCCGACGCTTCCTCCGCGTCCAAAAGGCCTTCGATGGACAACAGGGCCGCCGCCTGGCTGTTCCCCACGGCGTCCGGCACATAGGTGCGGAGCTGCTGTGCAACGACCGTGCATTCCTTCTGCAAGTAATCTTTCCCCAGGCATGCCGCCATCTCGGCGCCCGCTTCCAGGGCCCGGATCGTCAGGGCCTGCAGGCCCGCATGGATCACGTCCGGCTGGTCGTTGGAAGGCCAGTCGATGAAACGGCCGTCCTGGTAGGCCTCGCGGTTGCCATCGACATTCTCCATCACCGTATGCAGGAGCGCTTGAAGGTAGTCCCCCTGTTCCTCCAGATACGCTTTGTCCCCGTACCACGCGTACAGGTGGTGCTGGAGGATGATCCACCAAAGGGAATAGGAGCAGATGCCGTTCATCCAGTCGGTCGGCGCGGTCTTGTCCCGGACATAGTCCAGGCTCTTGCGTACGACCTGCTGGTTTCCGAACACGGTATTGACCGTCATGATTTCCGGATGCATGTCTCCCATCCATACCAGGCGGTCGCGCTTGATTCCGTCCCAGAGATAGTCCTGCATGCACAGATGGACCGTATAGGCGCCTGTCTGCCAGATCCGGTTCAGACGGTCGTCGCTGCATTTGAACGAGCCCAGATAGTCCAGGTCACGCTGGTGGGAGATGGCGCGGACGGCCAGCAGGTCGATTTCGTCGCCCCGGCCTTCCGCCAGCTCGATCCGGGCGAACCGGAAGCCGCTGTTGCCCACTTCCACGCTGCCCAGCCAGGGAACGGCCAGTTCGAAGTCCCGGACCGCATGGTCGTTCGTGGCGGTACTCTCCGGCGCATCCCAGCGGCTCAAGGCCTCGGTGACAGACTCACCCAGGACAATCCGGAAACGGATTTCGTCCTTGGGCCCGCTCAGGGTGCGGACCAGCTGGATACCGCCCTGGATCTCCTTTCCGAAATCCAGCAATACATAGCCGCCCTGCCCGAAGGAGGTCACCTCCGGCTCGTCAGTGGAAACCTGCCCTACATAGGGTTTCAGGAGGTGTTCCGCATTTCCCACGGCCCCGGACGTACATACGATCCGGGTCGGCGTCAGATACTCCGTCACGAAGCCGGAATCCAGTGGGCCGGCGGGTTCGACTGGGCTGCCGCAGGCGACCACGCAAAAGGCGAAAAGGGGCAGGAAGACTTTTCTCATGGGACTATCGGGAAATTCTGAATCGATACGAATAGGTCTGGTCCGGGGCAATACGGTACTGCGGCAGCAGGTCGGGACCGCAGCTGGCATTGCCCACACCGGCCATCCGGCAGTCCAGGTTCAGGACCACTTCGCTCCGGCGGACCTTGTCCAGGTCGTGGCCGTACTTCACGCGGTACAGGTCCAGATCCTTGAAATGCTGCGCAGAGAAATCGAATGTGCCATCGGCCGTGAAAGTGACGGTGCGCCCATCCTCTGTCGAGAACTCCACCCAGCGGGTATCCGTCCGCTCGCCCATCGTCTGGGTGCGGACGTAGTGTTCCACCATGCCGGTCACGGTGTTCTCATAAACGCCCAGGAACGCGCAGTCCTTGCGGTCCTGGTAATTCTCCATGGGACCGCGCCCATACCAGCGGAGCTGCTCGAAACCCGGATTCAGCATCAGCTGGAGGCCCAGGCGGCGCAGATTGAAGCGCTCGCCCGCCGTGAAGGAAGCATCGACATCGACATAACCTTCCGGGTGCACTTCATAAATGACGGTATACGGAACGATGCTCCTCCCCGCGGTGGCTTCCAAGGCCGTTTCCACCCGGAGGACGCCGTCTTTCTCGTCATACTTGAAGCCATTCAGGCGTGTCCATTCCACGACGGATTCGTCGCGGCCGTCCATGATGTAACGGGCGCCGTCATTGCTGAGGTACCGGTAGCTCTCAAAGGTGGGACCTCCTAGGCCGTGCAGGATTTCAGACCCGCCCAGGCACAGGCTGGTCAGCTTGCCCGTCGCCTTGTCGAAACGGACACTGATTTCCCCGTTCCGGGCGCAGAGATACCGGTTTTCTTCCAGGTACACCTTCAGCGGGCTCCCCGCCCCCTGCGGGACTTCGGCGAGACGGTCCTTCCGCTCGCTCACGACGAACTCTTCTGACGCCACGACATGCCGGGCTTTGCTCCAGCGGGTCGCCTCTTTCAGGGCGACCTCGACTGTCAGCGTAACATCGGCCTGGTCGTAATCGAGGACATAGGCCGGTATCGGCAGGTCCACGGAGCAGGTTTTCCAGGGGGCGGTTTCCGGCAGGGAAAGCTCATTCAGGATGTCATCTTCCCCGTCGGTCCGTTTCCATGACACCGGAACTCCGTCATAAAGAACACGATAGTGAAGAACCATCTCGCTCAGGTCGTAATCCGTATACCGATTCTGCAGATACAGCCGGCTACCGTCGCGGCGGATCTTGATATACTGGTACACCTTCTTCACCTGCTGCAGTTTCGGCGTGATGCGGCGGTCCGCCGTGACGATGCCGTTGCAGCAGAAGTCGTTGTCGTTCGGGACGTCCCCGAAGGAGCCGCCGAAATAGAGCTTTCCGTCGTTCGCGCCCGGCATCACGATGGCCTGGTCCACCCAGTCCCAGATGCAGGCGCCGATCATCCGCTCGGAGTCGTTTTCGATGTAATCCCAGTATTCGGCCAGGTTGCCGATGGCATTGCCCATCGCATGGGCATATTCGCACAGGAAGTAGGGCCAGTCCGCACCGTTGCGGTCGCGGGCGATCATATTGTCGATGGCCGGATACATCTGCGAGTCGAAGTCCGCCACCTCGTTCATGCCCTCGTAATGGATGGGACGGCTGTCCAGCGCCCGGACGGCATCGCGCATGGCGACGATGTTGCTTCCCTTGCCGGACTCGTTGCCGAGCGACCAGAAGAAGACTGACGGGTGCAGGCGGTCGCGGCGGACCATCCGGACCGCGCGGTCCACATAGGCGTCCTCCCAGGACGGATATGTGCTGATGGCGTTGTTCCCGTGGCACTCCTGGTCCGCCTCGTCCACGATGTACAGGCCGTAGTAATCGTACAGGGCGTACATCCTGGGATCGTTCGGATAGTGGCTGGTGCGGACCGTATTCAGGTTGTGGCGCTTCATCAGGAGGATGTCCTCGATCATCGACTCCACCGGGACGGATTTGCCGTAAACGGGATGGATATCGTGCCGGTCGGCACCCTTGAGATAGGTCAATACGTTATTGACATAGAGCTTGTTGGCCTTGAACTCCACCTTCCGGAAGCCGTGCTTGAAGAAGGTGCATTCCTGCAGTTTTCCGGCCTTGTCGAAGACTTTCAGGCGGACGGTATACAGGTAGGGCTTCTCGGCGGACCAAAGGTGCGGGTTGCGGACTTCGATCCGGTCGCCCTCCCCCACTTTCACGCCGTCCTCGTCATACAGGACGACATCGACACGGCCGCCGGCCTCGACGACAGTATGCAGCGTAGCGACGCTCAAATCGGCATTGAAGGCCGTCTCGGTGCGGATGTCCCGGACATGGGCCTTCGGGCGGGCCATCAGATAGACGTCCCGGTGGATGCCGCCGAAACGGAACATGTCCTGGTCCTCCAGATAGGAGCCGTCGCTCCATTTATAGACCTCCACGGCCACCGTGTTCGTTCCCTTGCGGACATAGCCGGTGACATTGAACTCCGCGTCGTTGTTGGCGCCCTGGCTGTAACCGACCTTCTTTCCGTTCACCCACACATAGAAGGCGGAATAGACGCCGTCGAAATGCAGGTACACCTCCTTCCCGACCCAATCCGCAGGGAGGGTGAATTCGCGCCGGTACGAGCCCACAGGATTGGGCTCCTTCTCCATCGTATAGCCGCGCTGGGCCTGGATGAAGGGCGGATTGTTCAGGAACGGATAGGTCACGTTCGTGTAGAGCGGCGTGCCGTAACCCTTCATCTCCCAGCAGGAAGGGACATCGATCTCTTCCCAGGCGGAAACGTCGAAGGACGGCTTGTAGAAGGCCGCCGGGCGTTCCTCGGGGGCCTTGACCCAATGGAACTTCCATTTTCCGTTGAGCAGCAGATACCGGCTCGAGGCTGTCCGCTCCCACGGGCGCGCATAGGCCGCATCGGCCACCATTTCGGCCTCCGAAGCATAAGGAATGAGGGTCGGATGCCCGGGTTCCTTGTTGACGGCAAACACCTTCTCGTTCTCCCAATCATTCTTGGACGAGGTTTTCGGGACGATGAAGTTCACCTTCAGGGCCGATTCGCGGATGATCCAGCGCTGGAGGGGGCTGTCCGGATCGGCCTTCAACTGCCAGGCTTCGTCACCGAACGCTCCTGTCTTTCTCAGACCCAGGGCCATGCCTGTGGCCTCGGACAGGATGCGGTACGAACCGTCCCGGTTCCGGGAAAGGAGCCAGAACTGGTTGTGATTGCCCGGATCCGCCGACCACTGGATGACAGGATGTTCCTCGGCTCCGTTGGCATTGTCCAGCGCCTGGAACGAGTAGCCGTTCACCAGCCGGAAAAGGCCGTCTCCGAGGGGTGTGATCTGCCAGACCTGGCTGGGGTTGTCCGCTTCCGGGGTGGCAAGTACTATCGTCGTTTCCGTCTGGACGCTGCTCTGCGCATCCAGCACCAGGCCCTCCGGCGTTGCGAGGGTGTAGCATTTCGCGGCGTCGAAAGTCTGGGCGCCAGCCCCAAGGACAGTCAGGAGGCAGGCCAGCAAGGAGAGTGAGAATCGTTTCATCATGAATCTTTATCGGGGCATAAACTCGAACACATCCTGCACCTGGCCGGCGAAGATGTTGTGAACGGTCAGGCGGAGGCGGTCGCCCAGGACTTTGCCTTCGATGACCGTCGGGAAACCCGGGCCTTCCTTCATGTCGCGGCCGCCGCCCACCAGCTGCGCCCAGCAGCGGTCCGCGCCCGGCGCATAGTAGCGGTAGCGATGGAGATGACCCACCACGAGGACTTGGCAGCCCGCTTCGTGCAGGAGCGGTCCCCACATGTTGCCGCAGGTACGCTGCCAATAGGCATAGTCCGTGGTGTAGCGCGGATCGGTATCGTCCGGTGCCACGTCGCCAGGGTTGTGCGAAGGATCGTCGTCAAACAGCGGGATGTGGCAGAAGGCCACGAGATACGGGGCGGAAGCGATTTCAGGACGCTTGAGGGCATCCCGGAGCCAGGCCGTCTGCGCCTCGCGGTATTCGGCGCTCTTGAACAGGCCGGCGAACCGGGGGTTCGTGTCCAGCTTGTCCTCGGCCGTGTCCAGGCCCACCAGGGCCATTTCGCCCAGGCGGACGGCGAAGTTCCGGCCCAGGTCCCAGTCACGTGTGTCCCGTTCCTCGGGCTGGCGGTACATCCAGACCTTCTCCAGGTGACGGTTCGCCCGGCCGCGGGAATCGTGATTGCCCGGGCAGAAGAGATAAGGGGTCTCCGCCGCGTAGTCCTTCCGTTCCAGCGAATGATCCAGGTAGATATTGACCAGGTTCTCCAGCTTTTCCTCCGTATTGGAGGCGTCGCCGTTCCAGATCACGCAGGCCGGCGCGATTTCCGCGATCTTGTCCAGTTCCGCACCGATGGCATCCCAACGCACGTGCGTGTCATTGATGACGCAGAACTTGCCCTTCAGGTCCTTGCCGGCGGTCGTGAAGGAGTACACCTTCGGATCCTCCTCGTTGCCCAGGACCTTCATGTCATAGCCTCCTCCGTAGTGGATACGGTCCGCGCCGATGCGGTAATAGTACTTCGTGGCGGGTTTCAGGCCCGTGATGCGGACCTGGATCACCCGGTCGTCGATGTCCGCGAGCCGATAGCCGCCGCAAAGGACCTTGCGGGCGTCCTTGAGGTCCTTCCGCTCGCCGATGAGCACATACCCGTTGGCCAGGTCGTTCACGGCGAAGGCCACGCCGATGGAGGTCTCGGCGAAATTCTGCAGCATGGGAGCCGACGCCAGCAGCGGCTTCGACTCCGGTTCCTCTCCCAGGGAGGAAATGTGCTCCGCCGCCGTCGCGATGTCCGTCGTTCCGGCCACCGCGGCCGCGGCGGCCGCACTCTTCAGGAATACTCTTCTGTCCATCCTTTAAACGTCAAGGGCATGTTCGTAACCTGCACGATACTGGTAATGAAGCAGTTTCGTCGCTTCCGGATCGTGCATGCACTTCTGGACGATGGGGTTCCATACGACCGGACGGCCCAGTTCCATCGCGATGTTGCCCAGGTTGCACACCGTGCAGGAGGTATGGCCCACCTCCACGGGGACGTTGGGGTCGTTGCGGCTCAGGACCGCCTCGATGAAGGCCCGGTGGTGGCCCACCTTGGTCTCGTAAGGGACGTCGGTGTCCTCCACCTTCATCTCCCACTCGGGCTTGGAGGCGGCGAACTGGCCGCGGCTGACCTTGATCCAGCCGTCCTCGCCGTAGATCTGCACACCCGGCGTCGTGCCGTCGAAAGGCTCCTCGGACACGATGACGCCATTGTCATACTTGTAGGTCAAGTGCTCATAATAGCTGTATCCCGGCGGGATGATCTCCACGGGACCGCTGCCGTCCTTGCCCAGGGCCCATTGCGCGATGTCGAACATGTGTGCGCCCCAGTCGGTCATCAGGCCGCCGCCGGACACCTTGTACCAGCGCCAGGCGCCCCAGAGCTGCTCGTCGTGTTCGGGCGTGATGACCGGGTCGAAGTCCGAGTGGTAGTACACCGTCTCGGGCAGCGGGCCCAGCCATTTGTCCCAGTTCAGGCCGGCGGGAACCGCCATCCGCGGCAGGTTGCACGGAGCGGGCGCTCCGGTAACGGGATTCACATTGTTGCGGCCCACAAAGACCTTCATCTTCAGGATCTTGCCCAGCTCCCCTTCGCGGGCGAGGTTCGCCGCGTGGATGAACTCCTCGCTGGAACGCTGCTGGGAGCCCATCTGGAGGATCCGGTTGTACTTGCGCACGGCCTTCACGAGCTGCTGGCCTTCGTAGATCGTCAGCGTGGCGGGCTTTTCCAGGTACACGTCCTTCCCCGCCTTGCAGGCGGCGATGGCGATGACGGCATGCTGGTGGTCCGGCGTCGCAATGACCACGGCATCGATGTCGGGCCGGGCCAGGAGGTCCTGGTAGTCCTCGTAGACATCGACCTTCACCTTCTTTTCGCCCTTTCCGGTGTAGTAGTCCTTCACCCGGCGGACGAAGCGGTCGCGCTTGATGTCATAGACGTCGCAGCCGGCGACCACCCGGACATCGTCCATCGACATGAACCCGCTCAGCAGGTACATGGCCTGCTGGCCGAGGCCGATGAAGCCCATCCGGACCTGGTCGTTCTTGGAGACATTCTTTTTCGGGGCGGCGGTCATGCCCATCCCGGAAACGGGTGCCAGGGTGGCCGCAGCGGCCCCCCACGCGGAATAACGGAGGAAATCTCTTCTTTGCATAGCGGTTATTTCTTGTAGCCCAGGTCCAGGATGCGGACGTTGCGGATCTTCAGGCCCGCGCCGTGGCCGCAGAAGGAGATGAAGCCTTTGTAATTGAACATGCCGGGATGGTTGTGCCCGTCGATCGTGTAGGGATTCTTGTCGCTTCCGTCCGGGGCGACGTTGTGCCCCTTCGTGACCTTGCGGACATCGGCGTCGGTGATCACTTCCCCGTTGACGGTCACCTTGATGTGGTCGCCCTCGACGATGATCTCCTCGGTGCTCCACTCGCCCAGCGGCTTGTGCTTGAGCCGTTTGGCGGGGACGACGCCGTAGATGGAACCATGGACCTGGTAGTCCCGGAGCCAGCCCGCATAGACGGGGGCGTCATGGTCGAGGATCTGGAGTTCGCACATGCCGTCGTAGGCGGCATCCACGTTCTCCGGGGTGCGGATGCCCACGCCGTTGTTCACGCCTTCCTCCAGGAAGCAGAACTCGAAACGATAGACGAAGTTGCGGTATTCCTTGTTCGTGTACAGGTTGCCGGTGGCGCCGTAATTGGCGGACACATAGATGGCGCCGTTCACGACGGTGTAGCCTTCCAGGTCGCCGTGCCATTTGCTCAGGTCGGTGCCGTCGAAGAGCATCTCGAATCCGCGGGCCTTCTCTTCCGCCGTCAGTTCGCTGCGCGGCGACGGCCGGGCTTCGAGGAGCATCTTGTCGATTTCGTCCACGGCATAGCCGTCATCGGCGTCCCCGGTGGAGGCAAACAGGGCGCGGGCCTTCCCGAGGGCCGACTTGAAGTCGTCATAATTGATCTCCTCGGTGCACTTGGAGGCAATCTTCTTCACCGCGCTGGCGGCGGCATAACGGACATCCGCGTTCGTATCGTCCAGGGAACGGGCGGCCAAGAGGAATGCCTTCATGAGCGGCAGGTTCCCGAGATGGTCGAGCGCGCGGACCCGCAGGGCGGGATCCTTCGCGAGACCGATTGCCTCGGCCAGGCCGAAACGTTTCCTGTCGGCATCCTGCTCATAGGTGGAGACCATGTCGATATAACGCTTCAAGGAAGCGGCGTTCCCGTCCTCGGCAGAAGCGAGGAGATCGGGAATGACGGTGGCGTTGTCCATCGCGAGGAGGGCCTCTTTCGCAGCCGGATCGTTGGCGAGACTTCGCAGGATGCCCGCCGCCTCATCCGTGCCGATGTGGCCGAGAACCGGATAGAACCGGGACGGGTGGCCAATCATCAAGGTCTTGACGCAGGACGTCTGCTCCTCGGGCGCAAGGGTATGGATGGCCGCGGAGAGAGCCTTCTGAAGCGCGGGCACCTGGGCTTCGGGAGCTTTCGCCAGAAGCGCGGCGACGGCGCTGGCATCTTCCGGACGCACGACGCCGGAAAGCGCGGCGACCGCATCGGCCGAACCCTCGGCCGCCTTCTTCAGCACGACCGGAGCCGCGGCCTTCATTTCCTTCGCGCTGGCGAGGGCCATCAGGTTGTTCAACTGGGATTCATTCGCGGGCTCGCCGAGGTAATGGACGACCACTTCCGGAAGGAACGGATCGTCCGCCAGGGATTTCAGCGCGTTCAAAGCCTGCGGGGCGCGTTCGCCGGAGAGTGCCTCGATGAGGGAGACACGGGCGAACGAGCTTCCACCGAAGAAACCCGCGGCACGCACGGCGGCGTCACCGAGCTCGCCGGGAGCATTCAGGACGGAAAGGACGGTGGACTCCCCTGTCTGATGGGCGCCCAGCCAGTTGACGATATCTGTCTTCGCACCTTCCCCGAGCTTGGCGAAGGCCTTGGTCAGAACAGGGGCCACCCCATCGGTGCCGAAACGGCTGGTCGCGGCCGCCAGGGCGGCGTTGCGGAGCGGCCGGTCCCCGGATTTCAGGATATCCTGCAGCGCCTTCAGAGCCCCCTTTTCGGTGTCCCTGCCCAGGATGATCCCGGCGGCGGCGCACTGCAGGCCGGACGTGCCGGTCTTGAGGATCTCTTTCGCGGCTTTCACGGCCTTGGCGGCCGGAAGGTTCTGCAGGGCGACCATATAGTCGGACAGGGAATTGGCCTTCAGCCAGCCCAGCGAGGCCTCGCCGCCGATGCGGCCGAGCGCCTCGGCGATGGCGTTCTTCTCCACAGGGTCCGTCACGGCGGCGGCCCACTTCAGGAGCGCGGGCTCCGCCTCGCGGTAACCCTGGTCGGCGATGACGTCGGCCAGGGCGGCCTTGGGCGCGGCCGCGCTTTCGACGAGCTCCAGGATGATGTCCTTACCGCCGAGGTCTGCGATCGTCGCCAGCGCAGCGGGACCGGCCAGCGGGTCGTCGACGAACTTCTTGTAGAGGTCGATATCCTCCGGCGTCGCAAACAGCCGCAGCTGCGCCAGCAGGAACTGGCGGTTCACGGGATCCGCCTGCGCAGCGATTCCCTTGGCGAAGCCTTCCCGGACCGCGTCCCTATACTGGGCACGGGCCGGATCGGAAACGAAGGCGGCTAGGGAGGACAGGGCATATTCCACAAGCGCGTTCGTACCTTGCTCACCCAGCCGGGCAGCCAGCAGTTCCACGGTGGCTGGAGCGGAGACGGCGAGGTCCTGCACATTCTGCGCAAGGAGGGCGGCATCGTCGCAGGGCATCGCGGCAAGAACGTCGCTGACGACGGTCGAAGGCACCCGGCCGCGGGCATCCTGACCGAAACACAGGGTGGCGCCGACAAGCGCCAGGACTATCAGGGAAACAATCTTTTTCATAGGCCTAGATCATAGACGCCCAGGGGGCGCGCATGGGTTGATGGACCAGGAGATTGGCCGCGTCGTCGCCGATGAAACGCTGGGTGGCCGGGTCGAAATGGAGGGTACGGCCGAGCCGGAGCGCGCAGGCGCCCATGTTCACGACCGTTGCGCTGTGGTGGCCGATGATCTCGTCCAGGGCGAAATGCTGCCGGTTGCGCACGCACTCCAGGAAGTCCGTGTGCCGGGGCGCCGGGTCGGGCAGGGCGTTGATGACGTCCCACACGTTCGGGATCGTGCATTCGAAACCCTTGTAGACCTTCCCCTTGGGACCCTCGATATAGGGGACCTTGCCCTGGCTTTCGAAACCCTCGCCCTCGAGGATGATCCGGCAGCCGTCGGCATAGGTGTAGGTGATGCTCCGCCAAATGCCCACGGCGTCGGGATGCTGCTGGGGCGCATCGACCTCGACCTTCACCGGGAAGGTGTCGTCCTTTCCGAGGATGTACTGGACCGGGTCGATGTAGTGCTGGCCCATGTCGCCGAGGCCGCCGGACTCGTAGTCCCAGTAGCCGCGGAAGGTCTGGTGCACCCGGTGCGGATGGTACGGCTTGAAAGGCGCGGGACCGAGCCACATGTCATAATCCAGCTCCTTGGGGACGGGCTGCGGGACCAGGTTCTCCCGGCCGGTCCAGAAGAACTTCCAGGTGAAACCGGTGGCGCCCGAGATGCGCACCGTCAGGGGCCAGCCAAGCAGGCCGCTGTCCACCAGTTTCTTCAGGGGCTCGACGGTGGTGCCGAGGCCGTAGAAGGTGTCCTTGAAGCGGAACCAGGTGTCCAGCCGGAAGATCCGGCCGTACCGGGCGACCGCCTCGACCACCTTCTGTCCCTCGCCGATGGTACGGGTCATGGGTTTCTCGCAGAAGATGTCCTTGCCGGCGCGGGCCGCCTCGACGGCCTGGATCGCGTGCCAGTGGGACGGAGTCGCGATGTGGACGATGTCCACGTTTGGGTCATGGACGAGGTCCCGCCAGTCGGCATAGGCGGCGAGGGTCGTATCGAACCGGCTCTTGCCAGCCTCGAGCGCATGGTCGAGGTGGTTCTTGTCCACGTCACAGACCGCCACCAGGCGGCATTTCTCGTCGCTGGCGAAATGGAGCGAGGACATGCCGATGCCGCCGACGCCGATGATGCCCCGCGTGAGCTGGTCGCTCGGGGCCACGAACCTTTTATCTCCGCCCATGGCACCGAGAACGTGCCTGGGAAGCAGGGTGAACCCGGCGATGCCGGCGCCCGCTTTCTTGAGGAATGATCTTCTGGAATCTGCCATAAGACGCGTAGGTTATCAGTTGATATACAAAGTTAACAAATTATCGCGCATATTCGCCGGCGCCGACCGTCTTTCCGTCAATCTCTGCCGTAACACCCACAGGAACAGAGACTTGCAGGCGATCTCCCTGCCGATGGACGGTGATGGGGCCGTACGGTGTTTCCTGGGTCACCTTCACCCATTCGAGGCCTTCCGGGACCTGCGGGTCGATGCGGACGCGGCGGTAGCCGGGCTCCAGGGCGCGGATGCCGCCGAGGGCCTCATAGAACCAGCTGCCGATGCCGTTGTAACAGTTGTGGAGATGGCTCCGGCCGCCGTCCCATTCTTCCCAGACACCGGTGGCGCCGCTCTCCAGCATATAGAGGTAGCCCGGATAGCCAGCCTTCTTGAGCAAACCGTACAGCCAGTCGCACTCTCCTGCCTCCGTCGCCCATTCCGTGATAACCGGGACACCTACCAAACCCGTGGCCAGATGACCTCCGTAAACTGCCTCCGTGCGGGCTTTCAATTGCGCTACCACCGAAGCCTGAAGGTTTTCGGGAACGACCCCCGTCAGGAGCGGGAAGACCAGATCGACCTGGCTGCCGGATGCATAGATGCCATCCTGATACAGGACTTCCTGAATCCGCTGACGGAGCGCCTCGTAACGCTGCCGATATACCGCTGCATCGTCCTCCTCTCCCAGCACCCGGGCTATCTGCTCCAGTTCCAGATACACCTGGCACAGGGTGCAGTTACCGACCAGGTCGACGGAAGCCGGATCGTTCACATCCACGCCCGCAGGTGCAGCCCAGTCCCCGAGGTACCAACCCCGATAGGATTCGTTGGGCCAGGCTTTCAAGAGGCCGTCCACGGAATAGGCATCGACATAGTCCAGCCAGTGCTTCATCACGGGATAGAAGCGCTCCATCGGCCTTTTATCGCCATAATTGCAGTAGGTACGCCATGCCGCCTGCACGGGGAAACTGCACCAATAAGGACCGCCTCCCGCCGTGTAGGGATTGGGCGCGGTATGGGGCATGCCACCGTCCGGTCGTTGCGCGTCGGCCCAGGCCTGCAGCCAGTTCAGGTACAGCGGGGCGGCGTCGGCGACCGTCTGGAGAGACTGGGTGGATGCATTGCCGTCGCCGCCGTATCCCAGGCGCTCGATGCTCGCGCAGTCCACCATGTAGCCGCCGAAGGTGAGGTTCTTCATGGACCATTCCACCAGGCTGTAGATGGCATTCAGGTCTTCGTCGGAGGATTCGAACGTCCCCTTCCAGGGGATGTCGTCTCCGATACGGTATGCGCGGATGTCCTTCGGGGCCTCCTCGAGCCCTTCCAGGACCATGTAACGCATGAGATGATGGTTGAAACGGTCGAAAACGTTGTCCCTGACCGGATCGCCGGAGGCGATGTACACGTCCATGCCGTCCGTCGCTTCCTCCAGCGTCCCGTCCGGATGCAGATAGTCGCTGAAATAGGCTTTGACCTCCGTTCCCGCCGGAAGTTCCGGCAGCGTCATCTGCATCATCGCATTGGCGATGCGGCCGAAATCCACCAGGATGCTGCCGTCTTCCCGCTTGTCCACGGAGACAGGCGTCAGGACCTCCTGGACACGGATGGGCCGGCACATCATCGGAGAAGACACGATGCAATCGACAGGGACGACATCGACAGGCCCCCATTCGGGCTCCACCCGGGTGTCTATCCATTCCCCGTCGAATTCATGCGGCTTCCAGGTTCCGAGGTCACGCCTTCCGCTCCAGGCGCCTTCCCAGGTGCTGTCGGTCCACAGGAGAGGCGCGCTGTCCACGTCCAGTTCAGCTTTCACCAGCGGTCCGTCATAGGCCGTTCCGAAGGTGGTGGTCTTGTACCAGCCGGAGCCGGCATTGACCAGAAGTTCATTCTCCCCTTTCTTCAGGTTTACCGCGTAAGTGACGATGAGCGAGCGCTTATTCAGCTGGGAAACGGCTGGAAGAAGGACATCGTCCACGATCTTTTCCCCATTGAAATACACCTCGTGATAGCCCAAGGACGTCACATACAGGATCGCTTTCCCGCCCTTTTCCGCCTGGAAGACCTTGCGGAGCACCGGCTGGCGTCCCCCGCCCGGAACAGCGCCGATCCAGTCACCCTTCATCCCATCCAGGATGCCTACACCGAAGCGCTGCTTCGCGCTCCAGGCCGAGATCTTTCCGTCAGCATTCCACACGCGTACGCGCCACCAGGCCTGCTGCCGACTTCCCAGAACCTTTCCCCCGTAGGGAACCATCACCTGGTCAGCGGACAGGACCTTCCCGGAAGACCATAGGTCCGGCCCCACTTCGATCTCGTATGCCGATTGAGCCATCGGCTTGACGGATCGTATCTTCCAGCTGAAATGCGGCTGCACACTGTCGATCCCGAGGGGCTCGGCGAGTCCTTCGCAGCGAAGGTCATACACCTCGAACCCTTCCGTACAGGAAACCGCCAGGAGAGCCGGCAGGGTGAGTAAAAAAAGGACGATGCGTTTCATGGGATGACTACTTTTTCATCGGTTCTCTAACAACTCCCAGCCCGAGAGGTGACGGAGCGTTTCCAGCCGGAAGGCACCCGGCCAGGCTACAAGCCAGTCGTTGATACGTCCCCCCTCCCGGTTGTAGGCTCCGGCAGGACCCAAGCCCCAGCCGCATTCGAAGAAAGCCTCATTTTGGGAGCCCGCCGGACGGACCAGGCCGTTCACCCGGAGGTTTCCGTCGGAAAGCAGCTGGCAGCCCCCGCGCCAGATGGCCCGGGCTTTCTCCAGCCACTGCCGGTCACCGGTCAGTTCCGACAGTTCCACCCATTCGGGCACCCAATAGAGGGCGTACGGATCCAGATGGTTGTGCTGGACCGACACGGACGTGAACCCGAACGTATGGATCCCATTCCGGGTGAACGCATCCTCGGCGGGATACGCTGCATCATAATGCCAAAGCCAGGTGGAGAGGTAGTAGGAAACGGCTACGGCATCCTCCACAAACGCTTTTTCACCGGTAAGCCGGTAGAACCGCAGGGCAGACCTGAGAAGGGAGATGGAAGACTCCTTGTCGATGCACCAGGTATCCAGTGCCCCTGCCGTGGTAAAGCCCTGCTCCCGCAGCTCGGTCATGTAATAGGCATAAGCCTTCCGGGCGGAACGGAGATAGGCTGCATTCCCGCTCCGGCGATAGGCCTCGATCATGGCAGGGACAAGGAAGCAACCAATCGTTCCTTCCCGGTAGATACAGGAGCCGTCCGGGTTCCATCCCTTGGCATAGCAACCGCTTTCCTGCTGGTCCGCCAGGACGAAATCGCAAACATCGAAAGCGATTCGCTCATAGACGGGCCGGTCATATCCGCATTCTTTCGCGATATCGCATGCTTCAAAGAAGTTCAGGGCGGCCGTGCCCAGGTTGCAGGCATCGACTGGACCGTCCGGGTAGTCATGGTGGACGGTGAAAAGCCCGTTCGGAAGGCGGCATCGGCTCCAGGTATCCAGCGTGGCCATGCCCTTTTCCAAGGATTCCCGGGAGCCGTTTCGCAGATAATCCTGCAGCAGGGAAATGGCATACGAAGCATTTTGGCCGCACCAGCCGATCTCATATTTGCCGCTGCCACGCTGTTTCCAGGTCCCGTCGGGCTCGGGAAGGAGTCCGATACTGAACCCTTTGTAATCGCCATCTTCCGCCCATAGGGACTCCTTGGCATAACGGACGCCCAGTTCCCAGACCTTTTCCGGAGGGAATACATCTACTTCCGGTTTCGGTGACAGCTCCCAAGCCTTTTCCAGAAAAGTGCGCATGGCAGCGTGCCCTTCCTGCACCGGACACACATGGACGTACAGCGACAGCCGGACCGACTCCCCTTTCCGGAGCGACGCCCGGTTCCGGTATCCGTCCTCGAACCGGTCCCGGGACACGTACGTGAGCGGCATTTCCTCTTCCGGCCAGATATAATGATGCCCGACCTCCGCCTGGCCCGGACGGATGGACACGGAATAGTTCATTCGGTCCTCTCGGGGAGCCTCCGTCCAGGTAGCGATGGCATAGCGATTCCCCTCCGAGTACAGCGCACCGGGGATGGAGGTCCTCCGGGCGGCCACTGTCCGCCACTCGTCGTTTTCCCGGGCACCTTTCGGCTCTTTGCCCCGGCCCCATTCGTTCCCGTTGTAGGAGACGGACGGAATCATCCAGAAAGGGCAGGAGGAAAGATGTACGAAACCGGCTTCCAGACGCGTAGAATCCAGGTTTTCGGTTGCAGTAAAAGTACAGTGGAGTCGAAAGGTTTCCCCGTCCAGCCGCTCGATTTCCTCCCTGTGCATGATACCGGAGAGGGATGGAACCCGGAACACGCCAACAGGCGCCTCCCCATCCTTCAGGACAACGCCTTCCGGCGACGCTTCCCAGCGGAAGGGTTTTCCGCCAGGAAGACGGTTGTTGTCGGGGACTGCGCCGAGCAGCGGGAAAACTAATAGTAAAGCAGTGAATATCAGTACTTTCCTAAACATTCTATCAAAGCAAGGTCCAGTCCTCTTCCAGGCAGCTCACATGGTGTTCCGTAATGCCTTTTTCCTCCATCCAGCGGCGGGTGTCATAGGTCTTCAGCCACGTTCTCTCCTCCCCCGGCTCCCACACCCAGGACGACGTGGGCCAGAGACAGGCTCGGAAATTCACCGTCTTGTAGAACTCTTCGGAGACGCCATTCTGGCCGTGATGAGCCATCTGCAGGTAATCGCAGTCCAGATACTCCCGGCACTCCTTCAGCGCGGCATTGCCGCATTCCTCCTCGGCATCACCCAGGAAGACCACGCTCTTGGTGTCGTCCCACACGCGGATGATCGTAGACTGGTTGTTATAAGACTTGCTCTCGAATCCCGGATGGTCCACACCGATCACCAGGATTCCGATCCCGTCGATGTCAAAGCGCTGGAAGGGCTGGTGCAGGTTCAGGAAATCGGTACGCGCCGGCGTGTTGTCCAGCGCCCGGTAATATCTGCGCGCGTTTTCCGCACTAACTGGTTCGTGGTCCAGGACCTCATCCTGCACGCGGGAATAGATGACCTTGTCGATGGTGACGCCCTGCGGGTCTTGCAGGATGGTCGCCAGGGCCTCCATATGGTCCTCGTGCGGATGGGAGATGAACCAGAGGTCCACGTGGTTGCCCGCCTCCGCGAGATACTTCCGGAGTTTGGGCAGTTCCGACGCATAGCCGCCGTCCATCATGATTACCTTCCCCCCAGCCGTTTTCAGCAGGTAGGAATTACCGATGGTGTCGGTCACCGACGAAAGCTGCGTAAGGGAAAAATGACCGGTCTTCTTCGGGCCAAACAAGTCTTCTTCCCGCTTGCTCCATGACCGGGGGGCGTAGCCCGAAAGGGCGAGCCCAGCCGCAGCCGCCCCGGAAACCTTGATGAAATCTCTTCTGTCCATATAGGCAATAAACAAGAAAAAATCCTAATTGGCTACTTCACAAATATACTTATTCTCGCCCAGGAAAACAACCCGGGAAACGTGTAATTTTGCACCCTTCATATGAAATGAACAACTTGCGCATCCCCATGATAGGTAGCGCCGACACAGTATTGGATAGCGGTCTGCGAGAAGCGTTCCTCGAAATAGCGGTGCATGTGCCCGCAGAGGATTCCCTTCAGGAGGGGTTGCTCCTTGAGCCAGGCCAGGAACGCGAGTGTCGGCTCGTCGGCCCGCTGCTGCACCTTCCGGTAACGCCATTCCTCCCCTGCCGGGTAGGTGACACCCCGGTCGAAGGTTTCCGTAATCTCCAGTGGGGCGCCGGTCAGATAAGCGCAATTGCCATCGGTCGCCTCCAGTTCGGACGCGCAGAATTCCGGTGTGTAGAGCGGTACATGGATGAGCAGGACGATGGGAAGGCCCTTCGACACCTCCGCCTTCATCAATTCCAGCTGGCGCGCCGTGAAATGGTAGTACACGTCGTCCACGGCCACGAAATCGACCCCGTTGATCACGCGGCTGGCGAAGAAGATATCGTTCGGGAAAGCCCCTTGCACAGCCTCGAAACTGCTGGCCTTGTAGGCCTCGTCTTCCTTGGCCTCCCCCACATACTTGGAGAACTCATGGTTGCCGGCGCACACGAACCAATCGGCCTCGAGCATGTGCCGGGCGGCAATGTCCAGGTTCGCTTCCGACACGAAGTCGTACAGGTCGCCGGTGTGCATCATGTACATGCCACGTTCCCGGGCATAGCGGATGGCTTCGTCCAGATAGTGCTCGCCATAGCCCATGGATCCGGTACGCCAGGCTGCTACCTTCGCCTTCCGTTCGTCATCCCGCTCATCGGCCCGCACGATGTGCGTGTCCGAGACATGCATGACGTCGAAAGGTTTCTTTGCACCTACATGGATGGTTATCTCCTTGATATTCAACGGTTCAAACCGGCCGGCATCCCGGCGGATTCGGTCGCTGAAGTCCGGGAGCGGTGGCATTTCCGCCTGTGGGGACCGGCCACCCTTGGGCGTGCATCCCACCAGGGCCACGCCTGCCGCAGCCGCCCCGGATACCTTGATGAAATCTCTTCTGTCCATTCTTCAAATAATTACCCGAAGAGGTACCCTATTTGACGAAAACGTCGATGGGTTTCCCCCTCCAGCTCTGGGGCACTTCCAGGTTGAAAATCTGGGCGACGGTGGCGGCCAGGTCGTACTGGATCAGGGTTTCGGTGATTTCGTAGTTCTTCCGGACACCCTTGCCCCATATGACGAACGGAGTCTCGATTTCCAGGGCACTGTGCCCGCCATGGCTGTGCCCTTCGTGCCCATGGTCGGAGGTAAGGATGAGGATGCTGTCATCATAGATGCCAGCCGCCTTGACGCCCTCCACAATCCGTTTCACACGGCCGTCCACCAGAGGAAGCTCCGCATAATACTCCTCGGAACCCTGGCCGTAGGCGTGGCCCATGTGGTCCAGTGCGTCGATATGGATGAAACAGAGGGCGGGTTTCTTCTCCTGGATATACTTCACGCTCTCCTCCACGATGGATTCCGTATTCTTCTCCGGATCGTCGATCCGCTTATAGTAATCGAGACACAGGGTGTCAGCATAATTCAGGAAATCCCCCCATTCGCACACGACGCCTTTTTCCATACCGGGACGCTGTGCGGTCATCAAATGGAAGAAGGTCGGCTGCTGCTTGTGTTCAGTCAGGTAAAGGGGACGGAAGGTAGGGAACGGGTCGTTGTTCGTGATGCCGGACGACTCCACCGGCGTACCGTTCATCATGGCCGCCCAGTTGGCGCCGCTGATGGAGGGAAGGACTACGCGCTTCTGGAGCGTCCAGGAACCCTCCTGCATCATTTCACGGATGAAGGGGCATTCTCCTTCCTCCATGCACCAGCTGCCCCAGCCATCCAGGCCGATGATGATGACATGGGAGGCCAGATCCTTCTGCGGAGCTGTCTTCTGTCCGCAGCATACGGCGGCGAATGCCGCCAAAACGATTGCAATCTTTTTCATAAGATGGATGGATTATTGATTTGTAGCAAGGAAAAGGCGCTTCGGGGGCAGCGGCCCGTCATAACCGGCCGGTGTCCGGAACAGAATGTCCAACTGCTGACCCTCGCAATCCTCGAAATAGCGGAGTTCCAGGTGATGGAAACCCTCCTCCAGCTTCACGAAGGCCCAACCCGACTCCACCGAATGGGAACCGTCCCGTTCGATGAGGACCTTCCCGTCCAGCAGCAGGACCGCCCCGTCGTCCGTCGTGAGACGGATCTGATGGACCCCTTCCTCCGTGACTTTCAGCCAGGTATCGAACACATAACCGAAATGGTCCACTTCGTCCGGCTCCTCGATACGGATATCGGGACGGGTTCCCTGCCCGGTCACCTTTCCCTTCTGGAGCATTTCGCCGGTAGTCATGAAACCGCCTTCGTACCGGGTGAAGGAAACACCGTTTCCGGTCGGTTCCACTGGCATGGCGGGCATACTTTCCCAGCACTTCCACACGCTGCGGGGTCGTAAACCATTCCGTCTCCCCGTGGAAGTCCGTCACACCATCCGCGGCCGCATCCGGCGTGAAATAACGCATCTCGAAAGTGGTGGCCGTCTGCGCACCCGCCGTGACCGCCATCAGCGACCAGGCGGCAAGGACCAATAACCGCTTCATACGCATCATCATTCAAAACGGAACCAGTCAATCTCAAACAACTCGACCGGGCTGCGCCAGGAGCCCCAGTCGCCCGAGAAGGTGAACCAGAGTGCCTGGGGGCCTTCCTTGACGTCATCCACGTCGCACTCCAAAGTCAGCCACTCTCCCTTTCCGGCCGGCACGTCCACCGAGGCGACCGCCCCATAGAAGGACTGGTCCTGATGGACATCGATGCGGCCGCCGGCAAGGGTGCGCACCCGGATGGTGAACTTCTTGAGCCCGGCCGGGAAATCCACATACTTCCAGGCTGCCTTGCTGCCGTCCAGCACACCGGAGAGGACCTCCCGGTCCGACCGGCCTTCCATCAGCTGCACGTACGGGCCGCCGTTGACCAGGCAGGCCCGGGCGGCGTCGATGGTGCTGGTCGCCGGAATCGGCTTCCCGGCGCCCTGGGAAGTCATCTCCACCTCGTTGATCGTCCCGTCCTCATTGAAAGTGATGGGCTCGATGCAGGCCTTGCGGAGCTTGCTGCCGTGGTGCGTCGAGCGATGGTACAGCACGTACCACTGGCCGTTGAACTCCACGACGGAACCGTGGTTGTTCCAAACGTCGGGGTCACAACCGGCGCTGTCCACGATGACGCCCTTGTACTCGTACGGGCCGAAGACGTTCCGGGACATGGAATAGCCGATGCAGGAGGGCATGTTCTGGCGGCTCACATCGGCATAAACATAATAATACCAGCTGTTGCGCTTGAAAACGAAACTTCCCTCGTGGAAGAAATGCTCGTCTTCCGTAACGATGCCCTGGTGCAGGGTGGACATGTCCAGCGTGACCATGTCATCGTTCAGTTTGGCTCCCTGGGCGCTGAACTGGTCCCAGAAATAATAGGCCTGCCCGTCGTCATCGATGAACACGCACGGGTCGATGCCCCGGATGTCCCCGATCTGCCGTCCGTCCCGGTACGGGCCGGCGGGCGAATCGGCCACCGCCACCCCCTCGGTCCATTCCGACAGGTCGTAATACAGATAGTATTTCCCATCCTTATCGGCGATGTCCGGCGCATACAGGGCTGCATCGCTGTAGGAAACCTCGTCATACGGTCCTTTCGCCGCGAAAGTGTTCGGATGCAGGGTCCAATGCAGGACATCCTCCGTGGAAAGCATGTGATGATAGGGCGTGCACCAAGTGTCCATGGTCAGGTCCAGGGAACAGGCCACATACAGTTTTCCGTCGATGACCTTGGCACTGGGATCGGCCATGTACACGCCCATCGGGCTGATGGGATTGTAGCCGAATTCGCCGGCCACGAGGGTTTCCCGGCCTTCATGGTATTTGACATCCGGCTCCCGGGATTCCGGTTTCGGAGTGCAGTCGACGGCCAGGATGGCCAGGCTGGCCAGCAGGGATAGGGCTGCGATGACTATAGAGTGTCGATTGTCACGAATCATATCAACTATTTCTTTTCAGTGAAAACGAAATCCCGGAACCAGGCGGTTCCGCCTCTATTATCCGTATTATAGCTATACAACGCAGGACGGGCGCCTTTCCAGAATCCGTTGTGCGCAGCAAACGCTTCCCCAAAAGGCTCGAAACGCTTTCCGTCCAGGCTGTACTGGAAGGAAAATCCCCCTTCCCGGACTTCCGCGTCAAAGGAGAGACGCAGCCAGACGGCCGATGCTTGCAAGGCCAGGGAACCCAGGACCTCGCCGTCTTTTTCGATATACAGTTCCCGCCTGCCGGAAACCTGGCGGATGCCGAAGCAGTAATTGTTTCTTCCCATGCAGGCCAGACCGGCAAGTTGTCCGTCGGCCAGATCGGTCAGGTCCACCCGGACCGTATAAAAACCTTGATAGCCCATCAGTTTTTGGGACAAGGTGTTCCGTGCAGCGCGGAAGGAATCGGCCTGCAACCCGTCCAGGGCCAGGCGGCCCTTCCGCCGTGTCAGGGACCAGCCGTCGTCCTGCGGATTGTGGTTGAACTGCCATTGGAGTCCCAGCCCAGGGCCCTGGAAGGAATCGGACGAGGTGGGAAGTTCCCGTTTCCCGGCCCGGGCCGACACCGGTTTCCTCCAACAAGGGACGGGTTCTCCGATGCCGTTCCCGTCATAATCCTCCCCCATCACCGGCCAGCCGTCCTCCCAATGCATGGGCTGCAGATGGACTACGCGGCCCAGCGGGTCCTTTTCCTGGAAATGGAGGAACCACCATTCCCCGTCCGGGGTATCGACGATCGCACCCTGATGGGGGCCGTTGATGGATGTCGTGCCGGTTTCCAGCACGATCCGGCGTTCATAAGGTCCATAGAGATCTTTGGAACGGAGTATGGTCTGCCAGCCGCCCCCGACTCCCCCTTCGGGGATGCTCATGTAATAACAGCCGTTCCACTTGTGGATCTTGGTCCCTTCCGCGACCGGTCCCCGATACACGGTCACGCCATCGTCCAGCAGTTCCCGGCCGTCCGGGGACATCTTGTGGATGATGATGGGACCGGCCCCATAGAGGCTGTGTCCCAGATAGGCCTGGCCGTCCTCATCCCAGAACGGGCAGGGGTCTTCCCAGTGATAGACGGATTTCACGCAATGCAGCGGAGCCCACGGGCCGGCCGGGTCGGAAGCGGTGCTCATGAAAAGACCTTCGTCCGGCGTACAGAAATAGACATAGAAAAGCCCGTCATGCCAGCGGATGCTGGGCGCCCACGAGCCCCCGGAATAGTGTTCGTTCGCATCCCAGCCCGGCAGGTCCAGCCGGGAGTAGATCTGGGAGACGATCTTCCAGTTCACCAGGTCGGCCGATTCCAGCACCTGCATGCCCATGAAATGGAAATCCGAAGCAACCATGTAATAGCGGTCCCCGAAGCGGATGGCATCGGGGTCGGAATAATCGGCCAGCAGGACCGGATTCCGGTAATAGCCGTCCTCCGTATCTCCCCAGGCATCCGGCTCGAGCGGCCGCTCGAGCCGGATGTCGCGGGAGGAAGCGCCCACCTGGATTTCGGGAAGCCCTTGCGGGATGACGAACTTCCGGCGGGATTCGCTCCAGTACCGGAGATCCTCCCGGCGCAGCGGGACGGTGACCGTCTTCGTCTCCCCTTTCTTCAAGTGCACCCGGCGGAAACCGCGGAGCTCGCTGATCGGGGCTTTTCCCTCGTATTCGGGCAGCCGCACATAGACCTGGGCCACTTCATCACCGTCGTACCGGCCGGTGTTCTTCAGGTCGAAGGTCACGTCAACCGTATCGCCACGGTCTGCCACCCGGAGGTTGGAATACCGGAAGGTCGTATAACTCAGACCGTATCCGAAAGGATAGAGGACATCTCCGTCGAAGTACTTGTACGTGCGTTTGGTAATGTCGTAGTCATCGAAGGCGGGCAGGTCGTCCGTTCCGTAGTAGTAGGTCAGCGGCAGCCGCCCGGCCGGGTTGTACTTCCCGAACAGGACCTCCCCCACGGCCGTACCGCCTTCCTGCCCGGGGTACCAGGCATTCACGATGGCCGGGACGTTCTTGTCCTCCCAGACAATGGACAAGGGGCTGCCGGCCACCAGGACCAGCACCAGGTTCGGATTGGCGCGATATAGCTTCTGGATGTAATCCCGCTGGTCGGCTGGCAGGTTCAGGTCGTCGCGGTCCTTTCCTTCACGCTCGATATCCTTGTTGATGCCCATCACCGCCACGACAACCTGGCTGCTCCGGGCTGCCGCGAGCGCGTCCTCTACGGGTGCATCCCAAGGGACATGCGTGATACGGGCAGACTTCCCGGCGGCGGCCTTGATACCATCCAGGACGGATACCGGTGCGGTCACAGGCTCGCCGCTATAATCGCCGAACTCACATTTGTCTGCGTTCAGGCCGACGACCGCGATGCTGCGGACGCGGCCCGGCTTCAGCGGAAGCAGATTCCGGTCGTTCTTCAGCAGGACGATGGCCTCGCGGGCAGCCTGGAGAGCCAGTTCGCGATGCTTCTCCGAGCCCACGATAGCGGGATCCAGCCTATTGTAAGGATTGTGCGTCGGGTCGTCGAACATGCCCAGGCGCATCCGGGCCGTCAGGATACGGCGGGCCGCCCGGTCGATGTCGGCATCGTCCACCAGGTGCAGTTCATAAGCCCGGTGCAGCGGATCGATGTAGATGTTGTCCCCGCACTCCAAGTCCAGGCCGGCCTGCAGGGCCAGGGCGGCGGCCGTTTCATCCCGAAGCACATAGTGGTGGTCCTCTACGATGTTGCCGACAGCCCCGCAGTCGGAAACCACATAGCCGTCGAAGCCCCATTCATCACGGAGCACCGTCGTCAGCAGCCAGGGATTGGCCGTGCAGGGAATGCCGTTGATGGCGTTGTAGGCCGACATGATCGACTGGGCCTTGCCCCGACGGATGCAGGCTTCGAAAGCGGGCAGATAGTACTCCCGCATCTGCTTTTCGCTGATGATGGCGTTGCATTCGAAACGGTTGTGCTCCTCATTGTTGGCCGAGAAATGCTTGGGTGTGGAAACGACCTTCAGGTAGCGGGAATCCTTCCCCTGAAGGCCCCGGACGAAAGCGGCACCCGTCTCCCCGGAGAGGAAGGGGTCCTCGCCATAGGTCTCGGGCGTGCGGCCCCAGCGGGGATCCCGCGCCATGTTCACGGTGGGCGACCAGAAGGTCAGCAGGTCGCTGAACTGAGCCGTCTGATTCTTCCCGCGTTCCAGTTCGTTCCAGCGGGCCCGGGCCTCGTCCGAAATGACGCCGGCAATGGTTTCCAACAGGTCCGGATCCCACATCGAAGCCAGGCCGATTGCCTGCGGGAACACCGTGAACTTACCCGGACGCACGATGCCGTGCAGCGCTTCATTGCCGTGGTAATACTTGTCTATACCCAGCCTGGGCACGCCGGGCGAGGTGGCCCGGAGCAAGTCGATTTTTTCGTCCACCGTAAGACGCCCGAGAAGGTCCTCCACGCGGGTTTCAATCGGCAGGCCCTCGTCCCGCCAGGAATCGTTCTGGGCCCAGGCCGGCGCACAGAGGGCGAGCAGGGCACCGAGCAAAATACGCTTTTTCATCATCTACGTCCTTTCTTTTCGAGGTAACGGATCAGGAATTCCGGACGGTCGGTCTGGATGATGGAGGTACCCAAGTCCAGGATGGGGCCGTAAACCGTATCGGGATCGGCGGCATCGAACGCCTTGTCATCGTCATGCTCGCCGCAGAGGGAGCCCCAAATCGTATTCACCCATACTTTGGAGCCGGATTCCAGGACCTTCCGGGCCGCGCTGCGGACATGATTATTCAATTCATTGAAACACAATTCGTAAGCCATCTGAGGCTGCTTGGCGGAGATGTAACTCTTGAACTGGTCCGACTCGCCGTCCTGGACATTGCCGACAACCGGCATATACATCAGGTTGTGTGGGTGCTGGCCCAGCTTCTTCTTCACATCCGGCCAGGAATAGCCGCCCTTGATGAGGATCTGGTCCGTCACGCCCAGTTCCTCGGCGATGGCCAGCACCTCGTCGTAGTACTCATATCCCTGGTCCACATTGACCGTGATGCGGTCCTTGCAAACCTCCAGGGCCTGGCGCAGGGTGGGAATCTTAAGGCCTGGGATGTCGATGCCATGGCCACGCTTGAGGTTGAACTTCATCAATTCCTCATAGGTATAGTCCGACACCTTCCCGTGGCCGGTCGTGGTCCGGTCCAGTGTGCCGTCGTGCATCAGTACAAGCACCCCGTCCTTGGTCTTCTTCAGGTCCAGTTCCATCATGTCCACACCCATCCGGATGATGGATTCGATGGCCGGGAGCGAGTTCTCCGGATAGTTCCGCCAGTCGCCCCGGTGCGAAACGACGACCATGTACTGCGACTGGGGATCCTTGAGCGCGGCGGCGACGGCATCGGCCTTGTTCGCCGCCTTGGGGAGATGGGACACCGGACCGAACACGTTCTTCACGGCATCCAGGTACCCGTAGCCATAGCAGTCATCCGGCTGCAGATAGCTGGTTTCGGTCCATTCGTTCCAGGAATTGATGGTAATGAGCGGGTGCAGGCCGGGACGGGCGTCCACCCATTCCTTGGCCCGCCTGAGCGCCGCTTCGAAGCGCTCAGGCGTGTTTTCCTTCACCACGGCGCTCTCGCCGAAACGGGGGCTGTTGTCCCAGCCGATGGACACGTGCGGATAATACGGGATGGTGAACTCGGCGTCGAGCTTGTCCCATTCCTCATAGGCACGGTCCAGGATGGTCTGGTAGTCGTCATCCATCCAGATGTAGTGGCAGAACTGGTAGTGGGACATGCTGTTGAAGCCGAGGTCCCGGATGAAATCCTCCCGGGGCCGGCCGGCCTGGACCTTCGCCTCGTCCACGCCGCTGTAGTTGAACTGGCTGTCCCACATCGTGAACTGGAGCTCCAGGTCCGGGAACCCGGCGTCCTTCACTTCCTGCCGGAACCAGGCCAGGGCATCCCGGGCCGCCTCCACACCGCCGATCCCTTCGATGAACGTGGTCACCTCGTAGATCATGAACACCGGTTTCCCGTCGATCTTGTAGTAATTGGGCTGCTTGAAGAACAGGTCGATGTTCCGCTTGCAGATCTTCTCGAACTCCTGCCGGTTCACGCCCCCGCGGTAGATGACGTTCCCTTCCTGATGACCGGAGATGCGGGTGTCCCAGTCGTTTCCGACGTTGTGGTTGGCCCACATCAGGTAGAACTTAATCTTGTCGCGGTTCCGGGCCTTCAGGAAGCCGTCCGTGAGGGTCGTTTCCATCCAAGGGCGGCCGTCCAGCCAGTACCAGTCGAAGATGAACACGTTCACGCCGTGGCTGACAGCCTGGTCGATCTCCATCTCCATCACGGCCGGATCGGCCTCGTTGATGTACCCCCAGAGCGGGTGGCGGTCCCAGTCATGGCCCGGATACCGCTGCTGCATTGTGAGCACAGTTTCCCACTCGCCCAGGCCCATGGGCCAGAAGGGCCGCAGACGCGGATCGTTGGCAGCGTAGGCCGGATACAGGTAGGCGGCCACGTCATAAGTCTGGGCGGTTACCGTGAAAAGCGAGAAGGCGAGGGCAGCAGAAATCAGCAGTCTTTTCATATTAGGTCTTATAAGTATAAATTCAATCCGATGCCGATTACGTGTTCGGCCGGGACTCCGTTGAAAGCATAATACAGGTAATAGGCTTCAAACTGGATCTTGTCTGAGAAATCATAGTTGCAGGCTACGTAATGGCGCGTTTTCTTCCAGGAATCGCCCCAGGTGAACACCTCCACCGCGACGTACGGACTCCAGCGGCTCTCCGGGATGGCGTACTGGACCTTCAAGCGGGAGCGCAGGACATTCCCTTCCTCTCCCAGGGCCGGCGTCCAGCTGTGCACATACCGCTCCCGGACGGCCACCTTCAAGTTTCCTGATTTCAGCGTCCCGGTCAGGTCCAGGTTGAGTTTGTGTGTATGGAACGACGGCTCCTGCAGGTAGTCATAGGCCACATCGGCCTTGAGCCAGGGAAGGACCTTCACGCCCAGGGTCGTCCGGGTGTACCAGCACTCCAGGCGTCGGTACTGATAGTTGTCATGTTCGAAATAGAAGGTCCCGAAGAACCGACTCTTCCCGAAATCATGGTTCACCTCGATGAACTCCCAGCCGCCGAAGGTATTGTCCTCCGCCTCCTGTGCCCGAAGGCACAGGGGGAACAGGCAGACAAGAAGCAGGATCGTCCGTTTCATCAATCCTCGTCCAAGGGAACCCATACTTTCATCTTCCCGGCAGCCCGGTTGTCCCAGGCGAAATACGGAATGAAAGTGAGCGTCCGGCCCCCCGCATGGGCCGTAATCTCCGTCAAGGGATGTCCCCACCACTGGCGCTTGTCCAGCGGAGTCAGGTCGAACTGCGCATCCTCCGTCAGCCGGAGACTGTCAAAACCTTCGGGATTGTCCGCTTCCTCCAGGCAATAGACGATGGGACCGCGCTGGATGGCGCGCTTGCCCACATCCTCCTTCACGCGGGGATCGGCGGCGACGACCTCTACCGGCATGGCAAAGACAAGCTCGATCAGGTCCCCGTCGGCCCATTTCCCGGCCAGGACGGCATAACCGTTCTCGACGGGCGCAGTCACGGCCGCGCCGTTCACGGAGAGGGTGTAATCCTTGCACCAGGCCGGAATCCGGAGGCGGATTTCCGTCTTGACGGGCTTGTCCATGCCCAGGGTCAGCTTCGTGTCACCATCCCAGGGATAGGTGGTTTCCTGTTTGACCCGGATGTCCTTCCCTTGCAACTTCACGGTCGTCTCGCTGCCCATGTACAGGTTGACCCAAAGGCCCTCCTCCGAGGTCCCATAGACATAATTGCCCACGGAAGGGAGGAACCGGCAGATCTGGCTCGGGCAGCAGGCGCAGCCGTACCAGGCCTGGCGATGATGGTTCCCTTCCGACTCCAGCGGATTTACGTAGAAGAAACGGTCCCCTTTCAGGGAAATGCCTGCCAGGGCGCCGTTGTACAGGGAACGCTCCATGACATCGGCATACTTGCCGTCCCCGGTGAACTGCAGCATGCGCCAGTTCCAGAGGACCATGCCCACGGAGGCGCAGGTCTCGCAGTAAGCCGTCAGGTTGGGAAGGTCGTAGTCCTCCGTAATGCCTTCATTGCGGGATGACTGGCCGATACCGCCGGTAATGTACATATTCCGGTTCACCACATGGTCCCACAGACGGTCCAGAGCGTCCATCAGGCCCTTGTCCCCGGTATAGGCGGCCACATCCGCCATGCCGCAGTAAAGATACATGGAACGCACGGCGTGACCGGTGATCCGGGAAAGGTCGCGGACCGGGACCTCATCCTGGTAATAGATGGCCGGCCAGGTCCGCTCATCCCCGTAGGAACCGTACCCATGGCCGCGCTGGTCCAGCAGCCAGGCGGCGAAGTCCAGGTACTTCTTTTCACCCGTCACCTCGAACAGTTTCACCAGGGCCAGCTCGATTTCCTCGTGCCCCGGCACCCAGTGGCGTCCCTCCGGACCGAAAACGGACATCATATGGTCGGCGAAACGGATGGCCACGTCCAGCAGCTTCCGTTTGCCGGTGGCCTTGTAATAGGCGACGGCCGCCTCCGTCATGTGGCCGGCGCAGTACATCTCGTGCCGGTCCATGTCCTTCCATCGGTTCTCCAGTCCGGTGAGGGTATAGAAGGTATTCAGGTATCCGTCAGGTTGCTGGGCCGCCGCGAACTTGTCGATCCACTCGTCACACTTGGCTTCCAGTACCGGATCCGGCTCGACCTGCAGGGAATAAGCCATCCCTTCCAGGGCCTTGTACACATCGGAATCGTCGAAGAAGATGCCCGAATGCTCCCCTTCCCCCTTCGCCGCATACTCGAAATTCCGGATGCGGCCGGTCTGGTTCTCGATCTGGTCGATGCACACCGGCAGGGTGACATCCTTGTGGATCAGGAGCCGGGGGGTCCAGAAGCCGTCGTCGATCTTCACATCGGCAAAGCTCACCGGCGTCATCAACTTCCCGTTATCCGGTTCCTTCGCAGGGGCACAGGAGAACAGGTTCAGGGCGGAGAGCCCCAGGAAATACAGGGTCAAACGTCTCATGGATCAATGGAATATAGCTGTTTCTGGAATGGGTTCGAAAGTGTCGGAAGACGGGCGTTTCCAGGCCCATGCGAGGTTCTGCCCCTCATAGTCTTCCAGGTATAGGAGCCGGAAGGCGTGCATGCCCTTCCGGAGGGCGATGTGGCCGGTGGCCGTATAATTGGCATGGGATCCGTCGCCGTTCACGGCCAGACGGCCGTCTATTTCCAGGACCGCGCCGTCGTCACTCGTGACCGCGAACTCCCAGAGTCCCGCTTCCGGGACATCCAGATAGCCCGAGAAGATGAAGCCGAAATGGTCCTCGTCCGTAGCGCCCAGGATGGAAGGAGCCGGGAGAATACCGCGGTCCACCGCCGGAGATGCAGCCACCTGCGCCGTGCGCAGGAATGCCCCCCGATGATAGGTAAAACGACAACCCGGCTGCAATTCGCCGGTGGTCACGGCCGGGAGGTACTCGATCGGAAAGGCATGGGAATGCAGGAGCGGGCTCGGAGCGCACCCCGGCTTGAAAGCCCGCGCTTGCAGGATGCAGTCTTCCGTGATGGAGAACGGTCCTTCATAGCGGGCCGATGCTTCCGTGGGCTCGGACCCGTCCAGCGTGTAGTGGATCCGGGCATCCGGCGTACGGCTCAGAAGCTCCGCCGTGAAGGTTCCGTCGAAGAAACGGGGGTCGCCCGTCAAATACGGGGTCGAGACCAGGGTTTCCTTCGTCAGGGAATAGGGAACCGGCAAGCCATCCCGGTCCGCGCAGGGTTTCCTGGAAAGCCGGAAGGACAGTTCCCCGCCCTGCATCAGTTCATCGTAAGTAATAAACTGTCTGTCAACGGGTTTTCCATTCCATCGGACATCCTTCACGTAAGGGCGCTCCGGATGGTCGGCTACGATGACCAGCTTGCTTCCGTTCGGGAGTGCCACCGTCGCTTTCCGGAAAAGCGGCGCTCCCAGGACGAATTCCCCGGTTCCGGGACAGATCGGATACAAGCCCAGGGCGGAAAGCACGTACCAGGCGCTCAGCTGGCCGCAGTCCTCGTTGCCGCAAAGGCCGTCAGGCGCCGGCTGATAGAGTTCCTCCAGGATCCGTCGGACCAGGCGCTGCGACTCGGAAGGCGCACCCAGGAAGGCATAGAGCCAGGCCGTTCCATGACTGGGTTCGTTCCCATGGGCATAGAGGCCCATGAGCCCGGTGATGTTGCCGTCATGGACCGTTTCCGGCCGGTTTTCATCGGCGAAGAGGGAATCCAGGGAAGCGCGGACTGCACCGGGGCCGCCCATCAGGTCCGTATAGCCCCGCATGTCGTGCGGGACATAGTGGCGGTACTGCCAGGCGATGGCTTCCGTATAATCCCGGGAGGAACCCGCCGGATCGAAGGGCGTACGCCAGTTCCCGTCCGATTCCTTCCCGCGGAAAAAGCCCGTGGAGGGGTCCAGGAGGTTCCTGTACCGAAGCGCCCGGGCATCATATTCCGCAGCGATGTCCGGATGCCCCAGGGATTCCGCCATCCGGGCGATGCACCAGTCGTCATAGCAGAACTCCAGCGTCTTGGACACCGATTCGGGGGTGAAGTCCGACGGCACATAACCGTAGGCATGATACCATTCCGAGGCCGGGTCCAGGTTCGAGGAACGCACCATCGCCTCCAAGGCCTTTTCCCCGTCGAACGTGCGGATGCCCCGCAGCCACGCATCGGCCATGACGGAGACGCTATGGTAGCCGATCATGCAGTCCACGTCCACCCCGCCGAGGGCCCAGAGCGGCAGTTTTCCGTCACGTTCGAACGTTCGGACGAGACTGTAGGCCATGTCCCCTTCCATTTCCGGATTCAGCAGGATCATGAGCGGATTCCAGGTCCGGTAGGTATCCCAGAGCGAAAGGGTGGAATAGAAAGGACGCTCCCCGACGTCGCTGAGGAGATTGGGCGCGATCAGCGTATGGTACAAAGCCGTATGGAAGTTTGTCCGCTGCGCAGGCGTGCCACCCTCGACGACAACCTTCCCCAGCTGCGCTTCCCAGAGCGCCTCCGACGCTTCCAGGATGCGGTCGAAATCGCAGGCGGGCGCTTCTGCCAGCCGGTTGCGGCAGGCTGCCTCCGCATCCGTCGGCGACAGCCCCACGACGATGGTCAGTTCCTTCGTATCGGCCGGGAAAGTCAGCAGATAGCGGTCTCCCCCGTCCGGCTCGCAGGCGAGAAAAGGAACGGAGAATGCCGCCGAGAAGAACATCCATCGGTCCGGAGCCCATCCGGACACATGCCGGCCGCCTTCGATTTCACGGTCAGAGACCTGCCGGAAACTGATCCGGTCCGGATGTGTGTCTCCGATGTTGTAGCGCAGGTCCACCCACAGCTTCCGCTCCCCTTCCCCCTGGAAGGTATAGCGCTGGCAGCCGGTTCGGGGCAGGGCCGTCAGTTCTACGGTGATATCCTGCACCCGGACCCGGTAGTAGCCGGGAGAGGCCGTCTCATCATCCTTGGAGAACGGAACGGGCTCCCGGAAAGGCGTAAAGAGGAAATCGCCCAGGTCCACGCCACCGGTACCGCTCAAGTGCGTATGGGAAAAGCCTATCAGCGTCGTGTCCTTGTCCCGGTAGCCCGAGGCGGCCTCCCAGCCCGAATTGTGCGTATCCGGGCTCAATTGGACCATGCCGAAGGGTGCCGTGGCCCCGGGGTAGGTATGGCCATCGCCGCCCGTGCCGATGAAGGGATCGACACAATCCAGGGCCGGTTTCGGGGACGTAGCATTCGGAAGGGACTCCTTTTCCGGCATCCGGATGACCAGCACCCAATCCTCCCCGTCCGGCTTGGGGGGCAAGGCCCAATAGCCGTCTTCCTCCCGGACGGGCAAAGCCGCCTCCTGGAAGCCGCCGGTGCGGGGATTATACCATTGGATATCCATCCCTGCTCCGGGAATCAAGGTGGAGATGCGGCCGGTCTTCGTCCCCTTCCCATAGAAATAAAGCAAATGCACCCGGTTCGTTCGGGCATAGACAGCGGCCCCGGAAGCATCCCGGAAAACGGGATTGCCGGGAATGACGGGCGCCAGGTCCCACCAGTCGAACGATTCCAGCAGGCTCCTTAAATGCCTCATCTGCAAGGCACTGGGATATTCCAACGCTTCCTGCCAGGGAGTTGCCTTCATTTCCGGGGTGATGTACTCCACCCCGTCGAAAGAGGTGGTATCCGCATCGAAGCCGCCGTGGTAATACCAGATGTCGGCGGCGCCGTAGCCATAGCCGCAGAAACCGGACAGGAAGGAAATCCATCCTTGGGCCCGGGAACCGAAATCCATCGTCCACAGGCCGCAGTACCGTCCTTCGTAGTTCACGGCCGGACGGTCGGACTGCCAATAATCCCGGACGGCCTCAGGCTGGGGAGATTCATGCAACGGCGGGGACCACTGGGCGGCCCACCAGTTGTGGCCGGTCCGCTCGGAAACCGGTTCAGGCAGGAACACAGATACGCCATTCCCATCGGCATGGGATTCTTCCGGTTCCGTCCCGGCGCCGGTAACGCTCGTGTTCACCGCATTCTCCTGATGGGCGGAAAGCGGATGGGAATAAGGGTCCGCCGCATGGATATATGCCGCAATCTTTACCCAAGGGTTGTTACGGTAGTCAAAGAACCGGCCGCCGAACTCGGCGTAGGAATCATTGTCAATCTCCTGGGCGAGGGTCCAAAGCACCGGATAGGCCCCGAAGCGGGCCACCCAATAGCGGGCAAGGGCCTGCAAGGCTTCCTCATCGGAAGCCAGTTCCTCGGACAGGTCCGAAGGGAAGAAAAACTCCGCATTCGCGTGCAGCAGGCCGGCATCGGCGATAAACTGGTAATAAGCGTCGGCCTTTCGGAATCCGTCGATGTCTTCCGCATCCACGCGGCCATCCTGCAGATGGAAGGGAGCACCGATCGGTTCGCTTTGGATGACGGTGAAGCCTTGTTCCACCCGGCGCCGGACAATGCGCTTGAAATGGTCGTCGGACAGTTCCTCCGCGTACATGCCCCAATGGGTGTCGCCCAGGTAGAAAAAGGGCGTTCCATCGGCATACATAAGGTATTTCGTCCCTTTCCGGGCCTTGATAAAGCCATGCCGGTACATGGCCAGGTCCCCCGTGTATTTCCGGCAGCGGAGACTCCCCTTCCGGCCATCCAGGGCCGGGTCTTCCGGGCAGACACTCTTCCAGGTCCAGCGGCCGGATTCCGGCAGGGCGAAACGGACCACGAACCGGTCCCCACCGTCCCAGAAGGCGGGAATCGTCAGCGTCCGGCCCGACCCCCTGCTTGCAAAGCAGACGTCCATCCGGACCCGGTCTCCACCCCCGGCGTCGTAACTCCGGGAAGCCGTGAACGCCAGTTCGCTCACCCGCCAGGTTTCCGCGGCCCTGTCACAGGAGAGGGCCGTCAACGCCAGAATCAGCGCAAAACAATGTCGGAAGACCGGGAAGACTCTGTTCATAAAAGGCTGATGCTTACAGGGCCCAGCAGGCCGGAGGACTGAAGGTCGTCCCCGGCTTCATAGGGCTGGTTGTTGGTCCAGGTCTTGCGCTCCCCTTCCGGGAGCTTCTCATCCGCGATCAGGCGGTTGCGCCAGTTGTTGTACACGGTGATTTCCAGGGTGTTCTCCCCGGCTTTCACCAGGTCGGAGATGTCCAGGCGGTACGGGAAGGTCCAGACGCCGCCGGCGTCTTTCCCGTTCACCCGGACCGACGCGAGGACCCTCACGTCCCCGAGATCGAGGACGATGCGGGAGCCCCTCGCGGTTTCCAGCGTGAAGGTATTCTTGTACACGGCCTTGCCGGAATAGTACTTGACCGCCTCGTCGTCGCAGGCTGTCCAGTCCGTCAGTTTCTCGAACGTGCGGCTGAAAGCCGGATTCCCGGCCGAGGCCGCGAAATCCACGGTCCACGGGCTGTCCAAAGAGGCTTTGCCACGGTCAGCATGGCTGAAAGAATCTGCCGTTCTGGCGCTCTTCCGGAAGATAATGAACACGCTTTGCAGGCGGTCCAGATCCAATTCGGCGCCATCCCAACCCGTGACGGTCCCGGTCACAGGATCCCAGATTTCGGCGCCGAGGGACGGGTTCACCCGGAAGGAAGGCCGGATGCTGACAGGTGTATCTTCCTGATTGGATACGAAATAGATTTCACCGTCGGAGCCTAAGGTCCGATGGATGAACAGCACATTGCCCTCGCCCTCATACGTGAAGTCGGGTTGCTCGCCCAGGTCGTCGAGCACCTGGTCCAGCGGGGTTCCGGCCGGATAGCAAAGGCCTTTCCCGCTGCCATTCCACGCCTGTTCCGCCAGTTTCTGCACCTGCTGGTCGGCCTCGAAGATGCCGTGCTGCATACTGGGCGAACGTTTCGGGGCATCCCCCACGATGGACAGCCCTTCCTGCACCAAACTGGCGATCGCTTCCAGCACTTCCGGCCGCATCGTTTCCTGCTTCGGAAGCACCAGGACCCGGTATTCCATGCCGCTGTCTAGCACGAGTTTCCCGTCCCGGACACGGGCGTGGTGACGGAGGACATCGGCATTGACATAGTCGAAACTGTAGCCTGCGGGAAGCGGCGGATCGGTCACGCCGGTCATCTTGGGCGCGTCCTCGCCGATGAAATAGGCCACGTCGGCGACATACCGGCCCTGCTGCAGGAGGAAATTGCAGCGGCGGAGGTACTCGATGAACGGGCCCATCCCGTCGAACCAGGTATTGTTCCGGTTGAACTCATTCCCGAACCAGGCATCCCGGCCGGGCTGGCGGTCATCGGGCTGCTGGATATACAGGTGCAGGAGGTTCGCGTTGATGCCTTCGCAGAAGAAACGGTCCACCCGCTGCTTCATCTGGCGCGGGTAGCGGTTGAACGGCGGGCCCCCGGCCGTGCAGGATTCCGCCCAGATCCGGTTCTTGCCGTAGATGTGGCCGCAGGAGGATGCCGCCCGGTTCTCGATGTCGCCGAGGGTGCCTTCGCTCCAGTATTCGCCGGCAATCTGGTCGCTCTGGCTGCCGTACAGGAGGAACTCGCTGGGGAATCCCCAGTGCCCGTAGCATTCCAGCCAGGTCTCCAGGCCGTCGGCATGCGCCTTCTCCCGGAGACCGCCCACGTAATCATAGGCGACGCGGTCCGCCACCAGGCGGCGAAGGTCCCACAGGAAGCGCTCGCTCTCGTCCATCGTATTCACGACAAGGCCCTGGAGGACAGGAAGATACGGGAAAGGATCATAGCCGTATGCATCCTTGAAAGCCTGCGCCATATCGTCGGTCCAGTTCTGGCCGCCGGTCTCGTAGCTGTCTTCCACCACCACCTTCCAGGTCTTTCGGTCTGCAGCCGGGATGCGGCGAAGGAGTTCGCCCACGAAGGCATCGTAATGCTGCGCAATATATTTCCGGCTCATCTTGTCCACCTCCAAGCCCGTTCCTTCCGGCACGGCGGGAGAGTTGGTGACGCCGGTCGACTGCATGTAGCTCACAAGGACCGTCCATTTCCCGTCCGGCACTTTCCAGCGGAGCTGTCCGTCCTTCACCAGACCGGTCAGGTCCTGCAGGGTGTAATCGTCCACGCAGTAGCGGAAATTGACATACTCCGGCGTTTCCCACAGGTAGGCATCCCACAGGGGAAGCGGCTCCTGGAACATCTTGGCGAGGGTTTTTTCCGCATAGCGGGGCATATAGGCCACTTCGGAGAGGGTGACGGTGAACGTGCCGTCGGACGGGGCGTCCAGCTGCAGTTCATAGGTTCCCGCCGGGGTTTCGACCAAGTTCTCGACCCAGGGTGCCAAGGGTTTGAAGCCCACGTTCAGACCTAGGTTGTGGCGGTCATAAGTGAACGCGGCCACGTCCTTCCCGTCCAGGGAGAGCCGGACCGGGGTCCATTGTTCGCCGTCACTCTTCAGGACCAGCGAACGGACGGTGAACGGAACCTGCATCTTCAGGACCGCAGGAACACCTTCGCGGGTCTTGAGAGTCCAGGTCCGGGATTCTCCCTTCACCGACAGCCAGGCCTGGACCGCGATAATGCGGTCAGGCGCCACATCCGGGAGCGTCAGGAGCTGTTCGCTCCCATTTCCCGTCACCTCCTGGAAATGGCCCTCTACATACTTCATGCTTTGTTCCGGGGTAATCCACGGGCCGCCGGACTGGCTCCATCCCGGGCAGTTGAACATCCCGATCTCGATACCCAGTTCCCCCGCCTTTTTCATCGCGGTATGGGTGATGTCCCACCATTCGTCGGAAAAAAGCGGCACCGGGCCGTCGGCATCACCCTCGGACTGGTTGCCGATGAAGGCCCGCGTAATCCCGATGCGCTTCATCGCCTCCAGGTCCTTCACTACGCCCTCCTTGGAGATATGGTTGTCCAGCCAATACCAGTACACGGCCGTCCGGATGGAATCCGGCGGTGTCTGAAATCCCTCCTCCAGGGCCTTCCAACGGTTGTTGCAGGCGCTCAGGAGGATCAATCCGAGAATCCCGGCCCAGGTGATGAAAACAGTCCGTCTCATGCGCTTCGGTTTAAATGGAGCCTCCGGTCACGTACACCCTGCCGCCGGAGACCTTTTCGGCCGCGTTGCGGCCCAGCCAGACCTCGAACCACCCTTCCTCCACGCGCTGGACCATATGGGCATCCCACAGCGCAAAGCGGCGGTACGGGACTTCCAGCTCCACTTCCCGGCTTTCACCGGGCTTCAGGGTGACGCGCGTGAAAGCGACCAGTTCCTTCATGGGACGGACCACGGAAGCCAGCTCGTCATGGGCATAGAGCTGGACGACCTCGTCGCCTTCCACGGTTCCGGTGTTGGTCACCGTTACCTTCACGCGGAGGTTCTCTCCGGCCGCCAGTTTCTCCGGCAGTTGCAGGTCGCCGTATTCGAAGGTTGTGTAACTCAGTCCATAGCCGAACGGGAAGAGCGGCGAACCGTCGTTCTCCACATAGCCGTAGCCGCGGCCGCTGGGCTTGATGGAATAGTAGTACGGATTCTGGCCGATGGAACGCACCCAGCTGAAGGGCAGGCGTCCGCCAGGGTTCCGGCGTCCGGTCAGGACATCGGCGACGGCCCTGCCGCCCTGCTCGCCCGGATACCAGGCTTCCAGGACGGCTGCAGCGTCATCAACCCAGTCGGAGATGTCGATGACCGCCCCATTGTGCAGGACCACGACCACCGGCTTCCCGGTTGCGATGAGGTCGCGGACCATCTTTTCCTGGTCGATGTTGACACGCTTCTCCTGCGGTCCGCCAATGATGGTTGCCCCCTCTTCCCTACGCAGGGTCATGCTGGCCGAGGGAAGTTGGAAACTACTGCGGTCAGCCCCCTCCTCTTCGGTAATGGAAGGGAAGAAAAGGAGGACATCGCAGTTGCGGGCGTCCGGATTGACCAACACCTCGGCCTGTCCGGCAAAAGCCTGACGCAAACCTTCGTATGGCGTAATGGCCCCGTCGCCCATCCAGCCGCCGTAGCCGCCGCTGTAATCGCCCAGGTTCAGGGTATTGGCGGCCGGTCCATACAGGCCAATCCGGCGGACACCCTTCAGCGGCAGGAGCCCGTCATTCTTCAGGAGCGTCATGGACTTGACGGCGCTCTCGTAGGCGAGTTCGCGATGCGCTTGGCTGCGGACGGTCCCGTCGGCCTTCGCGGCATCGACGAAGGGTTCGTCAAAGAGACCCAGTTCGAATTTGAGGGTGAGGACCCGGCGCACGGCCTCGTCCAGGACGGACATCGGAATACTGCCGTCCTCCACTTTCGCGAGAAGCCCAAGCGAGGTGTTGTGCAGCTGGAGGTCCAGTCCGTTGTTGAGGCACATAGCCAGGGCGTCATCCTCCGTCTCCGCCAGGCCGTGATGCCTTTGGACGATGCCGACGGCATCGTAGTCGGAGACCACGATCCCCCGGAAACCCCATTCTTTCTTGAGAATATCCTTCAACAGACGTCCGTTGCAGGAGGCAGGAATGCCGTCCACGGCGTTGTAGGCGCTCATGATGCCGCGGGCTCCGCCTTCCTCCACACAGGCGCGGAAGGGTTCCAGATACACTTCCCGCAGTTCCCGCCAGGAGGTCGTAGAGGCAAAGGAATCGTGCCCGCCCTCGCCGTAATTGTCCACGAAATGCTTGGGCGTTGCCACGACACCTCCCTCTTCCAGGGCCTTCACATAGGCAACGCCCATCCGGGAGTTCAGCAGGACATCCTCGCCGTAGCTTTCCTGACCGCGGCCCCAGCGCTGGTCGCGCGTGATGTTGATGACCGGGGCATAGACCTGCCGCACGCCTACGGCGCGCAGCTCCTCGGCTACCACCTGGCCCACCCGGTAATACAGGTCTTCATCGAAGGTCGCGCCCATGGCGATGCTCTGCGGGAAGCAGGTGGCGCTCCCCCACTGGGCGCCGTGCAGGGCTTCACCGTGCTGCAGCACCGGAATCCCCCAGCGGCTGGCCGCCATGGAGCGGCGGGTGTCCTCGTTGATGGCGTCGGCCACCTCGCGAGGCGTGGCTCCCTTGAGGAAGTGCCCCACGTTCCGGATATGGCCGGCGGGATAATTCCGTTTCACATAGAACTCGCCCCCGAACAGGAGCTGGGCCGTGATCTGCTGCACTTTCTCTTCCGTGGTGAGGCGTCCCATCAGGTCCTTCACGCGCTTGTCCACAGGAAGGGAAGCGTCCCGGAACTTCATGCCGGCCGTTTTTTCCTGCTTGAAACTGAGTGGGAGGCGATGCTTGCCAGGCCCGAGGGCCTTGCGAAGATAGGTTTCCGGGAGAGAGACCTCCGCGAGCGTTCCCTCCGGAACGACCACTTCCATAAAATTGCCGCTCCGGCTGTATGTGACGGAAACCGTACCCGCCACCGTGGGGAACGAGAGGGCGCATTCGTCAAAGACGGCGGCATCCGGCCGCACGGAGAAGCGCTTCCAGCCGGGCTCCGAAGGCGTGACGCCCAGCATCCGGGCCGGAAGGACGGCCAGCGGGCCGCCGCTCCAGGCATGGTTCACGCTTCCGCAGTCCCAGTCTCCGTCCACGCCCACGTTCCAGTTCTCGAAAAGGGTGTCGTGGTCGGGGTGATTCACCATGAAGTCGTATCTGCGGCGTTCCCGCTCCAGCGCATAATCCCCGTGGCCGATGGCGAAGAGCGCTTCCATCACGTACTTTTCCATGTAGGGGCTGGCATGCTCCTGGGTCTTGAACACCTCGAAGAGCGCATCGTACCGGTCCCGGTCGGCCAGGCCGGCCAAGACCGCCAGGGCGTTCACCCGGTCATCGGTTTCGCCCGTATACTCCGGGTGCCTGTAGCAGGTTCCCGTCCAGGCGACACGGTTGATGGCCTCGCACAAGGCCAGCATCTGCGCCCAGTACCCGGAGCCTTCGCCCGTCAGCCCGAGGGCATCGGCCATATCGGAGACGGACTGCAAGGCCAGCACGTACCACAGGTTCTGCAGCAGGCGCATGTCGCGGTTGTCGCCCCAGTCCCCCCAGTTCCAATCGCCGTCATGCCATTCCACCAGCCCGTCCTGGCCGATATGGTAGGTGGCCAGGTACTTCTTGACAATGGGATAGGCATGCCGGACGGTCTCCAGGTCTCCGGTGTTCATGTAATAGTTCCAGATGCCGTAACGGCCCACGGCGGCCAGCATCTGGCAGGGCAGTTCCACGCCGTAATTGCCGGGGATGGGCGAGAAAAGGATGTCGTCCGGACGCTGCCAGTCGCAGAGCTCGCGGATTCCCTTGCGGATCAGGGAGTACAGGGACGGGGAATACGTGTAGAAACTCTCCCCCAGGATGGTCACGATGTCGCCCCACCACTGTCCCCGTTCCCGGTCCGGACAGTCGAAGAACGTGTCGCGGGCATTGACATAGATTGTCCGCAGGCCCTTCTCCCAGAAGCGGTTGTAGAAGGGGTCGGAACAGTGGAAAGTGCCGGCCGGAGAGGCGTCATACCCGGTTTCCCGGTATTTCAGGGCCGTCACCCGGGCGCCATGGTCCACCGTCAGGATGATTCTCTGTCCGCTGAGCCAGCCCAGGGATTCATATTCCTGCTTGCCCGCCTTGGTGATGTACTCCGCGCGCAGGCATTCTTCCCCCACCCGGGCATGGTCCGTCTCGATGACGATCCGATGCCCGCCCTCCGTGTCTTCTACGGCCAGCACGGGCGTCATCTGCATGTTGTGCGGCAGCAAGGCGACCAGGGTGTCGGCCTCGGCGCCGGGACGGGTCTCGAAAGCGACGGACTGGATTCCGAAGTTCTTCCATTGCGGAATGGGACGGGAGTGCAGGACGCCCAGCGTATTGTCCAGGGCGACGGCCGGGACGAAGCCGTCCAGCGGTCCTGTCTGCCAGTTCCCCAGGTCCTTCCGGGCGTCGAAGGCGATGCTGGACTCGGGCAGCCGGTAATTGGGCGCGGGAAGGTCCTCGGCCGTGCCGTAGGCGGGATGGACGCGGCACATCCACGGGGCATCCCCGAGAGCGGGCGCATCGAACCACAGCTGCGGCTTTCCGCTGCCCAGGTGCGAGAAGCCGTCCTTGCCGAAGTACCAGAGCAGCAGGGCCACCTGGTTATCCCCCTTCCGGAGATACGGGGCCAGGTCCAGCTCGTCGAAATAGCTGTCCCGCGGATTGGGGCCACGTTTCAGCCCGCCTTCGAACACCACGAGCCGGCCGTTCACCCAGAGCCAGTACTTGCTGTCCACGGCGATCCGGGCCGGAGCCGAGGCCGGAACGGCGTCCAGCCGGACATCCTTCCGGAAAGCGATCCATTGGTTCGGCGCCTCCGTCGCCCCGGGGCAGCCCAAGGTCCGGTCGATTTCGACGGTAACCTCTTTCGGAGGTTCCCACCGGGACGCATCCTCCGGGGCCGTTTCCGGCTGGCCGCAGGAAGCCAGCGCCATCAGCGCAATGAAAACAAACGCGATTTTCCTATTCATGGTACAGCATGTCGGCAGGAAGGTTGAACGCGGAGATGCCGGGGCCTTTCAAGCCCACTTCGATGTATTCCTCGGCAAAGTTGTCCCAGAAACCGATCTCCAGCCGGTGGAAACCGGCTTCCATCGTGAGCCAGACCTCCTGGTATCCGCCCCCGTCATAGTCCATGTTCAGGACGGTCTTACCGTCCAGTACCAGACGGGATCCATCGTCGGAACGGAGTAAGAACCGATAGACACCGTCCCGGTCCACCTTGAGCAACCCCTTGAAAATGAGGCAGAAATGTTCCTCCCGCTGCTTGAGCGCCGAGGTGATGACCGGCGTAATTCCACTGTCCTTCTCCGGGACGGAAAGGAATTCACCGAGGCTCATGCACTCGCCTTCGCGGTAGCTGTAGCGAAGGCCCTGTCCTTGAGGAGCGGCATCCTTCACGGCCGGGAAATAGTCTCCGCGCTGCATATTGAACACATCGTTTACCGGCCAGGAAAGAGGTTTCTTGAGCTGGTAGGCCGCCGTCGCGCGGATATCGGCGGAAGAAGCACCGAAGAGGATCTTATACGCTCCTTCCGCAGCCTCCCAGGCTGACGTGAGCTCATTGAAAGAAGCCAGGGAATAGTTGTCCACCTTCATGGTAAGCACCTGGCTCTCACCGGGCTGGAGGAGCCGGGTCTTTCCGAAGCCCTTGAGCTCGTACACCGGTTTCTCCAGGCCGCCGGCAGGGGCGGCCACATAGAGCTGCACGACCTCCTTGCCGGGCACGTCGCCCGTATTGGTGACGGTGACAAAGGCGGTGAATCCGTCAATGCCTGCCTTCACCACAGGCTTGGAATAACCGAAAGTCGTGTAACTGAGGCCATGACCGAAAGGATAGGAGACTTCCACCCCCGCCGTCTGGAAATAGCGGTAGCCCACCCAGATGTCCTCCGAGTAGCTGGTGAATTCCACATTCTCCGTCGCATGCCATGGCGAGAGCGGATCGTAGTCATAGGGGAAATCGGCCGACGAGGGGATGTCCAGGAAACCGCCTGGAAAAGTCATGGGCAGCTTGCCGGATGGATTCACCTTTCCCGTCAGGACGTCGGCAATGGCGTTGGCGCCTTCCTGGCCGGGAGACCAGGGCAGGACGATGGCATCCACCAGATGCTTCCAGGAAGCCGTTTCCACGACCCCGCCTACATTGAGGATCACCACCACCCGCTTCCCCCGGGTGCGATAGGCCTTGTTCAGGTTCGCCAGCAGTTCCCGCTCCGTGGCGGAGAGTTCGAAGTCGTTCTCCACATGCCTGTCCTTCCCTTCCCCGGCCTGACGTCCGAAAACCACCACAGCCACATCGTTCAGAAGAGCCTGGAACCCGATGGATGAGGCGGTAAGAAACGGTTCCTCCCGATACTCGTTATCCTCCACGGGCTCGATCGAGAATCGGTGCTTCAGCGCCGGCGCTTCCAGCGCGTAATACTTCTTGAGACCCTCGTCCAGGGTGAATCCGGCGTTCTCCAACGCCTGGGTAATGGTGACCACGTAAGGCTTGGTCACTTCGCCGGAACCGGTGCCGCCGGCGATGAAGTTCTCGCTGGAAATGCCGTACAAGGCCACTCTTTCGTTCCCCTGGAGGGGCAGTGTATGACGTTCGTTGCGAAGCAGGACGATGGACTCGGCAGCCGCCTCCCGCGCCGTGACGGCATGGGCCTTCAGGTCGGGGTGGCTGGAATAAGGATACTTGCGGAAATGGGGGGTCTTCACGACATACTCCAGGATCCGCCGGACGTTGCGGTCGATTTCCTCCATGGAGATGCGTCCGTCCCGGACCCCGGCAAGGATCCGCTCGATCTCCACATCGGCCCCGGGATCCATCAGGTCGTTGCCGGCCTTGACGGACTGGACGGTATTGTCCTTGAGCCCCCAGTCCGTGATCACGATGCCGTCGTACCCCCACTCGTCCCGGAGGACCGTGGTCAGGAGGTCGTAGTCCTGCTGGGTGTATTTCCCGTTGAGTTTGTTGTAGGAACTCATCACCGTCCAGGGATGGCCTTCCTTCACCGCGATCTCGAAATTCTTCAGGTAGATTTCCCGGAGCGCCCGGCGACTCACCAGCGCATCGTTCTCGGTCCGGTTCGTCTCCTGGTTGTTCACCGCATAGTGCTTGATGGAGGTTCCGGTTCCGTTGGACTGGATGCCCCGCACATAGGCAGCCGCCATCTTGCCGGAAAGGAGCGGGTCCTCCGAGAAGTACTCGAAGTTACGGCCGTTGAGCGGATTCCGGTGGATGTTCATGCCCGGAGCGAGCAGTACGTCCACACCGTATTCCAGGACCTCGTTGCCCAGGACGGCGGTCGTACGCTCCACCAAGTCGATGTCCCACGAACTGGCCAGAAGCGTTCCCACCGGGAACCCCGTCGCCACCGTATGGGCGGGATCCCTGTAGGGATCGATCCGGACGCCGGCCGGGCCGTCGGAGAAGACGGTCTGGGGAATCCCCAGACGCGGGATGGCCCGCGTTCCCCCGGCAAGGCCCGGAACCAGGTTGTCGGAACTGGTTCCCACCAGGAGAGACGCCTTTTCCTCCAGGGTCATGGCCTGCAAGACCTCGTCGATGTTGTCTTTCCGCAGCTGCGGCTGGGCAACGGCCGCCACCAGGGACACAAACAAACCTATCGTAAAACAGAACTTTCTCATATACAACAACTTGTCAGAATCGCTTTGAATGTCTACTTGTAGTAGAGCCGGGAAGTGGGGACGGGCGAGAAGTCCGCCGCGCCGGGCGCTTTCCAGGACCAGGACAGTTCCTGGCCTTCGTAATCCTCGAAGTACACCAGCTTGTAGGGATGCAGGCCCTTCATCAGCGGGATCGTTCCCGCGGCCGTGGCGGCGCTGTGGGAACCGTCGTTGTTCACCACGCACACCCCGTCGATCCAGAGGGCGCTGCCGTCGTCGCTCTTGAGCGCGAAGGACCAGATCCCGTCCCCGGGAATGTCGATGTAGCCGGAGAAAAGGTAGGCGAAATGGTCCTCGTCAGGAGCGCCGGCGATGGAGGGTTCTTTCATCGTGCCGGTCGCCTCCGGCGGATCGGGCTCCACCTGGGAGACCAGTTGGAAATTCGCCGTGTGGTAGGTATAGCGGCAGCCGGGCTGCAGGCCGGCGCGTTCCACGGAAGGCTGGAAATACAGCTTATGCGCGGTGCGGCTGGTGACCGGGGACGGCGGGAGACCGTCGCGGAAGGCCCGGGCGCGGATGATGCAGGACGCGTCGATGCGGAAAGGCCCTTCGTAGAGCGGGCTGGCTTCCGTGGGTTCGGTACCGTCCAGCGTATAGTGGATGGCGGCCCCTTCCGTCCGGCAGGAGAGCGTCACCTCCGCCTCGTCCTGGAAGAGGACCAGGTCGCCTTGGATGGCGGGCGGGCAGACGAAGGGCTCCGTCGTGAGCGAATAAGGGGCGGACAGGTTTTCCCGCTCCGCCACAGGCTTCGCGGAAAGCTGGAACGAAAGCGTGCCGCCGCCCATGATTTCGTCATAGGTGAGCCAGTTCCGGTCCACCGGCCGGCCGTTCAGTTCCACACCGGCGATATAGGGCCGGCTGGGATTGTCGGCCTGGATGGTCAAGGTCTTGCCGTTCGCGAGCCGGATGACGGATTCGCGGAAGAGCGGGGCCGTCAGGAGATACTCGCCCGAACCGGGACAGGCCGGATACAGGCCGAGGGAAGCGAGCACGTACCAGGCCGACATCTGGCCGCAGTCCTCGTTGCCGCAGATGCCGTCAGGGGCCGTGGAATAGGCTTGCGTCAGGATTACCCGCACGTATTCCTGCGTCTTGGAAGGCGCGCCGGCCCACGAGAACAGCCACGGGAAGTTCTGTCCGGGCTCATTGCCGTGGGCATACTGGCCGATGAGGCCACCGATGCCGGGATCCAGGGTATCCTGCCCCTCGGGCTGATAGGTGAAGAGGGAGTCCAGGGCGCTGCGGAGCGCTTCCGGCCCGCCCAGCAGCGAGGCCACGCCGGCCATGTCGTGCGGGACGAAGAAGCGGTAGTGCCAAGGGGTCGCCTCGGTATAATCCCGGGAACCGGCCAGCGGGTCGAAGGCCGTGGACCAGGTCCCGTCCGTGTTCTTGCCGCGCATGAATCCGGTCGACGGGTCGAAGATCTCCCGATAGCTGCGGGCGCGGCGGTCATACTCCGCGGCAAGGTCAGCGTGGCCCAGGGATTCGGCCATCCGGGCGATGCACCAGTCGTCGTAGGCGAATTCCAGCGTCTGCGAGACGGATTCGATCTTCCGGTCGGCGGGAATCCAGCCATACTGGAGATAGAGTTCGGAAGCATTGACATTGGCCTTGTTGGAGGAGGCCACCATGGCCGCGAGGGCCTTTTCGCCGTCGAAACCGCGGATGCCCCGGAGCCAGGCGTCGGCGATGACCGACACGCTGTGGTAGCCGATCATGCAGCCGGTCTCGTCGCTGGCGAGCGGCCAGATAGGCAGTTCGCCCCGGCAGTCGTAATCGTCCAGCATACTGCGGACCAAGTCATTGACGAAGGTCGTATCCAACAGCGTCTGCAACGGATGCCAGGCCCGGAACGTATCCCACAGCGACAGCGTGGAATAGAAGTGGCGGCCTTCCGGCAGCTGGCGGTTCCGGCCCGCCTGGTCCCGGTAACGGCCGTCGAAGTCGTCGATGCGGTTGGGCGTGACGAAGGTATGGTAGAAGTTCGTGTAGAAGACGTCCGTCGGGCCGCCCTTGACCCGGATCCGGTCGAAAGCGTCCGCCCAGATGATTCCGGCCCGCTTCCGGAGGTCGTCGAACCGGGCGCCTGCCGTTTCCTTCACCCGGTTCGCCCGGGCTCCGTTCGCATTTACGCCGGAGATGCCGATGTACAGCTTCACTTGCTTCAGGTCATCGGCAAAGGAGAACTCCATCACACCGGGTTCCGGTTCGTTCATCGAGAGGAACGGTTCGGAGAAGACGGCGGAGAAATACACTTCCCGGTCGTCCGCCCAGCCTGTCACCCGGCGATAGCCCAGGATATCCGACCCGTCCAGAGACAAACGGTATTCCGCAGCCTTGCACCAGCCGCCGACACAGTGCCGGGCGTCGATCCGGATGAGACGGGTCCCCTCCCCTTTGAACGTGTACCGATGCAGGCCGGCGTTGGCTGTCGCGGTCAGTTCCGCAGTGATGCCCTTGGCAAATGAAACCTTGTAGTACCCCGGGCTGGCCTTCTCGTCCTGATGGGAGAAAGGAAGCGGTTCCACGATGTCCAGTCCGGGAGTCACCAGAAAGTCGCCCAAGTCCGGACAACCGGTCCCGGAAAGGTGCGTGTGGCTGAATCCCAGGATGGTGCCGTCGCCGTAGCGATACCCGGAGCAAGTGTTCACATCGGTGTCCGGACTCAGTTGGACAGCGCCGAAAGGGACGGTTGCGCCGGGAAAGGTATTCCCGGCGAAATCCGTTCCGTTGAACACGTTCACCTGATCCGCCGGCTGCCGGCCGCAGGCGGCCAGCAGCAACAGGGCGAAGCAGGATGGGATGAGCGCTTTCACGTCCTACTCGTAATAGAGCATGGAGGCCGGAAGGTTGTCCACCGCAATACCGGGGCCTTCCAGGCCGATGGTCACCTCATCGCCGCCGTAATTCTCGAAATACTGGACCTCCAAGCGGTGATAGCCTGCCTCCAGCTTGAGGAAGACATCCTTGAAACCGCCTCCGTCGCGGTCCACGTTCCAGATGAGCCGGCCGTCCAGCCAGCCCTTGGAACCGTCGTCCGTACAGATGGAAAGGACATATTCCCCTTCCTGCTCGATCTTCATCAGTCCGTTGAACACGATGCCGAAGTGGTCTTCCCGCTGCTTGACGGCGTCGGTGCCGAAAACGGGGGTGATGCCTTTCTTCTTCACGGGAGCGGCCAGGACCTCCTGGCAACGCATGAAGTCACCCTCATTGTAGGCATACCGCACGCCCTTGCCCTTAGGCGTCGCCTTGACGGCCTGCAGGGAGATGTACTCGGGCTTGGCTTCTTCATTCAGGAGAGCCGGATCGAACGGTTCGCACTTCACGCCGTTGCCCGGCGTAAAATCGACACCCAGGATGTCGGCGATGGTGGCCGCGAACTGCTTGGTATAGAACACGCCGTTGTCGGAGGTTTCCCCCAGCGCGGGGATACCCTTACCGAAGGCGACGAACCAGGTCTGCTCGGAGCCCCGGACGCTTTCCCCGTGGCTCCGGAAGGCGGCGCCGTGGCCACGACCGTGGTCGCAGGTCAGAAGATAGGTGGTCTTGCCCTTATAGAACGGGTCGGACTCGCAGTATTCCACGATGCGGCGGATGTAGAGGTCCGTCCAGTGGACGGCGTCCAGATAATGGTCGTAAGCGCCACTGTGCGCGAACTCGTCCGTATCGCCAAAACCCACGTAGAACACCTTCGGATGCTCCTGCTGCAAGGTTTCGAAGGCCATGCCGAAGGTGATGCAGTCCAGACGTTCGCTATCCCCGAAGCCGCGGTCCGGAACGCCGGCGTCCACATCCTGCATCATCCGGGCCGCCCGGGTGTCCGTGTAGGAGGGTTCATGGCCGCTGCTGCCCGGGAACCCGCCGCGGTCGTTATTCAGGGCAAAACGGATGCTCTCCCAGGAGGAGTACATCATCACCTTGCCTTTGTAGCGGGGATCCTGATTCACGACCTCCATCACGCTCACGTTCGGATTGGGAACAGGGTCGTTCGAGTTCACCCGCTCGTTGTCCGCCCAGCCGCAGAACATTTCGCTGTAGCCCGGATAGGAGAAGTTCATCGTATTGTCCACCTGCATCCGGCTGTTCTTGGTCCGGTTGCCCAGCATATAGCCATGCTCGGGAGCATAGCTCCATAAGAAAGGCAACAGGGCCTCGCGGCGCTCCTCGGCGGTTTCCCGCCAATACTTCGCCTTCAGGGCGTTCACGTTCCCGACAAAACGGGAATCGTTGACGAGGGCCTCGTCGGCCCCGCCGTAAAGCTCCTGCCAGCGCAGACCGTCGAAGGTGATGATGACTAGACGGGGGTCATCGCCCCCTTTGCTGCAGGAAACCAGCGCCGCAAGCGCCAGCACTCCCAGTAGAAAAGCTTTTCTCATGGTTATCAGTCGTTATCCAGATTCAGGTGGTTCTTATCTTCAAAAATACGAAATCTTCCGGGAAAATCATTCCTTTTTCCCCATAAAATGGGGAAACTGCCCTCAATCCTTTTCCTTTGCCGGGGGCAATGTCCTCCGGGAAGAGCCATATACGGTATAACCCAGGGTCCGCGCGACCGAGGAAAAGGCCGCGGCGCGGCGTTCAAAGTCCGGATAATCCTTCCGGGCAGCCGGGCTCCAGCCGGTTTCCGCGATGGCGAAGGCGCGGGGATAGAGCATCATCTCCGCATGCCAGGCCTCATGGACCCACTCGGTCCACAGGTTGCCCTGCACGCCCAGGACATGGTGCGCATCGGCTTCGGAAATGCCTTCTTCCAGGGGATCGAAGGCATAGACATTCTCCAGGGGCTGGTAGCGCCCCGCGGCCCGGTACTGGTCCGGAGCCTGGTGATAATCCAGGTAATAGTGCGTGGTCGGGGTGAAAATGACATCGTGGCCTTCGGCAATCGCCCGCAGGCCGCCCGCGGTCCCCCGCCAGGACATCACGGTGGCGTCCGGGGCCAGGCCGCCTTCCAGGATCTCGTCCCAGCCGATGATGCGCTTGCCGTGTTCGTGCGCGAAACGCTCCATCCGCCGGATCAGGTAGCTCTGCAACTGCTCGACGTTCTCCAGCCCCTCGGCCTTCATCCTAGCCTGGCAGTCCGGGCAGCGTTCCCAGTTCCTTTTGCCGGCTTCGTCCCCGCCGATATGGACATACTCGCTCGGGAACAGGTCAAAGACCTCCAGCAGCACCTTCTCCAGGAATTCGTAGGTGCTTTCCTTGCCGGGACAAAGCTCCCACTGGTCCGGCCGGTCGGCTTCCGGTAAGGAACAGGCCAGTTCCGGATATGCGGCGCGGGTCTCGTAATTATGCCCGGGCATTTCAATCTCGGGGATGACCTCGATATGCCTTTCGGCTGCATATCTCAGGATTTCAGCGATGTCCTGCTTGGTATAATAGCCGCCGTAGGCCCCGGGCGTCCCTTCTTCCAGGAAGTCTCCCCCGACCTCGTCCTTCTCCCAATCCCAGAAATCGGGTTCGGGCCGCCAGGCGGTCAGCTGCGTGAGCCGCGGGTAGGCGTCGATCTGCAGCCGCCAGCCCGGATTGTCCACCAGGTGGAAATGGAAACGGTTCATCTTCAGGCGCGCCATCATCTCCAACTGCTTCAGCACGAAGTCCTTCCCCTGGAAGTTCCGGCTTTCGTCCAGCAGGATGCCCCGGTAGCGGAAGCGCGGCCAGTCCAGGATGGTGCAGCAGGTGACGGCGCCGCCCAGGGAAGCGAGCATCTTCAGGGACTGCCGGGCATAGAACACGCCCTCCGCGTCTGCGGCCACAATCCGCACGCCCTTCTTCCCCATCTCCAGCCAGTAGGCCGATTTCAACTGCCAATCAGCCAGTTCCCGGCCTTGCAGATGCTCCCGGAGCGCGCTTTCGGAAAGCAGGACCTCTTCGGGCGACTGCGTCAACCCATCGGCCCGGATGCACCCCGGAAGCACGGAATACTCCACCGGAGCGGGAATGATGTCCCCCGGTCCCGATACGCCAGGTACTTTCACATACAGCACGCCGTGGGGAGGAATGACGTACTCCGCCTCGGCGGGGATATCCTGCTGGCGCCAGAGGTCACGGACCAGGTCGGCTTCCAGGCCGATTTTTGCCAGCGCGCCATCCAACCGGACAGGGACGGAGGCGTCATTCAGGTTGAAGATGCCCACGGCGTATGAGCCGTCGTACAGGTCGCGGCTCCAGATCTGCATCCCGTCCTCCACGACGTCCTGGTGGGCCTGGTGGCCCAGGATATCCTGGTTCACGGCGTTCACCTCGTTGTTGCACAGGAGGTTGAAGGTAAAGTCGTCGATCTGCGCGATGTCGCAGCCGATGAGCATGTTGGCCGCCAGCAGCGACCACAGGGAGATGTGCGTGTACTGCTCGTCCGGCGTCAGCCGGCTGTCGCGCAGGCTGCTGCTCCAGCCCACCTTGCCCACGATGAGCATGTCGGGATCGTTCCAATGGCCGGGGCCGGCATAGGGATGGAGCCCGGGCTGCCGTTCGAAGCCGGTGACATAGAGAGACTCCCAGGTGTCATTGATATCGTGCGAGGTTCGCCAGGAATTGGCGTCGATGAAGGCGCCCCATTCCCATACCCTGCCCCAGCCGTATTGGCAGAGGCTGTAAAAGATATCCCGCGGCTGCTCCCGGAGGAACTGCTGCATCTTCAGATAAGGGCGGATATAGGCCGCTTCGGACTTGTCACGGCCGGCTTCGAACACTTTGCTGTAGCCGCACCAGTCATACTTCAGGTAGTCCACGCCCCAGCTGTTCCAGACTTCGGCATCCTGCCGCTCGTGGTCCAGCGAGCCCAGGTAGCCGCCGCAGGTGTGGTCGCCGGGGCTGGAGTAGATGCCGAACTTGAGGCCGTTGGCGTGCAGCCAGTCACCCAGACCTTTCATGTCCGGAAACTTCTCATTCGCCTGGATCCGGCCGTCCGGAGTCCGCTCGTCGGCCTCCCAGGCATCGTCGATGTTCATGTAGGCATAGCCATAATCGGCAAGACCCCGGTTGATGAGGGCGGCCGCCGAAGCCATCACCTTTTCCTGCGAAACGCTCAAGGCCCAGCAGTTCCAGCTGTTCCAGCCCATGGGCGGAGTCAGGGCGATCTTGTCGCCCACCTTCAGGGTGAATTCCGCCCGCGTCTCCCCCTTCGCGTTCCGTGCGACGAACACCAGCGGATAGTCTCCCGCCACCGCGCAGCTTCCGCTCAGGACGCCCTTCTCCGAATCCAGGACGACGCCCTCCGGGAGGCCTTCCACGGCATATTCCATGGGCTTGTCGCCCGAGAAGGCCAAACGGAAGATGACGGGCGAACCGGGACGCACGCCAAACACCAGCGGGCCGTTATAGCGCGGCGTAGCAGGCGCGGGAGGCGTGAGGATGTAGGGAGCACAAACCTCGGCCTCCAGGACCTCTTCGAAACGAGGATCGGCATAAGTCACCTTGAGCCGCTTTTGCGGGGCCAACGGGCAGGAAAGCTGCTTTTCCTTCCAGGCGGCGAGGTTCACTTTCTGCGTTTTGGACGACTCCCGGACACCGGTCAGGACATCCGCCACGGTTACCTGCAGGGAGCCTGCGGTCTTCACGGACGTGGACAGAACGGCCTTGTATCCGCCCGTCTCTGCCACCAAAGAGAGAGCCGCGAAATCCTTCAGGCTGGGTTTGACAATCTTGACGGCGCCGCGGTAGAACCCACCCGGATCGCCATAGTTGTACACGCGTACGGCGATCACGTTCTCCTGATCCCAGCGCACCCATCCTGGGTCCACGACATAATAACGGCGCTTCCCCCATTCGCTGGAATAGCCGCCCAGGTCTTCCGGGAAGGTCCCGGTCTTTCCGACGCTGTGGCCATTGACCCAGGTCTCGTCGGAATCGTCGATGGCGCCCAGATCCAGCAGGATGGCACTCACCTTCCCCTTTTTCAGGGAAGAAGGAATCACCACGTGCAGACGGTACCAGCCCAGGCCGTTCACCTGGTCCAGTCCCAGTTCTTCCCAGGGCTGGTCAAAAGAAACCTTCAGCCACGCGTTGTCATCATAGGCGAATGCGCTCCAGACCGGGTCATCTCCCTTGCAAAACCGGGCCTCGTTCACCGTGAGTTCCTGCGCGGAAAGCAGGAACGGCAGGACCATCAGGACCGCTGCCAAGAATCGTTTCGTAACCATGTATCAAAAATAAGAAAAAAAGGCCTGGAAAACAATGGGAAAGCGGGGGCGAAGCCCGCAGCTCCGCCCCCGCAAAATGAATGTCAAAAAGAAACCTTAATTCCAGGTCGGAGGGTTCTTCAGCTTGCCGGCAGACTTGTTGATCTGCTCGGAAGGATAAGGGAAGGTCATGAACTTATCCTGCCACTTGAGCTGATTGGTGTAGTCCTCATAACCACCGATCGTGAACGGGGAGTTCGGGTTGGCCCGGTCTTCATAGTGACGCACGCGCGGATGGGAGTTGAGCTCGTTCAGGGCGAGGGCCTTGATTTCAGGATCGCCGGAGTAAGCCCAGCGCTTGCAGTCGTAAGCGTGGTCGTTGGCCATCTCGAAAGCGAGTTCACAGCGACGCTCGTGGTAGAGGTCCTTCCAGGTAGCGTTTCCGGAAAGCGGCGTCAGGTGAGAGCGCTGGCGGATCAGGTTGATGTCCTTCGCGGCGGCGGCGCCGTTGCCGGCGACGAGGTTGGCCTCCGCACGGAGCAGCAGGCAGTCCGCAAAGCGGATGATCGGCCAATTGATGAGGGTGCAGGGCCAGTCCGCATTGTCCAGCAGATAACCCTTGCCCTGCGGATCGTCCGGAGCGAACGGCTGCATGAACTTGTAAATCTGGAAGCCGGACTCGACATCGGAAGTGGACCAGAACACGCGGTTTTCACCGAAATACGGGAACTCGTCGCCATATTCCAGCATCGTGGCGGCCAGACGCTCGTTCTTGACATCGCCCACGTTGTCCTTGGCCATTTCCTCGTACAAGTCATAGGTGGGCTTGAACTGGCCCCAGCCGTTGAACTTGCCCCAGCCCTTGTTCTCGAGGGAGACACCGGGGAACTCGATGGAACCGCCGGCCTTGCCGTCGTTGGAGCCGTTGGAAGGATAGCCCCAGCAATACTCGCGGGTAAAGAACTTGTCCACATCCGGAGCGAAAAGGTCCGTGAACACCGGATGGAGGGCGCGGTTGTAAGTCTTCTCCAGACGGTCCACGCAGGTGATAACGTTCGGCCACTGGCTCTTGTCCCAGGTGGCCCAGTAGGCATACACCTTTGCCATCACAGCTGCGGCGGCCGCCTTGTGGGCGCGGCCCCGGTTGGCGGCGTCGTATTCCTCGAAACGAGGGAGGATTTCCTCGGCCTTCTCCAAATCGTCGACGATCAACTGGTAGTTGACCATGACGGAAGGCTGCTGTTCGGGAATTTCATTGTTGTAGCCGCCTTCCACAGTCTCGTAAGCCACGAAAGGAACGCCCAGGTCCTTAGTACCGTAGCGGTAGGCGATCAGGAAATGCCAGTAGGCCCGCATAAAGTAGGCCTCGCCCAGGCTGCGCACCTCGACGGGCGTCAGGTCCTTGTTCACCTGCTTGAGCATCAGTTGCTGGATGATCCAGTTGCAACGGTTCATGCCCTGCTTGTAGGCCTGCTCGAACACGCCGCGCAGCGGGCTTTCGTCTCCCGTGTAGTCAAAAGTGGCCAGCGTGGGGTAGCCACGCGTACGTCCCCAGACGATATCGTTGGCGACAGCCTGCTCCCAGTACAGCTCACGGCCCAGGACATTTTCCTGGGCGAGACGTGCGTAGATGCCGTCCACGGCGTCGATCGCCTGCTGATCGTTCTGGAAATACTGGTCGGCGGTCGGAGAACCTTCGGCCTTGACATCCAGGAACTGCGCGCAGGAAGAGATGCAAAGTGTCCCTGCGGCAAGAATGGCGAGAATGATATATTTTTTCATATCCACAGTCGATTAGTAGTTCAGTTTAATACCGAAGGCAAATACGCGGGAGACCGGATACTTGATCGTATCGTAGCCGCCCATTTCCGGATCCATGCCGGAGTACTTGGTCAGGGTGAGGAGGTTTTCACCGCTCACATAGACGCGGCAGGTGCTGCCTCGGTCGGCGAAGTGAGAGAGTGTCTGGAGGGCCTTGGTGAGGTCGTAGCCGATGGTGACGTTCTTCAGGCGGAGGTAGGAACCGTTCTCGATGTAATAATCGGAAGGCCTGGAGAAGTTGCCGTTCGGGTCATTCTTGCTCAGACGGGGAATGGTGGAACCGGTGTTGGTGGGGCTCCAGGCATTCAGGATATCCGTGACGCGGTTGAAGCCGCCTTCCACGTCGGACAGGATCATTTGCTTGCCCACATAGGCGATCTTGTTGCCGGCGACGCCCTGCAGCATCATGTCGAAGGTGAGTCCCTTCCAGTTGAAGCCGCCGGAGAGGGCGAAGGTGTACTTGGGCATTGCGGAGCCCACATACTGGCGGTCCCCGTCATCGATCTTGCCATCGTTGTTGAAGTCGACGAACTTCAAGTCGCCGGCCACGGCGTTCGGCTGGATGCGGTTGCCGTCCTTGGTGTAGGCGGCCGCCTCGGCGTCACTCTGGAAAATGCCGGCGGTCTTGATCACATAGAAGGAGTTCAGCGGCTGTCCGGCCTCGCTCTGATAGATCCAGGGCACCAGACGGAAGTCGCCGCCACCGGTCCATTTACCGGCCTTGCCTTCACCGTCCAGGACACCGGTCGAGAGCACTTCGTTCTTGTTGTAGGCCAGGTTTCCGGATACATGGTAGCTGAAGTCCTTGCTCACCTTGTCATTCCAGCTCGCGACAAATTCGAAACCGGAATTGCGGATTTCACCCTGGTTCACCATCATCGGGTCGAGACCGATGGTCTGCGGCCAGCCCATGGTCTGTTCCTGGATCAGGTTGAAGGTGCGCTTGTTGTAGTAGTCCAGGGACATGGAAAGGCGGTCCTTGAAGAGATCGATGTCCAGACCGGCGTCGAACTGCTGGGAGGTTTCCCAGGTAAGCAACTGGTTCACAGACTTCTGCGGATACCAGAAAACACCCCAGTAGGAGTTGCTCTCCACACCGTAGATGGCACCTTCGTTCCAGGTGCTGCTGTTCAGGTTGGCCGACTTATACGTCCAGTCGATGGAACCGAGGTTACCCACGCGACCCCAGGAAGCACGGAACTTGAGGAGGTTCACGACGTCGTTCTTCGGGAAGAAAGGTTCGCTGGAAACCTTCCATGCGCCCGTAACGGCCGGGAAGTCGCCGTAGTTGTGACCGGCAGGGAGACGGCCGGCATAGTCCCGGCGCCAGGAAGCGGTCACGAAATAGCGGTCGTCAAAGCTGTAAGAAGCGCGGGCGACGAACGCGATGTTGGCATCGATACCGTAATAGTCAAGGGCATCCTTGGATGCGGCATGGGCCAGATACTGCACATTGAAAGCCTCATCCTCGTAGGTCTTTCCGCTTGCGGTGAGTCTTCTCTGGACATCGCGGTTGAAGGTGACGGCACCCAGGGCGCCGACGGTATGCTTGCCGAAAGTGCGGTCGAAGGTGAGCATGTTCTCGCTGCGCCACCCCAGATTGCGACTGACGTCATAATTGAGGCCGTTGCCACCATCAGGCTTGCCGATTTCGGGGCGCTTCGGGTGGAAGTTCTTATACCAGGGGCTTTCCACGTAAGCCGTGAACAGACTGCTGAATTTCAAGCCCTTGACCGGCGTGATGTGGAGGCCGGTGGTGGACCAGAACCGGCTCGTGTGATTGTACTGATTGTCAGCCAGGAGGAGACGGAGCGGGTTCACGGCGTCACCGTGGATGTCGGCGAAATTGCTGCCGTACTTGGCGATGTAGGCGGGATCCTCTGTGACAGTACCGCCGTAGGAACCGGCGTAAGGACCGGCAGAAGCATAAGCTTCCGCGCTGGCAGGCATATAGATAGCGGAGAGGATGGTGCCGGTATAGGCGGAACCGGTATCGGTGCCCTTGGCACTGCCGTCGGAGAAGGACATGTTCTCAGTGATCTTGATCCACTTGTTCAGGTCATACTCGCCGTTGTAGCGGACAC
>Ga0247611_10000550_pt1 | contig 76276 bp, 149 predicted proteins | sample 177DNAGHGhighgp2_FD_192422 | JGI IMG/M metagenome (GOLD analysis project Ga0247611, IMG submission 192422) | Sheep rumen microbial communities from Palmerston North, Manawatu-Wanganui, New Zealand - 1770 DNA GHGhigh gp2 | ecosystem: Host-associated > Mammals > Digestive system > Stomach >... | reverse complement strand
AGAAACGTCATATCGTGTTTCGTAGGTTTCTATATCGTCAGGAACTACTTGATAGAACCTATCACAACTATCAAAGTTGGCTCTTATCTTATCGTCCCCCTGACCAGTGGACATAAAATAATCCTGGCCATAAATACCTGCGACAACCGGACCAGTTTTTCTGGGTTTATTCCAACCCACATACATATAACCTTTATCCCTAATACCCAGAATAGGAAAGTCACTCCTCTTAGCTGCTGCATATGTACGAGGTCTATCAATAGGAACTAAAGAACAAGTATTTAAATTAATTTTATACATAAAACCTTGTAAATTATTTTTAACCTCATCGATATTAATAATCTTTAAGCCATACATATCACTTACTACATTTTCTTTTATATGTAATTTTCTACCTATTGTTCTTGATTCTAATTTAGAATTATAGTCAGTATCATTTTCAAATCTAACACCAAGATTAACGTATGTTTTATTAGGAGATAATTCAACCTCCTTAAAAGTTTTTTCAACACTTAATCCTGGGCAATCCTTTTTAATTTCATCAATTTCTTTTTTAGTTAAAAGTTCATTAGGGATTAAGGTTCTTTCAGATTTTCCAAATTTACCTAACCATAAATCATCCTTACCTTTAAATTTAAAATATGTCATATATATATTCACTTACCTTTCCATAAGAACGTTTTCTTATTTGAATTCTTTGCTATACCAGAAAGTTAATTCCTTTAACATTTTTTCTAACGATTCCGCTTCCTTTACTAAATGATTATCTGCCGCAGTAATTACACAATCATCTAAGTTGCTAGGTGTTGCTATAAATCTACCATCGTCAGTGTATACGATTGTCCATTTAGCAGGAGATATGTCAGAATATATAGGCAATATCACAGGTAACTTATCTACAACATTATCTATAAATGTTACAATGTCGTCCTCATCATCAGTAGCAAATATAGATTTGGCTAATATATTAGCTACTTTATCAAAGGCAATATCTTTATTCTTTAATGCCCAATCGTGACTACGTTCTGCTTCATAATCCATATTATTGTAGTCCACTACCAATTCATCTGCCTCTTTAACAAATTTTCTTGGTTCCTTTAGGCTTGTAGTATGTAATTTTCTTACCATAGTTAATTTCTCCTTTTATATACCTGTTTAGTAGATTCACTTAAATCATCTATTAAGATAGTAAAGATACATATAGTAATAATGGTCGCTCCACGATGTATCTTTCTCTCTAATATCAAAATCTAAACCATTGTTAGTCATTTCTTGTCTAAACTTTTTCCAAAATAAAGGCCTGTCTAATTTTGTATTAACTTCCATATCAAAATCTTCGATACCTTGTTCAATATTCTTTAAGGCCTCATCCGCCCTCTGTTTAGCAGCTACACCCATATCCTGAACACTGACAGTATCTTCTTTAATATGTAATTTTTTAACCATAAAAAATTCCCTTCCTTCTACTTAAATCCTACTTTTTTAATTATACGACTACACCTAAGATATCTGCTGCATCGTACACTACAGACTGCACGTCATCAATGTCTCCGGTATCTACAGCGTCAAACTCGTCCTCTAATCCGGCAAGTTTACAAAGTTCCCTACATAACTCATAGTCCCATCTCATATAATCAGTTCTTCTGAGTTTATTTGCTATATCAGCAATCCTTGATTTCTCATCATTTAAATCTATTTCGTTTATGTCATCAATATCTTCTACTACATAAATGCCAGTAAAACCGTCTGTGCTTTTTATATAATAGGTGGACTTATTTCGATTAGATAACGCAGAGACATTATTAATAGTCAGCTTCTTATATTTATCGTAAATTTCACATAAATAACCTTTGTATACCATTCTATACCTGTCGCCTATATTAGATGCTATAACTACAATTTTCTCGTAATCATCATATATACCCAGGTTGATTAACTGTTAAATATTCATATATATAACTACCTTTCTAAATAATGATATAAAACAATAACTCACATATTTTGAATAAACCATATTATATAAATAATTGTTTATTAAAATATATGAGTTATTATGTATTTACTATTTATTTTTATATATCAAGTATCTCGAATATTTTTTTTTGTTTGTATTTGTTGTCATCAGTAATCTTCTTCCGTTCACAGCTGTGCCAAGGCCTCTCCATAAACGGCATCGTATGCATCTCGCAGTGTCAATGGTTCGTCCGGTGTGAATAATGTCTCTTTCCACATCTTTATAAATGCTTCTTTGTCGACTGCCTGTTCATATAGGTTTATAAAACGCAACAGCAAGTCTTTCATTTCATTATTCATTATTATCCTTTGCCTCCCACATTTCTGCAAAATCCACTAAATTTATTATCTGTTTTACAAGATATTCACTATCCTCATCATTCTGTTTCCTTAATCTATTAGCAAATATAAATAGTTTTTCGGCACGTTTTTCAGCCTCATCTTCTTCCAAAACAATCCTACGACGCAACAACTCTACTGCTATAGATTCTATAGCGTCCTGATTGACTTTTGACATATTCTGCTGTCTTATCTCTTCCAGACGTGCTACTTCATTCTTGCGAAGCTGTATACGTCTGGCAACTTCCTCTCTGTTCCAACGCACAGACTGTTCCTCATCTATAATATCACCCTCGTGGTAGATAGGAAATTTCTTAGGGTCTGGATTGACATATTTGCTGGCATTTTTAAAATCGTAAACATAATCTTCGTCCAAATAATCAAACATATAGTTAGGGTTCATATTCATTCGCTATACACCTCCGGCTGTTCGTAATCTTCCCACTGTTCTGCAAATCTTACTAATCGTCTTATTAGCTTTGCCATATATTCACGGTCTTCGTTTTCCTCGTTTCTTACAGTATTTGCATATATGAAAAGTTGCTCTGCTTTTTTATATGCTTTTTCTTTATCTGGTACTATCTTGTGACTAATAAATTCCAGTGCAATTGAATCAATAACATCTTGATTAACTTTGTGCATACGTTCTTTTCGTATTTCTTCAAGACGATTAACTTCGTCCTGATAAGCCTGCATACGTCTTGCTATTTCCTCGCGGTTCCATCTAACAGACTGTTCCTCGTCTATTACATCATTTTTCTTATACTTAGGAAATTTAGATGGGTCTGGAAACGATTTTTCGCTGGCATTATTAAAATCTTCCGGGTAATCGTCTTCCAAGTATTCTATAAAATATTTAGCCATATATATATCCTCCTTACTTTTTAAGTAACTCCTCTGCAAATTCCACATACTTATTGACATAAATAACCACTTCACGTATTCCATATGCGTGTCCATCGTCATAAGCACGATTCCATATATTACCAGCGATTTCATAAGCACGTCCAACATTGGCAACTAACTTATCATTTATAAGTCCTCGGGCAATGGTATCTACTGCCATATTTTTAAGTTCTGTAATTCGCTTATTCTTAACAGTATTTAAACGTGCTACCTCATCGTTACGTGCCTGTTTACGCTTAGCAACCTCTTCACGATTCCACTTTACACTCTGGTTCTCGTCAATAACGTCACCCTCTTTATACTTAGGAAACTTATAAGGGTCAGGTAAGCAACTCATGTTACAAGCGGCTTCGTAGGCGTTAATAAACTCATTTGTCTGGTCGTAGATGTCGTAAAACTCATTGTTCTCATTCATATTTAATACCTCCATATACATTAGAATAATTGTTTTTCCTTACAATAATATTATACAACATAATACGTAAAAAGTCAAGTGTTTTTTCGAAGTTTTTATAAATTTTTATATTTTAACAAAAACAAAAAGACTCATAAAAGAGTCTTTTGTTCCATATGTTTTCTTAGTTCTTGTACCCATTTATGTACTTCCGGAGAATCTGTTTTAACTGTATATAAAGATGTATCAAATTTGGATTCGAACCAGTGTCCAAATTTAAATCTTAGTGGTCGCCCCAATTTAACATTTTTATCAGGTCGTTCGGTATTATATGGACTAATGTTATCATATAAAATTATAGGATATTTATTAGTGCCGCATTTTCCTTTGTCTCTGTAATAGGCAATAGGAACAACCGTATCACATATAATATGTCCGTGGAGGTCTTTATTTAAATAACCGTCTTTGTAAGGTAGACATTCTAAAATTCCAGTTGTAGTATATGTATGCTTATGTTTATCAGAATGTACTATCGTATCGATATAGTTATATTCGCAATATATAGGTGTAGTGTATAGGTGAGGTACTATATTTTCCGGCAGTGATATATTCTTACTTGCTACTATGTATTCGTGTTCTTTTTCCACATCTGTAAAAAACTTTAGAGCTATTAGGGCATCTGTTAATTTTAAAAATAATGAATTATGAGGATTTATATTACCCCAAGGTTTATAATTGTCTCTGTTATCCAGTATAAAAAATGGAAGTTCTGTGACCGGGTTATGATTAGTAGTATTGTCTACAATATTTAATTTATCCGTTATAATTGTTTTTTGAATATATGGAGTGGATAATTTATTATAAAAATAAATATGATGTATATGTACATCTTTTAAAATTGTTTTCCAAGTGTTTATGGTGTCACAATAACCCGACAGATATGCAATACCTATCGGGTTAGAATTAATTTCCGAACTGTTAAATATTATCACATAACCATTAATTTTCATTATCTATACGTTCCTTAGCCCAACAAATTTCTCCAGTATTGTTGTAAATTAGTTCTATATTGTATTTTTCCTTAAACCAGTTTTCAAGCCATTCATAAAATGTCTTAGTACAGTTCACAATGGCAGAATGTACAAAACCGCTCTTATCTATAACATTTCGCTGTATACAACCGGGGATTCCATTGAACGTGTATTCAAACCCACAACCCTGTTCTATAAGTGCTTTATTAAGATTTGCAACCATTTCCTCTGTAATAATGTTCTTCGCCATCTGTTAAATTCCTCCTCATTGATTTTTCAAAGTATTTTTTTTACACTTATATTATACAACATATTACATAAAAAGTCAATGGATTTTTAGAAATTTTTATGTTTTAACAAAAAACTGCTGTACTTATGTACAGCAGTTCCATAAAAAAAAATTATTTTAATTCAATTCCATATTTATCTAAATCAAATTTAGTTAGTAATGTTGGAGCATTGTACAAGAAAACTGAAAGTTCTATATAATTCTCACCGTCTCTCCAACCTAATAACAATTTAGATGAACTCCTAAAAAAGTCTACAGCATAAAATTCTTCTATATGTTTTGGAACATATGTAACTTCCTTTGTGGATTGTATTGTGACATTAACATAGGAAAGAAAATCATCTATATTACTAAAAAACATATCTTTTGGACTAATAGGTATTTTCTTAAATATATCTTTATCATAAGAATCTTTCTCTATTCTTATGTAGTATGCACTGTCCCGGCATCCAAACCTTGGAAAACTTACAGCAGAATCAGATTCTTTTAAATGTAACTTCATATTCTTAATTCTCCTTTATAGTTATTTTTTTAATATTCTTATTTAAGTAAATAGTCCCAGTCTCCGCCACCTAAATAGCCAATACCGAGTTTATTTGCTTTTTGAAATGCTGCAATTGCTGCCATTGTATTACCTCCAGCAATTCCATCTGCCACACCGCAATTATATCCAAGTTGGTTTAATCTTTGTTGTACCCACTTAATAAGATTTCCAGTATCTCCTTGTCGAACAGTATATTTCTTAGCGGCTGCCAGTGTTTTGGGTCCTAATATACCGTCTACAACTAATCCGGCGCCACCAACATTTAATATTTTCTGCAAACCTGTTATATCTGCCTTAGGTCTTGAAGGAGTGTGTATAGGTTTACTAAAAACAACGTTTCCCTTACTATCAAATACAGAATAACCTTCTTTACAGGCACTTTTAGCGTTTTCTAAATTAGAATAAGCACCTATTTGCGAAGCTACATTATTCCACGTTTTGCGTATTCTATATACTTCTTTAGTAGGTGTAGGAGTAGGTTTAGTATTTTCGTTTGTAGTAAGTTGTGCGTTTACTTTACTGCAAATCTCAGTAGTATGATTTTTTATCCACGGACCTGGACAAGCTGTACTATTAAACATATAGTGATATGTTAAAGAGCCATTCTTATCACCGGTAAATTCCAGTTTCTTAATCTTATTACGTCTACAAATATCCACACATAGTTTAATAAGTGAATTATAAACTGTTTCAGATATAGGCCAGTCCCCACCAACAGAGCAGTTAGATACTTCAATAGTAATAGCTCTGTTATCATTCCAAGGTGATGAAGAACACCAAGAACGGTCTTTCTCTTCACAGAATAGACCTATACGTCCATCACTACCAATGCAATAATTAGCAGACATTTGTCTACCTGGGTTAGCAACTAAATTACCAAACTGTTCTACCGACATAACACCTGCCATATGATGTATGGTAATCTTAGTTATTTCTGTTACTGGCTGTGACGGATTGTCTGCATAATAATCATAATATCTTCCAATATTCCTATTAGGAGATATACGTGTATAGGATACTAAACTCGAATTAGTAAATGCCATAATTACTCACACTCCTTATCGTTACCTTTTCCGTTAGATAGTTCGTCTTCCATTTCAGGAGTTAACACTAACTCTTTTTCATCATTCATTGTTATTGTCCTCCTTTTCTGTAAACTCAACTTCTACAAAATTAGTTTCTTCAGGTATAACAACTTCAGGTACGGTATCTTTTTTCAGTTCTGGAAGTCCTGCAATAGATGTTAATAGTGATAGAATACCTGCTAATGCCGACGTAGATAGTACAAACTTCCAATTAACATCTTCTAACATCATAGAGGTACCAATTGCAGCCAATGCCGCTTGTGCAACTGTTTTCAAAGCACGTACACCTGCTGCAACTAACCATTCTTTTGTAAACACTTTAGCTAACAGTTTTTTCATACAAATCACTCCTTCTTGAATATGAGAAAATGATTAAGCTTGTTTTATAACATCCGTCCTTATATAACCTTCGTTTCCAGCAGGTGTTACTGTTTTATAAAAACATTCATCCTCTGTAGACCAATATACATAAGAAACGTTTGCTTTAAATACATCATTTGCAAATACCTTGTCTATGGGATTTGAATTTTTTGTAGGTTTCTCGTATACAATAACGTCTCTACATCCAAATATTTTAAAATCCACATAGTTTTCAATAACTTTCATTAATATCCTCCATAAAAACCATTTATATATAATAAAGTTGATAAAAAGTATATTTTTATAAAAAATAGGTAGGTACAATTTTTAATTAGTACCCACCTATACATACTATATGAAAATGTTTATGAATTTAAATTACGAAGATGACTTCTGTAATAAATTAGTTGCAGTAGATACAGTTGTGGTAGGTGCTGTGAGATAGTTTAAAGTTAGTGTTTCTGTACTGGAATCATATGTATACATATTGGATACTACATTTGCAGGGGCTGTACCACTTGCACTTGATGCACTAACACCTGTAACCACATTACCAGAAGATGCTGCTACTCCATTAACAGTGGCAGTGGTATTTGATACATCAGTAACTTGTGCTGTTGTAATAGCAATATCACTAAATGTAGCACTTACCTTACCTGCTACTTGGTCAAACGCAGTAATGGTTTTACCTGCTCCTGGAGTACCTTCAAGGGTATCTGTTAATCCAGATATAGCACCAGTTACAGTGCTTTGTGTAGCTATCTTATTAGTGGAAGCATTATATGTACCATCTGTAGCTCTGGGTGTAACCTTAACTGCTAACTGTTCGGAACTATTAACACCAACGGGTAAAACGTCGTCACCCGTAAGTGCTGTTTCACTGGCAAGGTTTGCTTTAATAATACCTGTATTTGTGATAGGACCACCGGTTAAACCAACGCCAGTGGCCACATTAGTAACAGTACCATTGGGCTCATCACCTGACGGAATTAATGTCCAAGCATATGTACTGTCACCTGTTTTTGTACCAATGTATAAATCACCCACTTTGGCTGTTTCCCCAGCATAAGTGCCGGCAGTTATGACTTTATATACATCACCTATTGTAGTTGCACTTGCTTCGGGTAAAGTTGTAATAGTACCACCTGTACCTAACGAACCCTTGAAAATCATTGCCTGAGGAAGTTCTTCTACTTTGGCATCTACGTATGCTTGTGTAGTAAGTGGATTTGTGCTGGCGTTATATGGAGTAGTTTCTCCAGTGCCTCCGGTAGCACCTGTTGTCTTAATATTTGCTACCTTATTATCTACTATAGACGCACCATCTATCTGTACACCGTCCACCAAAGGTGTACTTGCAGCAAATGTAAGTTTTTGCCATTTGTTACCATTAAAAATAAATAATAACTCCTGATAGAGAACGGTGTCGTTAGCACGTAACTTTTCCTCAGTACCTGTGGGAGATGTTGTATATGTGGTACTGCCTACCACAATAGTTGTAACAGCTCCATCGTTTGCCATTACATCTGTAGAAGTAGTTCCTAAAAAGTGCATACCCTCTATATCTTTTACAAGCTTAGATGTACTATCAGGAAGTGTTATTTTTGTAATATAACTATTTGTAGCCATAAAATCAATCCTTTCATTCTTACTCATTGTTAAACAGAATTAAATTCTCGTTATCACTGGGGTTCACCTTAACAGCTACTTTATTATTCCAATTCTCAATATCGGATTCAGTGATATTACCACCTGCTATAAAAGGTAGATTCTTAACAATAGTTGTGCCATCACCTATTTTAATACCTGGAATATTCTGTAAGTCCTCTGTAACTTCATAGTCTGTATACACATAAATAGCGTTTGTTCCAGATTTTAAAGTTGTCTGTGCCTCCCAATAATCTGTAGTGTTTGCATATATATTAGGTTTAGTACGCATAGCTTGCTCTAAGGCAGCTACACCGGCACGTGCTATAGAATCCTCAGAAGATATTTCACCACTGGCGTTAATTGTTTGAGTACCGTCTTGATTATCAACTATTTCTATATTTGCACCGGCAACAAAATGAGTTGCAAGGTCATCGTCCGATACTTTATCTGCCATCATTGTGTCAATTTCTTCTTTAGTATAAAAATCTTCTGGACTAACACCTCCACTATCCGCAGTAATATTAGTATTATCCCACGTGATAGTTAATGCAAATTCTGTTGTAGGAGCTGTCCACTTATCACCACCAAATATCTCTACTTCTTCATTATGACTAATTATAGCATTATTATCAAATTCAGGAGTAACTGCTATCAAACAAGATGTAGGAATATCAATAATAGCATAACTAATAGGGTTTTCGTCTGTAGGAACCTTAATACTTAATGCTCGAGGTTCATACAACACATACTTATCATCTTCCAATGTGTATACACTAAATGTAATATTGGGTAACTCTGCTAACATTTGTTCCGTATATTCATTGTCGTGTTGAATAGATATTGTTCCACAACAGTACGGCGCCGAAATATCAAACATCTTTGGATAACTGTCATTTTTTAATATATTGGAAAGTAAAACAGTTTTTGCCAAATCGACCCTCTCCTTTCCACAAAAATATACGTATAAGCAAAACAAAAAAAACAATACTTTTCTGCCCAACTTATTCCTCCATTATACTATTTAATGTACTAAATAGTATAAATAAGTCTAGGTTTCAAAGTATTGTTTTTTAACTATATTAATTTTTCAAAGAGTATATAGATAATTTCAATTACAAATCATTATATTTATCTCTCTGTTGACAAGCTAATTTGTCACAACGTTCATTCATATTGTTTCCACTATGACCTTTCACCCAATTAAATGTGACTTTATGTTTGTCTAAAAGTGGTACAAGTTCTTTCCATAAATCATCATTTAATACAGGTTTTCCATCAGATTTTTTCCAATCGTGTATCATCCAGTTATTTAACCACATTTGATTTATAGCATTACAAATATATTGGGAATCTGAGTAAAGAGTTACGTTAGAGGGTTTCTGTAAAGAATATAATGCTTCGATAACTGCAATCAGTTCCATTCTATTATTCGTAGTAGATTTTTCTCCGCCACATATTTCCTGTTCCATATCAGTATATTGAACAATAGCAGCAAAACCTCCAGGACCCGGATTACCACTACAGGCACCATCAGTCCAAATCGAAATTGTATTGCTCATATCTTTCCTTCCTCTGCATTCTTGCATCCTTAATCATCTGTTCACCTTTACGAAAACAAGTCCACGAACACATTATGCGTTGTCTGCCTTGTCTGTTTACCATTTTATATACCCAAGTGTTTATGTCCGGTACACAAACAACCTTGCCACATATAGGACAACGAACACAACGTCCACTGGTTACTAATTGTAATTCTTCAGAATCAAATAGAATAACAGGAAAATCTTTGTCAAGCATAAATTATTTCACCTTATTCTTAGAATGTTTACAATTAGAACAATCAGGTATGCCATTAGAACATCTAGATAAAGCTCCACAATATGGAATATATTTCCACTCAAGATACCCATATTTCTTTTTGAATTTATCTACATAATAAGGTGTGGTTATCACATATCCATAACCTTTAAGTCTATACCCGTATACAGGTTTCTTAGCACTTGTATTGAATTCTATTGGACGTAACTCTTCAGGAAGTGTTTTATTTGTACTAATCCAACCTCTACTTGTAGATGTAGGTGTAGATACTTTATTTGATTGTTCTATTTGTATTTTTGTAGGTTTTGTTTCTATAACTTTTTCTTCTGTTGTTAATAAACTGTTTTTAGGTGGACGTCCACGTTTTTTAGTTTGTGTATTCAGTGTGTTAGGTTGTAATTTATCTGTTTTTGTTTTTTGTTTCACAGGTTTATTCTGTTTAGATTTATCAACGGTATCGGCTTTAATAGTTTTGGTTTTTTCAACGAGTTTCTTTTTTATGTTTGTATTATCCGATTTTGTTTTTGTTGGTTTTGCAGTTTCAGTTTTTGTAGTTTTAAATAAACTTATCACTCTTGCCATTAATATTTCCTCTTATTTTTAAGTTTCTTAATGAGTATTATTATCACAGGAGCTATGACGCATACAGCAAATAGCACTGCCAGTAGTGCTATAAGAATCCAAGTAGGTGCTAATACCCATATCCAAGACCATTCTATTTTATGAGTAAGTTTAAGCACAATGAAAACAATCGTTAGTAGTTCTAAAAATGTAGGTCCTATTGCTATAGTTATTTTAGCAGTGGTATTTGCCAACTTCTTCATCTATAACATCCTCCTCTACAACTTCGTCAGTGTATTCTGCTATGAAGGGTAATTCTCTGTAATACTCATTATAATCCAACCCGTAACCAATAACAAACAAATCTGGAATTGTAAAAAGACTAAAGTCGGATTTCATATCCACAATTCGCCTATCAGGTTTATCCAGTAATGTTACAACGTGTAAAGAATTAGGTTTACGTGCTTCCAGAAGTTTTACAACATCTTTAAGTGTTCTTCCTGTATCAATTATATCCTCTATAATAACAACATCACAATCTGTAATATTCTTATCCAAATCCATTGTAATCTTTACAATGCCGGAAGATTGAGTGCTTTCATAATAACTCTTAGCTTGCATAAAACTTATTTGACAAGGTACTGATACATTACGTATTAAATCTGCCATAAAGATAAACGAACCTTTTAAGATACTTACAAGAATTAAAGGTTTACCTGTATATAGGCTATTTATATATTTTCCAGCTTCTTGCAATTTATCCTGTATTTCAGATTCGTGAATTATAATCTTTTTTATGTGTGACATATATTCGTAATTGGTCATTGTTTAATCCTCCACAAAATTAACTTCATATTTATTATATAACACAATATATAAAAAGTCAATAGGGGAAATAAAAAATCCTTGTAAAAACAAGGATTTTTTATTCATTTACTATATGAAGTTAAATTATTTTATTTCGTACTTATCCACCAAGGGTTCCATATCTTCGTATAGGTGGTCATAGTTAAATCCAGTGTCGAACGTATAATCCAGTATAAACTTATTCAGACAATCCGCTAAAATAAATAATAGTGTGATGTAGTCAATGTTAGACGATTGAAAATGTGTTTCTACATTGGCAACTATATCCTCCAATTTCACGTCAGTTGTATCAATATAACTAAGGGTATTAGCACCTAACATAGTTCGTAGTCGGTCTCCGCCAAAGGTTTCTTTAAGCAATGCCATGTATTTTTCTCTAATATAACCCTTATTAAGATATTCCAAATGTAAAAATTCTCGATTCTTTCTTCGTTTATTTCTTTCTATTTGCTTAGGACTTATCTTACCTGTATTGCAATAATCTCTCCAATAATTTTGCAACATATTAACCCTTTTAGTACATAGGTTCACAATATTATCCCTTATCCAATCAAACTTATGTCCTGTAATATTCATGAATACATTTGTATTAGAGATATGTTTTTCTGGGTGATTACTTATTCTAAATTTTAATCTATATTCTCCGTCATAACCACCGCCTTGTCCAAATCCACTAAAATAGTGATTTAAAAATTTTGGGTCTTCTTTAAGTTTGGCGGCAGCTATCTTATCCGTTTCCTCTGGACGTTTGAAATTAACATTTATATAAGTAGACATTCCGGCCTGGTTAGAACCTACAATTTGTGCGTCTTCAACACCAGGAATGTCCTTTACTATGTCTCGTATCTCATTTGCCCATTCCGCCATATCCTTTTTTATTTCCTTAAATACTTCGTCGTTTTTATATTGCCAAACTTCGTCTTCAGTAATATCGTTTCTGCCATAATAGGCATTTAAGTATTCACTATCTAATTTAATAGGTTCAGATTTACTTAATAATTCCAGCAAATATGAATTCAAGTCTATATCATAATCCTTTTCAAGGAAATATTTAAATTCTTCTGTTAGGTTATTTTCTATAAATATTCTCATCCTCTATTTTCCTTTCTTAAAACTTAATATTTATATAATATAGTACAAAAAATTAAGACCATTCCTAAGCAGGGAGGTCTTAAAGTCTATAAATATTATATTAACAAAAAAAATTAATTGCAATTTATTATAGCTATTGTTTTTGGACATCTATCATAATCATCCTTAAACTTAATTATTTTCACATAATCAAATTGAGAACGTGGTACATCCTCAAATATCATAAAATCAAGAACTTCTGTCTGTGAAAATTCATACGCACAATTAAGAGCATCCGTTATAGTAGAAATATTACCACGACATACACAGTTATTGCCGTAACCCTTTACATATAACTGTACTTCATAAGTGCTGTTAGCTTTGTTTACGTTTTTATTCATGTCGTCACCCCTTAATCTTCTACATATGTGTTCTTATGTTTAGTTTTTCTTGTGTACTTAGTAGCATCTGTTACGACGCGGGTTACAGGATTTATACCGTTCCAATCGGAACGCTTTTCCTTATTAATACGTCTTTGTTCTTTTTTAGATAACTTTTCAAAAGGAATCATATTTTTCATCTTGTGTACCTCCCGTAGGTATTGATTACTTCAATTACTTTTCTTACTATAAATATTATACAACACATACTTCAAAAAGTCAAGTGTTTTAGATATATTTTTATAATTTAACAAACTAAGAGTATTCATTAATTCGGCACCATATTGAAGTGCATTAGAATTTCCAATGCACTCGGATATATTGCCGATTTAGCTGTGGATTTCTGTTATGCTTATGTACAGCGGGATAATTCCAAAAAGCGAAAGTGTTTTAATTTCCTTTGATGAGTACATTATGTTGTTGTACCTCTTAATTTTAACTCTCCATACAAACATATCTTTTCCTCCTTTAGAATATTTGTTTTTCTTACTATAATTATTATACAACATAACACATAAAAAGTCAAGTGGTTTTAAAAAATTTTTATATTTTAACAAAAAAAAATCCGTGAATAAATAATTTCACGGACTTTGAACTTATCATAAAATCATTTCGTATAACAAACCTCGTTTAACTCATTGTTGTAATTATGGATTTAGCACATTTCATGTTGTATGGACATGATTCGCAATACATCTTACGATTTAATTGCATAGTGTCGGCAACACAAGAAAGAAATAATATGTCTGTACTTTCGATAGAGGGTAGTACCTCTTTATAATTTTTTGTTTTGAGTTCTTCCAGTATATCCCTATTCATAAAAATTAGACCTCCTCACCGTGCTACCATAAACTCCTCTACGGTATCTGCAAGTGTTTTCTGTTCTATGTATCCACTGCACCATGTATGTCTTCCTTATAACTCAATTCTCCTTAATATTAATCATATTGCGCTGAGCAATTTCATATGCTTCTTTAGCTTCTTCATAACACTTTCTCAGGTGTTCCACTTCTTCCGGAGGGTATCCATATGTGTATCCCTCATTCCTCAGTCTTCCTATATACCCATCAAGGTTGTAGTCGTTAATAATGTCTGTTTCGGTAAGTTTTCCGTCCACGTACATAAAAATTTCAGTATTTGCAAGGTAAGCCTGTTTGTAAAAATATCTTTTTTCCATAAATTAATCTTCCTTCCTATAGTATATTTTAATCTTTAAAAATATTCTCTTCTCTTAGTTTAGGAACCGTATTAAACATATTCCCTACAACCTCAATTTCACTTACATCGTAGTTGTAAAAGTCATTCCTAACGGAACTCCAAGTATGTCCAATAGGAGAAAATGTATGACATTTTTCGTTTAAGCGATGTAGCATGAAAGCCATTTCGTCATTGTCCCGTATAATAACAAATTTCTCAATATGGTCTGATGTATTTAAAGGTATTGCAACAATATCTCCTTCAAATATTTCTTCCCCATTTTTATCTTTTTTCCCTGTACAGGCACTTATAGTTTCCGGAATAATTTCATGTCTAACATTAGGATAACCTATCATTGACATACTCCAATTACCAAGTTTATCTTTAATAGGAATACCTATAGCGTAACCGTTTGAAGTTGATAATCTTGCTTTATATTTTATATTTTCCATATCTATATCCTCCTTAGAGTACACTTTTTTATTTAACTTCTTTTGTTTTTTTTATAATAATTTTTGCCTATTCTCTGTTATACCCCTAAGTCTGTTATATCTCGAATATATTCTTCTAATGAATATCCGCTAAGTAATATATGGTCAATAGTTTCATCTACTGAATATCCATCATTTAAGCATTGCATAGCAATATCTTTTTCGGTCTCACTCATATCGGGAATAGCTTTTAATACGGCATTGTAATCTTCATTGTCCATAATTCAGACCTCCTTCAGCTTCTTGTACATACCGTCAATATGTGTAGTTACAGCTTCAATAAGTTCTCTGTTCTTTTCATACTCTATAAAATACGTACTGATAAAAGGTTTCAGTGGATTTTCTTTGTTGTCCTCCAGTAAAATTTCCATGAGTGCAAAGTATTTGCCCATAAGAAATTCAAGATTGATAATATGAGTAAGTAGATACTGTTCTTTGTGCTCGGTATGAGTAAGTAAATACTGTTCTTTGTGCTTGGTATATTCTTTGCGAATTTCCGAAATAATTTCATCTATCTTGTCAATAAGATACTGCTCATTCATAATTATTTCTCCTTAATTTTCCGTTGGTTTGTGGTTTATCGTCTATGGGACGGGGATTTTAAGCTCCTCGTCAAGCTTTTCCGTGGATAGAATCACTCTTTTATCGGCTTATTTTTTCCGCTACATATTCTACATTACCATTAATGCCAGAATATCCATTACGCTGCCTATGAAGTTTTCCGCAGCAATAGGCCCTTACCTCATCAAGACCATTACAATATTTGATATTTGCGTTGTTTACAGCTTTCCAATATTCGTCCATTGTCATATTAGACTTTAATGTAATACGCTTTACTCTATACTGATTTTTCATAATTCTTCCTCCTTAAAAATACTCTTTCACTGCTCAATCCTCTACCCTTATGAGTATTGTTTTATTATCTGAACTTGAATAATATACAGGTTTATAAGGAATGCTACTTTCTATACTTCCTTTTATAATTTTTAATTCACTTTTTGCCATCTTAGGATTTTGTTCAATCATTTTAGTAAGTTGTTTTATTAATTGTTCAACTGTAATATTCTTTTTAGACATAGTTTAAATCTCCTTAAAATCTCCACAAGTAGTTGATTATATCCTCTGTAACTGAAATTAGATTATCTTCTTTACATATTAAATCATTTTATTATTTTATCTACTTATTTTTCCCATTTTTCATAATATTTATTAAATTTATATCCGAACATATTCATAGCTTCATTTACTAAATCATCATATAGTGTAACAGATTCAATAATATCCATAGCATCTTTATTGTCCTTATATTTCTTTATCTTTTCGGCAAAACTCTTATCTTTTTCAACAGCAAAATTCCATAATGTATCTATAAGGTTTTCCTCATAGTAATCTAATTCGTTTATATGTTCCACAAGAGTATCTATTCCTAATTCTTCATAGTAATTCAAAATCATATACTACACAACTCCTTCTTTATACTTACGATATTTTTTGTTCCTCTTACTATAAATATTATACAACATATTAGTATAAAAGTCAAGTGGTTTTAGAAATTTTTTATATTTAACAAAAAAAAAGAGTTCCTTTTAGGAACTCCTAATTAAAATCTATATTATACAAAATTATTTAAACCTTTGCAAAATCACACAATACTCTATCCTTACCTGTTTCATCGTCATATATATGACGTATCTTAATTCCAGCATTTTCGTTAGCAAGTAATTCTACAGGGGACGGCACTTTTACAATATTATGTGCAGTGTGCTTCTTTATCTCATCGTGTCTACGAAGTTTATACAAAAGAGAAAACATTAAATGTGCTGCACACATAGCAACTATTAGATACCAGGTATTTCGTGTACCCATATCCTCACCGTAAGTGATAAGAGCAAATATTGTTGTGAATTCCAATACAGTATAAAACCATTTCATATTAATTTCCTCCAAAAATAACTCTTTGTTCTACTTGTTTTCTTTACTGGTCTGTTCTACACATCAAATTATTCTTATTTACAGTTTAAATAAGCATTTAACTCACCCTCTTTCTATGTATAAAAGTGAATTAAATCATTGTTTTAAGAACATCTATGTAACGGAGTACAGTATCACCGTAATACCAACTCTGTCCACAACTTTTCATGTTTTCCCAACCTGCTGGACCTAAATTATACGCATTCGCTGCGTCCAATATGTTACCATTAAAATAGTCAAGATTGCTTGCCAGAATCTGTACACCAATGTAAATATTCTGATATGGGTTATAAGCATCTATCATTATACCGTTGTTGTATAAATCACAATTGGCCTGGAGGTACATATCATTCAGACCCATTATACCCCAATCAGTAGTTCCATCTGTATTAGTACCTGCATTATTTACATCTGCTGTAAATTTAGATTCCATATAACATACTGCTAAAGTAAGTTCATAAGGTACACCAAATTCTACCGATGTATCGTATATGTAGTTCTGTAAATCAGTGTCAAGTGTTATAGTATAATCACTATCCAGTACAGGAAGCACATTTCCTAAATTACTCCAGTTATCGTCGTTACTATCATCCGCTACAGTTACATCCGTTGACTCATCGTCTGTCCAACTAAGTTGATTTATGCTACAGTTCTTAGTGTTAGGGGTTTCTACATTTTCCGCAATAACGTTTTCGATATTAGTTTCGATAGTATGTTGTCTGCTTGTTTCCATTCCCATATGTATTCCTATCGGAATTAACATTACAGGAATTAGGGATTTGCCAATACGGACAATACGATTGTACTTACGCATAAATAATTCCTCCTATTCAATTGTTCTACAACTTCATGTTCTTTATTTATTTTTTACTGTACTAATATTATACAACATAAAACGTAAAAAGTCAAGTGTTTTTGATATATTTTTATTTTTTAATTAAATAAGATAAAAAGAAAAACTGCCTCCCGTAGGAAGCAGTTTAAGTTAATAAATTATCCAATAGATACGATACCTTCAGGTATATTAACAGATACAAGAAGTGTATCATAGTTATAACAAGTAGGCGCTATGTATTTAACAGGATGTCCTTCAATACTTGTAGGTACTTTTATATTAGGATATTTACCTAAATAGTAAACAAGTGTAACATCTCCATTATCATCTAATGTCCATACATAATTGGTGTCCTCTACCTCATATTCAATAAGTAACATAAAGTTACGTATTTTTTGTAACTGGTAAGTGAAGCCAGAGGATTCTAAAGGATTAAGAGCACTTGGCATAGTATTATACCTCCTCGTGCTTATATGTGGCAGCTATACAACAAATATCCAATCCGTTAAAAAAGAACAATAATTCAACGGTATCCATATCACTTAGGTTTACATCAGGATTTAGGAATCGTACATTAGTACCGCTGGTGGGGTCTACCGTGACAAAGTCTGCTACACTATCTGTACTATCTAACGAATTTAATATAATAGAACAATAGAATAAATCACGTTCATAACTTGCCGCTGTCTTTATTGTAATACCGGAAATATTAGTTATTCCTAAATAACGGTATTCCACGTTATTTGCTATATTAATAGGATTAGGTATAGTAAGTCCATCTACTACACGACACCTACTAACTTTACCATTTAATGCTTCCTTTGTGGCCTGTGTGGACGGTACAGTTTTAGTAGACATTACAGCAGAATCCAAATCAGTTTCAATAACAGTTACATTGTAACAATCATCACCAACATATATTCTATGATTACCGTCGCTGTCTGTTGTAAAGTATATAACATTATCATCCTTTGTAATACCTTCATAATCAGCTTGACCACCTATTTTAAATTTAACAGGCGTTCCCTTTATTTCGCTCATAAGCCGTCGGCTCCTTTCTACAAAATAAGTTTATACTATTATTGTACTGTATAATGTTTATTATAGGTTATAATATCGTGTTTTAATTATAAAAAATAAAAAGGACGATGTTTAAACCGTCCTTTATATCCTATGCTACAAATTTTAACCTGCTATTTCTTTTCTGGAAGCTGCTTCCCGTCCAGCATTAACACCTCTTTCATAAAGTTCCTCGTCGGCTCTGTACCTTATAGGAGAGGATTTTTTCATCTGAGACTGTATGCAAAATTCCTTGTAACTTTGTTTAACCTCCGGAGGAGTTATAATCATAAGTGCTCTACTCTGTACATCAAGTGCAGATTTAACACCTCTTATATAACCAATATAAAACTGATTCTTAATACCGTGTACGTTACGTCCCGCCTCTCTATACTCCTTAAAAATTTCCTTACCACGTCTGTTACCAAATTCAAACAAACTCTTAAACACTTCACGGGCTACGTCACAATGTCTCTTGTATCCATAAAACACAATGGAATAACACTTCTTACCCATATAGTTTCTACGAATTCTTGTAAAGGACTCTACACAGAAGTTTTCTGCCACAACTCCGGCAAGCATCTTCTGCCAGTTTGTATTAGCAATATCCACTTCATCCTGTATAATCTCTTCCGTGTCCTCAGTGTTAATATCTGAAAGTTCCATATCGTACTTAGCAAGTATCTGCTGTACTTTAAGGGTTGCAGATATCACTTCATTATCAGTAGCACCATTCTCCTTAGTTACATTAAGCAGCTTAGAAATGAGTTCCTTCACCTTAGCAAGTTTAGCCTTATCTGTTGTATTATCCATATTAACTTCCTCCTTGTAATTTAGAATAATTGTTTTTGTCTACAATAATATTATACAACATATTACAAGAAAAGTCAATAGAGAATTTGCTAATTTGACATATTTTTATTTTTTAACTTAGAACAGACAATTATAAACATAATTTAGTTCACAATCATTATTCGACCTATTTATTTGATAAGTATGTTCTAGCGACTTTTTATAGTTGAGATATGCTTCGTCTTCCAGCAATCTATCTAAATGAATAGTCACTGTATATGTGCTATACTGCAAATCTCCTGTAGGTATCACAGTTACCTTTCCACGAGGATAAAAATCTGAAGGTTTACCTACAAATTTAGAATTACTAAATAATTGTCTGATGTAATTCCAACAACTATTATAATCTAAATAGTCCACATCGGATTTTTCAATTGTATGCAGGGGTTCTACAAAACATAGTAAGGTATCACCAATTACCCAAAATACGCCCTCACAAGGTTCTGTGGAAAACTCATCATTGCAAAATTTAATTGTTCTCATCTTTCTGTCTCTCCATATACAAAAATATTTATGTATTTATTATACAACATTATACTAAATAAGTCAATATGAAAATAAAAAAAAATAGGCAGATAATTTTTACAAGTTATCTGCCTAATGTGGATTTAGTAAATTTAGATTTAGTAACTTATGAGTTACTTATTTAGCTTCCTTATAAAAAGCTATACCGTTACCAGTTTCTTTATTACAGTTATAATAAGAATATGAATCCAGTACATTCTCAAGTGAATGACCTTGTGAATTGTTCTTATTTACTGCAAAAGGAAGTATCCAAGGATTTCCAAGGCGTACCTTATTAGGAAGTATATATACAGTTTCGCCGACATCGAATAATTTTCTTGCCGTTGTTATAGTAGTTTTTACAAGCTCTGGAGTTTCATTTATAATTTTTGCTCCACTCTTACTGGCTTTTTTACAACCCTTTCTGACTTTTTTACAACCCTCTGCCAATGATTCATATACATATAAATCTACAGCAACAGGATTTACAATCTGCCACTTTCTATTAGTGCCGTAAGGCTCTGTATAAATATTATTACCATCAATATCGTGTCTAAAATCAATTTCAAATGCCATATCCTCGGTGGCATTAGTTATGTCTTCAATGGCATAATCATAATCAATTTTATCAATCTCGCCATTATCTAACTGGTCACTAAGGGCATCTAATTCATTATAAGCATCAAGTGCTTCAGCTTTAGTAGCAAACATAAGTAAATGTTGATAGCCGCTTGCCATATCTCTGTAAACTACAGCATAACCAGCTAAACTTACATTATTTGATTCTTTAATTACTCTTACCATAGTCATTAACCCCTATCTAAATATTCTCTTATCCGGTCAAGAAGTTTTTTAGTATCTTCATATCCAGGTATTAGAATCTCTTTGTCCACATCATCAATAATATCAGTAACATACTCATCTTCCAAGACATTTAAAATCTCTGTTAATTCGTCTTGCACAGTAGTAAACCGTTTTAGAACTTCTGTATAGTCTTCAACTGTAAGTGATTCATGTATAATTTTCATAATTAGTATCCTCAATCAAAAACTTTCTCTTCTAAGTTACCAATAGTATCTGTTACATTGTGTGATGATTTGTTATATATCCTATCTAATACACTCCACCACAAGTCAGTTTTGTCAAACTGTTCATGCTTAGAAAATTCCTCAACAGTATCAACAAGTTCAGAGAACTCACGATAGAACTCATTAAATTTATTCCAGGTTATCTGGGCCTGTTCATTAAGTATTTTAGTTGTATCATATGCCATAGGTGATTCTTTCACTATCTTCACGAGTAAACATCTCCTTTTTAGTAATATTCATCAACAACCTATGAAAAATCAGAAAATCGTATTAGTATAAGAAATCATTTGTGCGACGATGAATGTCTCCACATTCTTCTCTTATGGTGAATAAAATATCTCCTACTCTGCTGTTAGTGTCGTCAAAAGAACCTGCTGCTTCATAGTTACCTACCATAGTTGTAAGCTCTTTGTAGTCATTAAGAAAGTCTTCGAACTTCTTATAAACAGCTTCTGCTTTAGCCTCTACATCATATTGCATAGGTGATTCATAAATAATTTTCATAAATAAACAACTCCTTTAATTTAATGTGTCGTAACAACTTCTGGAAAACCTGAAAAATCGTAGTTGGATAAGGATTGCACTAACTTATTGGCATTTTCCACAGCAACAGCAAATTGTTCATACTCTTCCGGCAATAATGCTCCATAAGAAGATGTCTGTGCCTTAAAATTCGGACAATTTAATATTTTCTGCTCAGCTGCTCGGACAGGAGGATAAATTTGTGGAGCATATTTATTAGAACCATCCGCATATACATAAACATCAAGATATTTATTTCCATTAATTACCTTTATACATGATTCTTCGTCTAGCACATACCCAAATCTATTACATAACCTAGCAATTCTATCAAATGACACATTACCAGTACCTTCAGTTAACTGTTTAATCATATATAATCAATCCTTTCTAAAAAATGGTTAAACCCGTTACAAAACAAGTTTATATAATTACTTGTTTTGTATTGTACATGGTTTAACCACTTAATTGTATTTAATTTGTTATTTTATGTTTGTACAGGGTAAATTTCTTTGAATTCTATACTGTTTCTTTTTCGTTCGTACATTTTTTGATTTGTACTTCCTCTAAACTTACAGTTCAAAGAACGTTTCTTTAATTCAAATCTGCCATCTATAAGGTAATTACATTTGTATAGCAAGTCAGGTATTTCACTTATGCAGTATATTTGTCCTTGCTTATTTGTTTGGGTTTGACACATCGATTTGAGTTGTTCTAATGTGTATCCTGTATATGCTGTATAATCGAATTTTTTATTAATACTTGTAAAATGATATTCCAACTTACGTATTAAATGTGAAATAGCTGAAGGTTGCATAAAGGGTTCTCCACCACTAAATGTAACACCTTGTAACATTGGATTTTGAATTATATCATTGAATAGACTGTTTATAGTTACAAATGTTCCTCCATCGTAATTCCAGGTTTGGGAGTTATGACATCCTTCACAATGATGTGGACAACCCTGAGTGAATACTACATAACGCATTCCTATACCATCTACTATGGATTCCCCAATAGTTCCTGATATACGTAGTAATACGGAGTCATCGAACATATTAATTCCACAACATATATAATCCGACTTAGTTGTATTAGGGATAGCAGTTATTCTAAATACATTTGAACTATTTGAATCTGTTCTTATGTAGAAGTTTTTTACAGATTCTATTTGAACGTTTATATTGAATAAAGAACTTAATTCGTCTATATTAAAATTGGTTCGAATGTAGTGTTTTGCTTGTTTAGATATCTTTTTAGTTCCTTTATCAGGACGAATGAATATTATTCGTAATTTAACTTTATTATTAACCTTATTAATAATGTTCCAAATACAGTTTTTACTATCGTGTGTTCTTAAATATGATAAATCTGTGATTATAAAAATACGTCTATATTTCTCAATAGACGTACTATTTATCTCCGACATTTTAGGGTTATATAAATATAGTCGATTAGATGTTAACCATTTCATCACATAAAATCTCCTTCGAGAAATTCATTTCCATAAGCGTCTTTAAAATAATGTAGATAATTATCGTTCGGAATATTCCAGGTTCTGGTTTTACGAGAATCGTCGTTACATATTGTCCGAAGTGTGTCACAGAATTGTGTACCATCTACCTCTTTACGGTACTCATTATAAACGGTTACATTGGGTTCCTGTAAGAGACTGAATACAGTTGGTAACGAACTGACATTCTTATGTGCCTGGAACAAAGGTACATAGTCACTATACAACTGAACAATATGCACCCAATATCCCCAATCAGGTTCATCTGTCAATTCATAGGTTAACCCATAACGTTCAATTATAGATTTATCTTTAGTCAGAATATAATAATTTGTACTCATAGTATCACTCCCAGCCATTAATATTTCTAATATCAACACATTTAATTAATGTATAAGGATAATTAAGTCCGTATTTTTCAATATATGTAAGTGTTATAGGTGTTAGCTGCCCCTCTTTTATATTATAACAGGTATTACTTTTATCCCTACTATAGCACATTAGAATGGAATTTACGATAGATTCTGCTTTCTGTCTTACAGAAGAATTTTCAGTATTGTCAGGTCGTACCTTATATAGATTATAAAAATATATATGTAGAAAATATCGTGCATCGCCAAATGTAGGACAATGCACAATTACATTTTTAGTAAAACTGATATTGTATAAGGTATCTATGGTCATATGTAACCTCTTTCAACTTTTAAAGAATTCCATAAGTGATTTTGCACATTCCGGACCCATACCAAGTTCTATGGACTTAGGAGTAGTAAGTTTTCTACCGCACTTACAACATCTGCCAACGTGCTGTATAGTAACTTTGGTATCAATATCCACATCCTTCATATGTCTTATTACCCACATAAGACCAAACACCTTTTTATTATCCAACTCATACTTACCACTTCTGCCCTTAAACCACCTGTAAACACCGTCCACCTTCTTAATATAACCTATATATTCCGAAGAATGGTTGTCTACAAGGTTTACGTACCATAAATTAGGAAACTGGGTAGAGGATACATGAAATGTGAAATGTGTACCAGTCTTTTTAGATGTCATTGTAAAATAGGAGTCTCCTCCGAATATGAATTGCTCGAAATATTTGGCGTTTATCTCGTTGTTCATAATCAATCCTCCTTATTTTCTGGAAGCTCTATAGGTCCGGCGTACTCTATGTCATAGTGATTTTCAACAGCAGTTTTTATGCAATCATTAAGTTCCTTATTAGTGTCTACGTCGTGCACCTGAGGGTTGCTGAACATTCTGGACTGATTGGGGAACCAATAAATAATTCTAAACTTTCTCATATAGATACCTCCTTAATATTTACGTTAATTACTCCTCCCCTACAATAATATTATACAACATATTAGTATAAAAGTCAAGTGGTTTTTGAAAATTTTATATTTAACAAAATTTACCCCACATATTTTCGCCGTAGTCAATAGAAAGATTGAAAATTAATCAAAGTTATTCCAATGCATATTATCTAATACATCAGGTAAATCTAAAGGTGCCGAATATCCCATTAAGCATTTAATATGCATCTGAATTTGCTGAATTATGCAGGACTCCATACCTTTTATGTAAGCTTCGTATAATTCAGGAGTATTCAAATTTATAGTATTTTTCCACGGCTGTGAATTGTTAAAACGTTCTATATAGTGGTCATATACAATAATGGAAATAATTAAAGGTCCATAAGTGCTCATAAGTTTATTGTATGTACGTATTACATCAGGTATTAAATCATTAGCTTCTTCCTTTGTAGGTATTTCTCCACAGATTGTGTACATAGGTGTGGTAATGGCAAAAGAACCATTACCTTCTATTTCACCATTCTCGCATTCGACGTATACATCACTGTCTGTTAATTCTCTGTAAAAAATATTATGCATGTTGTCAGTTTTCATAAATAATTCCTCCATAATCATATAGATAAAAATAAATCGTTATCCTTTACTTGTCCCATTTTAAGGGTTCCAGGAACCTGGCAATTTGTCCCTCGTAGCTAAAGCATAAATCCATATCGTTCAGGGGTTGATTCGTATAATGTTTATAGGCCTGAGGGAAGTAGATAGACGAGCCACCCTTAAATGTGGGTAAATCGTATTTATGCTCCTTCACATAAAATTTATTTCCTATGTAATTAAGTTTAAAGTTTTCTACGTGTACATTTGCAGAACATTCATCTTCTATTAGTATTTTGAGTCTGTCTAACTTTTCATCATCAAACCATTTATCATCGGGTAACTTCAAAATAATTTCATCTGTGGTGAAAACTGCCACATTCTCAGGTTTGAATTGGAGATGTGCTACAATATATTTAAGTATATTCTGGGTAAGAAACCTTTCTATACGTGTAATTCTTGGCATATCAAGATTACCAAATATTACTTGTCTAATATTCTTAGAGTTCAGGAAATACTCATATGTGCAGCCGAATTTTGCTAATATGTGTTCATATGTAGGTGTATTGAATACCAAATCAGAATTATAAAATTTAAGCGCTTGGTAGTTAGCACGACGTAAATCAATAGAAATAAAATATTTATTATGATTATCGGGTGTATAGATATTTACTGTTTTGCAAAAAGGTACATCACACACCTTGGGCGATATTTCATACATATTTTCCGTAGGTACTTCAATGAATTTTTTATAAGCTTCTGTAGATTTAAGTTCATGAATTATAGTATCTGTGAGATTGTGTTTGTATTCTTCAAATATGTTTATTGAATCAAATTTGCTCACGGCATTTTGAAATTCCCGATATTTTCTTTTCGTATCATAGTATTCATTATACAGCTCTATATAATATTCTATAAAATCTGGCCGATATATCTGAATCGGTAAAGAATAATTCTTTACAAAACCACGCAACGTTTGTTCCGGATAATCCTTTATGTTGCATACCATATAACTAATCCTCCTTTGGCGTATCATATTCGAATTCCGTAAGTATTCCGTCACCCAGGTATCGTAACTCACCTACAGTAGCTACGGCTACTTTATAAGCATGCTCAAAATTTACCACATCACACAAATCCTCATCTTTAAATGTGACGGTGTAGTCGTCGTATATAATTGTCCAACCATACCTGCTTGCTTGTATAAATACCGAAGCCTTGTCCTTAGTCATATACGATTTCTGAATAGTAGCATCCGCAGCACATAATAAACCAAAAAATCTGCGTATCATTTGTTCAACTCTCCATAAAGATATAAGTTTAGAGGACAACATCTTACTGTTTTATTGTAGTTGTGAGCTTTATTCATTGTACTCCAAACTCCTCCAGTTTTGTTTCCATCAAATATAGCTAACATGATATCGCAGTTCTTTGCCATATAATCGTCCCTACCTTCATCACAACCTTTAAACCAGTGGTCGTATATATTGACGATTTTGTTAGCACGTCTGTACACATATTCGTAATTTGGTGTCCTCATACCATAGTCAGGACAGGGTAGTACAAGTGTTAGTTTCAACTTATGTCCTTCGTCTTTCAGTCTGGCAGCTTCGTATGCCATTGCCATATCAGAACCTGATGCCATTCCGGAAAACACTTCATCTGCTTTATTATTAATTATCTCTTGTCTTATCCAATGACGTATGCCGCACCACTTATCAGCTGTTACATCGGCTGGAAGGTTTAATCTCTGTTCTCTATGACCGGTCAATGCTATTATCATTGTCACTAATCTCCTCATGTATCAATCTAACTTGACCGTATGATGAAATCACCTTCACATATTTGATTATTGGATAATCATCATTGTGGTCATATGTAATTGTCCAGGTTTTTTCTGTATCGACGTTTAGAAGTACAGCAGTTCCTAAGAAACCAATTCTACGAATATGTGTAGGAGCTCCTTTAAGCACTATGGCATCCTTGTGGTAGTATGGAACAAAATTAGAATGTTCCTCCACATAAGCAATTATGCGTTCATCAAAATTAATATTTCCAACCTGATAACAAGATGCGATTATGTCAACATCGCTATATCCACACGTTTGCAAAAATTTCTGAAAGTTCTCATCTGGCAGGAAACCTCCGCAAAACAAAACCATTTTCTGCATAGGGTGTCCTCATTGAAGTGTTATAGGAAGTCCGTTTACTTCTACTGTAGGGTCATCTAAGTCAATAAGAATACATCTGCGTCCATCTACAACACTTGTTCTAAGTTTATCGGAGAATCCGGAACTGATGTCAATCTTAATTCCAGGTGCCTGTACAGTATTCTTATGTTCTACAACATTGGTCGCTGTTATAATAGAATCTCCGCAAGTATGTCTATACACGGCATCTACTGAATTTACTTTTGCTTCGTCTAAACCAGTATCTCTGAGTATATCTTTAAGCACAGTAGGTCCTAATAAAGTTACTTCTGTATCATTGCTACTCTCATCAATAACGTCTTTTATTTTTTCATTCACTGTATTGAGCATTGTATAATCTAAATCGTCACCTGCTACAGACTTTATAATACTTCTAAAACTCTCCTTCTCTACGTCTGGAGACATTACAAATTCACATTCAAGCACGTCCTCTACTAAGGATATATTTGGAGATTTTGTACTCTTTGAGTATATCATAACGTGATTAATGTCAGAACTTCTATTGTCAAATACTGGAAACAGGAATCCATCTGTAGGAACCTTGTCAATAATAAGTTCGTCGTTCAATTTTTTAAGAATTTCTTTATCTTCCTTGTCAAACACGAAACCATCTGTTCCAGTATCCGCTGGGCAAATTGCTGTAAGTATATATCTGTACAACTCTTCATTATCAAAGTCGTCAAATTCGTCTGTCTTATTCTTCTTACGAATCGTATATGTACAATAAGCAGTAATTACAGCAAAGGGTCCTGTATACACAATGTTATTAGCAATATGTTCCAAGAACTTTATACAAACCTCATTGTCTTTAAGTTCCGTATTTAACAACGAATATAATAGAGGCTGCACGTGACCAATATCATATGCAGAATTAGGAAATTCATATTCGGTAAATTTCTTACCTACCTGTGTGCTAAGAACTTTTATCAGTGTCATATCACACACTTCCTTAAATTCAATAGGCATTGTAACACAAGGTTGCACGGCGTGATAAAGTACATTCTTATCTGCGTCTATAAACCCAGTGAGAATTCTATCCATGGTAAAGAATCCACTTTTGTCCGTAAAATTCTTTTTAATTTCATTAACTTCTTTTCTGTTCATTGTATTAATCCTCCATATAAATGTTTAACTTAAAGTGATTCTCTGAGTCGTTCTCTTTTTGTAGGTGCTATATGTATGAAATCCTCATATATAGACATAGCATCTAACCTGTTGGCAGCTCTCACTACAAACACCGGAAATTTACTATCTTCCTTTCGACCAGTAAATATCGGTTTGTCTGCTAATTTCTGAATCATGGCTTCCGTGGGTGTGAACGAATAAATACTCACTTCCTTACCAGGTTCTTTGGAAATAACATAATAATGCGTCATTGTGGTTTACCTCCATATACTTAGATAGTTTATTTATAAACTTGTTTGCTGTCCGATGAAGTTTATGTTACCTTCACCCACAACCACAAGTTCAACATCTTCGTCAACATCTCCCTTTTTCCAGACAACAGTTCCATCATCACGAATGTAATCATCTTCATGTTCGTATTTCAAGTGTCTCTGTATAAACAAAACATCACCATTAAAGTTTTTAATTACAGTAACACACCAAGGACGTTCTTTTATATATTCCTTTTCGAAATTTGGGTTATATTTAAGAACCTCCTCTAGCAAACAAACTGTAACCAAACCAGCATCTGCACAAAACTGTCCAAGAACTTCTTTTGTATCCCGATTATAAGTATGACAACTCCAGTCTCCATATAGAGTGTCGTAAGTTATGAAATTCGTTATACCAAGTCTGTTCAATTCTGTTCCATAGTCAGATTTAGACCAGTCATCACAATCTTTCCTACAAATATAACAAGGGTCAGTGATAATTATATCTCCTGTAAAATGTTTACTTTTTATAATTTCTGAGCCTACAATTTCCATATCAATCTTCCTCCTCAATATATTCCATTCCGGTAACTTCTTCTAGGTTAAGAAATTCTGAATAATGTTTATTTATATGTAAGTCCAAACAATCATTATCATCCTTAGTGTAAGAATGTATACATTTTCTTTGTATTTTAAATACTCTTGTGTTGGTAGAAATGAAAACAAAATCATCTGAACGGTATTCAGAGTAACCATAATCAGTTATAGTAAATGCAGGAATTACTTCTTTAAGTATATATTCAGATACAGATTGACATTTTTGTCTATCATTGGATTGCCTATTATTATATTGGTACATCTCCGTTTTAATTTTATTTAACCACATACCCATTATAATCTTTCCTCCAATTCAATATCATTTAAAACTGTCTGTAACCCACCTGTGTCTAAGGATGGAGGCATTTGAAAATATTCAACAGGACTTATTGCAATATCATATATTTTAGTTAGGTCAATCTCAAAAGACTGACCAGTAGTTATATTCGTAAACACTAAGATTTCTTCCTTACTACGTTCAAAATTGAATTTGCCTAATTCAGTCACCCAACGACAGTCACCTTGTGTGTTAAGATATGCCATATGTACAAGATAAAATTGTGTGTTATTAAACCATTCTTTTTTCACTTGCCAACAATATTTAGTTTTAATGCTGGCAGATTTAAGAGGTCCTGTAAGTAGGTTTGTTACAATCTCTACTTCATGATTTATAATATCTATAATTCTTATCGTGTGATAACAATAATCTTCTCCATAATTATTATATAAATATATAGTATCGTCAGTAACAGATGATACAAAGACCTTGTATAATTTGTTCTTGTGTCTTACTTGAAGCACATCATCCTTCTTTATTACATTTTTATCAAAATAACCCAATGTTTTTTGTACGGATAAAAATGGGTAGTTTGTGTAATTAGCTGGATTAATTCCTTCTACCTCTGGCATATTAGTACCCCCTATGTTAATGGATTTAGATAGCAGTATTCTGATACAAGCCAGTTATAATCGCTATTCCAAAACACACCATTAAAAAATATACGTGTCCAAAGTTCTTCCGACTCTGGACTACCGTCAGTGCTTAGATGATATATGCGGCAACCCATAAAATAATTAGGAAGTCGCATTCCACAACGTAAATCAGATAAAATTTCTTTCTGAGCATTTATCCTATTCTCCGTCAGAGGTATCTGTATATACTCCTTCTTCACGTTTTACAACCTCCAGTAATGTTGAAACTACATCTTTGAATCTGTATAAATAATAAATATTATCTTCAGGGTTTGTAGTAGGTACAAAAACATCTATATTGTGTGTAACACCACAAACTGTAAATTCTACTGAATACAATTCTAAATTAGTTTCTACTGGATAATGCTTAAATTTATGTATTGTCACACCTACGGAACACCCGTCGATAGTACAAGGAATTACTTTACGAACCGTATCTAATAATTGCTCGGGTATGCACATACTGGCAGGTATTCTCCACGGACACTCCATAAGTTCGAGAAAGTGTCTAACAGCATTAGCTTTACATTTATTAGTTTCGTTATTGAAATGGGCGCATCCCCAGCAATTCGTATAATCAAGCATTAGGTGTCCCTCCTGCTACAGGATAGTCGGTGCCATAAGTATGTTTCCAAATCTCATTAAGTCTTTTGTACATAAGTTCTTCTGTGCCATCAATAATCTCAACAATATCATCTTGATACCATTTGAAGTGCCAAGCACCATCTACTATACAATCACCTGTCACAATAATAAACTCATTATTGCACCCATATCCATTATATGAACGATTAGGTGTATCCCAATAATGGAAGGTGAAACGAGTATCCTCTGTAAACAATTGTGTCCAATAAGAAGTATCAAAAAACTTTTCAGACAACTCTACTTTAAGTACAATTATGTTATTTGTATATTTAGCATTGTCGTCTACCCAAAGTGCAAACTTCTTTTTAGCAAGTTCCGAATTTCTAAGCTGTTCCTCTTTTCTATAATTACTAAGCTCATGTTTTAAATATAGATTATGAGACATTGTGTTACCTAGCATCTCTTCTGTACGTCTCAAATCCTCTTTAAGCTGTTCTATCTGATTCTCATATTTCTGTATTTGCCTATACTCTGCAATTAACTCTGTGCAATTATTAAAAACGTCTATACCTTCGTAATTGATTATAGAAAATTGCCCCTCAGAAGTATATGGTGTGTTGTAAGAAAATGTAGGTGAGTCAAATCTCAACCATTCTACAGGCCTTACGTGTATTTTGTCAGTTTCCTTTTCACGAAATATGAAATATGCTTCGCCTACGTCTGTTAGGATAGGCGTTATTTCGGCATCTCCTAATATTCCATAATAAGTAGGATTCATATAGTACCTCCGCTTTGTATGTAATCGTAATTTATGTCATAAACAAGTTTATTTATTTTAACAATATCGGGTGTTTCTGGAAGTTTTGTATTCTCGTATGCTGTTAAAATCCTCTTATCAAAATCACTTACAATATCGAAAAACTCCGTTGTAAAGGTATTAGTCTGTTTGTTATAATAGTAACCCGTCTTTATGGACATGAGGAAATCTCGGTCCTTTTCTCTATAAGTAACTATCTCGCCACGTTCAAGAATATCTATTGCCATAAGGTATAATCTTATAAGGTGCATGGCGTGCTTATTGAGGTGATAATCGTCTTTTTTATGATTCCTGTGACTCAGATGCTTGTTAAATTCTTTTACACCACCAACAACTTCATTGAAAATACTTGCGAATGTGCTATTAGATATTTTATCGAAGTGTACACTATATCTAACTTCTACTTCCTTATCTGTTATTGGTTTACCGTTTACAGTTATTTCTGTTACAGTATCATTAAACAATACACCTACGTCATAGGCATCTACAGGGGTGCCATTTACTGTAATAGGATTACCGTCACTATCAGTTACATACAGTTTCACCATATCTCTATGATATTCAGGATACTCCCTTTCGAGATGTGACTGCATTCTGTTTATACTGTCGGCTAAATTAATGGCTTGAAATACATTAGACCCACTGTCCTTACCAATTGCGTTCTTTAACCTTTGGAACTGGGCTCTTGCGTAACCTGCAAAGGAACCATATGCTAATTTGGAAAGGAATATTTCCTTATTATCCAAAAGCATTTGTCCATATTTAGAAACCATTGTGTAAGAATCTGGGTGTCCACCTAATATCTCAATAGTATTAGGATTGGACTTGTATAACAAGCCTATAATCTTATTCAGAGCATATATAGTAGTGTCTGTAGGTATATCTGTTACTTGCTCAAAACCTTCTTTGCCAAATATAAGACGTTTATTTGATTTTTCCTCGTCATTATACAAGTAACCCACACCAAGTAAGTCCGAGACAGACGGCATTACAATACCCCTAATATCTATATCGGATTCAGGTGTATCTAAACCATACGCAATACTGCCACCAAAAGTAAGTAATGCTATTTTATCTTTAAGTCGTGGTTCTGTGTGTATAAACTCATATTCTGAAGTATTGAGTATAGCATTTATATCTCGCATATTCTACCTCCATATAAAATTAAAAACTCCAATAACTCTATATGTTTTTTGTATATTAATATTATACAATACTAAATACAAAAAGTCAATAGAAAAATTGGAGTCTTTATATATTTTTATTATTTAACTATGGTTGTACCACCTTGTACACACTTATCCACAAACTGGTCAAAAGACATCAATTTATAGTATTCATCACCAATGTACAACTCTCTAAGCTCCTTCAACGTAGCTTCGAGAATACGTCCCTCATCTAATTTCATCCACAGGTCACCTTACTTCTTTTCTGCCGCCATATCTGTAAACAGTAACTCATCCAGTGTAATCTTGTAGAATTTTGCTACGTTAATAAGCACCTCAATTGTAGGATTTACTCTGCCGTTTAGAATAGAATTTAAATGACTAACGTTCCTATCAATTTCAATAGCAAGTGCGGATTGTGACATTCCATCACGTTCCAACATATACTTAATATTGCTTATTATTCTGTTCTGAATTTCGGGGTCCAATGTGTTTCTCATAATATTAATTTCCTTTCATTGTCAAAAAATTGATTTTCCATAACTGCAAAATTTCTGCTTTCCTGTATTCGGTAATAATTTTTCTATGTGACAGTCCATATGAAATCGACACTGTTCACATGGAATAATTTGAATTGCAGTTAACTTGTTCAGCTTTTTAGTTGCTACAAATTCATCTACAGGAGTATTCATTAATTCCACTAAAGAAGATACTATATCTTCCTTTTTTATATAGTCCATCGTCACCACACAACCTTCAATGTTTTCCGGAACTACATATAATTCCTTACAATTATATTATACAACATAATTGTAAGAAGTCAAGTGAAAATTAATTAATTATTAAATTTTAACTAATGTATATCATCGTCATAATCATTATACTCAGAACCTTCTCCAATAATATTATAATACAAATGTTTAACAGCATGTCCTATATATTTAATTAAGTCTCGTAAGGCTTCATTTTTCATATTAGATATATCGCCGTCGTAACTAATTAAATCTTCCATATATAACCAATTACGGTAGGAGTGTTCCTCATTCTTTCCGTCGATATAGTATAAACTTTCATCTTTGGCACATAACTGACAAGTAGCTGTACAATTCTTATCGTATATGTTTATAGTGATGTGTGGGTTATACTCATCGTCGTTTGCTGTAATTTCTATCGGTATTACTAATCCTGAAGATGTACATTTATGACTCCAGGCTGTTACAGCATTAACGTCCTTCAATGTAACTGGAACCTGTGCCCAACGTACCCAATAATTATAGTAGATTTGTATTATGTTCCTGCTTAATTCCACCTCGGATATGTAGGCAACGCCGTCAACTTTGTGAGCACGATTACAATGTACCCATAAGGTATTATCCATACGAGCTAAGGCATCTCCGTATTCATCGTTCTTCCTATCAACAGTAGGTAATTCTTCGATGTTTAAATCTTCTGTCATTTTATTATATAGTGTTTCTAGATAAGACATAATCACACTCTCCTTATTACTAATATTATACAACATAAAATTATAAAAGTCAAGTGTTTTTGCAATTAATTAAAAATAAAAACCGTTCTGATGTAGAACGATTTTTATTTTTAATTATACGGTTACTCTTTAAGTTCGTACCAATCTGGGTCATAACAACTACTCATAGTATTGTGTACAGCATTATTAATCTTCCTTATTTGCAATATTTTTAAGTTTATTATAAGTCCAATCTATTTCTTCTTCAGCATCACGCTTAGTCTTAAATGTTTTGGGATAATAAGTTGTGCTGGATGTCTTTACAACAATTTTATATTCATAACTATTGGCAGAGTTTATACCTTCCTCAATACCAACTGATTCAATAGTATCACAATTAATTATCAAGGAACCAATCTTAACAAAATACATATTAAATACCTCCTACATAAGATGTTCTAAAGTACCTGTATATTCCGTAACTCTACCTCTGTGGTGGCATATTACGGTGTACTTCTTCTTAGTTGCCGTACTTAAACCCTCTTTAATGAATTATTTATTTATGTAAACATGGTCCTTCTGCACTTCCATAAACTGTTCAAGCTGCTTAGTTGTATGAAGTCTGTCGTAATTGTCTCTTCTGTCAGCTTCATCAAAGTATTTACCTTCCCAATCCCAATTGCCGTCTTTATCAGTTACATCCCAATAAACGTAAGCCGGTGTAAAGCTTCTATAAAGTGTAGGTCCCTTAGCATCCTCGAATTCATTAACAGCCGCCCACATACCGTTAGCACAACCTGTAGCACCTACCTTAAAGCATACATAACCTGTATATCCAAGCTTAATAGCTTCTTTAAGGAACTGCCTCATTTCATTAAGTCGGCCCTTAGAAAGCTTATCCGGCCACCAGTCAAAAATGCTAAGTTCCCTAAATACTTCATCCATACGAAATGTGCGATTTTCTGCTATACGCGCTTCCACACGATTAAGAACTTCCTGTGCATTATATCTGCTATACTGTCCCATAAATTATACCTCCACACATCGTAAATGTTATTTGTTTTCTTTACAATAATATTATACAACATATCATGTAAAAAGTCAAGTGTTTATATGCATATTTTTATTTTTTAACAAAAAAAAAACTGCCTCAAATTTGAGGCAGGTATAAACAGATTTCAAAGAACGTTCTTAAATTTGTCCTTAAAACTGGCATCCCAAGGCGTTTCCATATGTTCTGGAAGTCGTTTGGCATCTTCTAACGACGCGTACATACCCATAAAGCTATGTTCGTTACAGTTTTCAAAAACTAAATAATATTCATCGGTATCTGTAGTAAACCTATAAATATCATAATGAGGATATTTACAAACAGGTTCCTTTAGTTTCCTTAGTTCTTGCAATTCTATCAACCATTCCGCTAATTGCATATGGTCTTTTGCACATTGCCGGCAATCTGAAGGGTCGTCTACTTCATCGTAGTAATCCATTCTTTGACAATGTTTAGCTTTTTCTTCTTGTTCTTTAGCAACTTCTAAACAATGTTTTATAGCATCGTCAAGTGTCATCTTACGACTTTCAAGATACTCATCTATAGTAGCTTTAAACACTTCGAAGGCTAAATTGGGATTCTCAATCTCAAATAAAATTTTATCGTCAATATCTAGCACTTTTCCATATAAAGTGCTGTCCTCTGCGCTAAATTCTATGGAAGCCCTGTATCCCTTATATTCAAAAATATTATTAGCCAACTACTCACCACTCCTTACAGCATCTGTATCGTTCGCAGGTGTATAGGATTCACACCAATCCGAATATGGGTCGTCAATATTTATGGCTCGTATCATACAGCAATAACCACAAGTTTTATCACATAATTGACAATTGTAACAGCATTCATAATCCATATATATTATACCTCGTCATCGTCATCAATCTTAATATCATAAGTGGTGTCGTAGATATTACCTACAACCACACATTCCACAACGTCATATAACCATAATTTATCTTCGTCATCCTGTATAACGAATCCAAAAGAGTTATTGTCCCACTCTACAGTTGAACGATAATCATTATAATCAGTATAATTATAAATAATATCTCCTTCAAATATCATTTGATTATTTGAATCGTACTTACCGGTAAATCTTCCTAAAGTCTCAGATTTTATTGGTATAGCATATAAAGCCGAAGCATAATCAGGTATTATGTAGTCACACTGATTATCCACAGGACCTATCTTGCAATAATATCCATAAATCCATTCATTAGAATTTAATTCTTTAGCACGGCAAAGCGTTATCTTATCCGGCATTAGTTATCCCTCCTATTGTCAATTTCTTATCACACATATATTTTCACCGGAATTTTTTCGGATGTTGCACATTCATAAAACTTACGCTCATTTATAAGTCTGCTAATTGTAACATCCAACATATCCGCTAAAACATTGTTATGTAAATCAACGGAATAGATGCTACCTTGTCTTAGCAGTTTCTGAAATTTTTCTAACTCCTGAATTGCTATATGTACATTAGGAAATTGCATATAGTATCTTCGTAATTTCCAGGAAGGGTCACGTTCGGAAGTAACTACATACTCGTATAAATCCAAATCCGTTATCATAAATTCAGGAGCCATCATCTCAACACCTATGCACGGCATATTATTATCTGTAATCACACTAAAACACCCCGCACAATTAATGCTATTCCAGTACCAATAGACGCTATACCTAAGGCACCTATCAAAAAGATATATGTAGCAATTATATATGATTCGAACTTAGTAACTTTATGCTTAGGACGTTTTCCACGTCGTATTTGCCGACGAACAAAACCGTTATTAGGCATTTTAAGAAACCTCCCTATAAACATCACCTATATTATACGATTCATAAGTTTGTCTGTCAACTTCAAATGTATAATTTAGTACAATGTCTTCTTTAATTACTGCAACTGTTATTAGGTATTTCGGAATTATAGAGGACCTGTCCATAAAATCGATATAAGGAGCACGAATTGTTTTGTTTACAATTGTCCCATTTTTAGGCATATTTCGTTTTTCGCGTATATATAGAATAACGGCACGTATCAATAATCCCATTGCAATAATTAACAATAATATAGAAGCGAATAAAATAAGATAAAAGATATCAATCATAATTCTGTTAGTTTTATAGACATTACGATATATCCTTCTTTAACATAAGCATAATCGGATAAAATATATGTAACAGCGGCATATAAATCACGACCAGTATATGTCAAAGTTTGAGAGGCATCATACTCTTTTAGATGTAGAATATCGCCGACCCTGTAATCTCTATCATTTGAACGTATTTCAAAGGTTTTAAATCCTTCCAAAATAGCTGTGAAGTATTCTGGAAGGATTTTTAACTCATGAACTCTGTGTGTCATTATCCGTCAATTCTTTGTCTTCTTAACCGTTTTCTTACCTTTGGTCTTAGGCTTATCCGGCTTATCTTTAGTCTGGTTATCCTTATTTCGTTTGTCATAAATTTCTGCCATAAGTGCTTCAATCTTCTTCTCGTGTTCTGCTTCCTTAATACGTTTAATGGCTTCCTTACGAAGGAGATAATCATTAAATTTCTTAGCACGTTTTTCCTTATGTTCTTCCTCACACAGTCTTGCGTCCTCAGGATTTGTATACAACTCTCCGCAAATAGCACACTTACACGTTTCTTTAAATGCCATATCTCTCTGATGTACATACTTTTCGTATTCTCTATCAAAGTTACCATAGAACATATTGCCAAGAGCTTCAAGAATACCCTGTCTCTCACTGTAGTTATCTTTATCACAGGTAGCGGATGCTGTCTTACCGTTTAGTGTTATGGTAGTTGTAACAGTTTCGATAGTAGCTCCAGAATGTTTACCAAAGGATTTATAACGCTTACCTTCTTTTATGTCAAACTTAATAGTTGACGGTTTGTCAATAGTCTTTTTCATATTCTCTTTAACCTCCGAGTTATTGGGTTTGCTTGTAACACCTTGTTCGTCGTTTATGTGAATAGGACCTGTATATTTATCAAAATATTCAGGACCAACAAAATATGTTTTGTCCATATCTTCGTCGGATATATCAAAAGGTGCTTCTACTATTCGTACTTCCATATCTTCACCTTCAGAAAATGGAGTTACAACGGTACAAATTACACCCGTTTTGGTAAGTGCATAATTACCATCGGCTCTTTCATTACCTATAATAAGGTCTCCTACTTTAAATTTTGACATAACTAATTTCCTCCTTACAAATTATTGTATGACAATATTATACAACACAAAATTACAAAAGTCAATAGGTGCTGTTTTATTTTTATATTTTAACATCACCACCACAATGTTGGAAATATCTTTCCGATAATTATTAATGCTCTTTCCATACATTTATGTCCAAATTCTTCTGCCGGTGGGTCAAAACTATCTACGGTAATTAAATATTCTTTTATAAGCGATAACGCCTCCATAATCCATTCACGTTCTGTTTTTATTGTACCCGTGCCATCAAACTCTATTTCAAAATTGTAAAAATCTAAGTCTATACAAAAAGTATGCGTTGGTTTAGCAGCGGATTCAACATACAAATTTAACCAAGTATATAACGATTCAGCAATAAATGTATTTAATGCCCAAGTACAAGTTTCATCCCAACGACCATATTTAGCACGCTGTTTTTTAAATAGTTTGTACCTATCATCAGTTTTATCCTTTCGATATTTACATAGAACGTCAGCACTGAATGGTTTATTGTACCCAATTTTTTCAAAATATTTATTCCTATATTTCATATCATTCCTCGGCTTCTTTGGTCAGTTCTTCAATATTCTCCAGCAAATATTTTGAAACATTGATATATCCTTTAGTATTCGATTTTTCATCAAAACCTCTAAATTTAACTCTGGCCGGATAAGCGTCTATAATTACACCATCACTATCCACATCCACACAGATTGCCCATCCAAAAGTATGTAAAATCGTATTTACAAACCAAAGTAATCCGGATTCTCTAAATTCTTTCCAAGTTTTCTTTGTTACCATTTTATCTGACATATAATCAACTCCAATCACATACAAGGATTTCTACGTCTGTGTCGGCAAAAACTTCTTTAATAATTTGTTCTACGTCATTCCATTTAAGTTTGTCTAAACCACAACCTATCTTTGGCATCGCAATTTTATCTACGTCCATAAGATGTTCTTTTAGAGAGTTAAGAGACTGTCTAAGAGTAAGTAATGTTGGCTTGTGCCAGAACTTTTCCTTGGTAACAAGATTCAACACACCCCATTTCGTTACAGGTGTGAATAAACAGTCTCCTTTTCCATCCCATTTGTAAAGTGCATAAAAATTCATAAGACTGTTTCTAACCCCCAGTTCGGCAAACTTCTTAGCAATTCCAGCACCAAGAGCAAAGTCTGCTGATATGCAATGGCAAAGGGTATAATCTTCAGGCACGGTAAATAAATCACGTTTCTCGATGTGTAGTTTCATAATCATTCCTCCTATAGTAATCCTTAAATAGTTCAGTAGCGGATGGTCTTGTCCATTCCTGTACAGTTTCTTTTATAGTTTGTGGCCTTATATTCCAAGTATTTGGAACATCGTTGCAAATATAATCATAATAACAATTCACAAAATTTAGAAATTCTTCCAGCAATTCTACAGGAGATACCGGTTCGTATGTGATGTCGGTCTTGGGACTATAATAAGATGTCAACCTTCTTAAATAATTACGGTTAGATGGATAACTGAATGTGATAGTAAAGTTTGAAGAACCTTTCTCCACATAACCTATTAAAAGATTAGTAATTGTATTTACTTGATATATACAATCCTTCCACTTATCAATATCCTCATTACGTTGTTTCATCCGTTTACCAACATTGGCTCCGGCAAATACAAGCTCTAATTCGTACTTTAAATCGTTTTCTGTTTGCAACCTAAGCACTTCTATTTCCTTATTCATTTTTTGAATAATTTCAAAGTTCTTTTCCATAATAAGTGACTCTGAACAATTCCACTTATAAATAGTTTTTGTCACTAACCGACTTTCGTACATAGATTAATCTCCGTCCTCACTATCACAATCTTCATTGTCGTCATTTATATATTTAACATAATCGGAATATGACCAGTGCTCCGGATTATCCTTTATTGTAGTATTAATAGCCTGTCCGATTTTTAGTATATCATAATCACATACAGGACCTGCTAACTCATTTTCATCTGTAAACAGATAAATTGCTAACTGACCATTATGTTCGAAATTCTTATCTACATCCAGATTGGGTACATAAAGGGCAAATACAAAATCACCAAGTGTAAATGTGATTCTCCAACCATGTTCTCTAAGACCCTCCGAATGTATTTCAAAAATTTTTACACTATGGTCAAAAGCTGTCGATAATACATTTATAAGCTGTGTAAAGGCCATTTCGGAATCTTTGTCGGGTTCACAGTTGGTACATAAATAACGTTGTGCAGGAATTATATAGTCCGCCCATATATAATGAACTTCTCGACAAATTATTTCTGTGAGATTTTTTTGTGCCAGTTTACACATCTGGCTGTGATGATTATATTCTTTTATTTCTGTCTCAAGGCAATCTTTAGCTTTCTTTATAGTGAATTCAGAAGTAAAACCAACTGAATTAAAAATCTTATCTTGCTTATTCATAGAATTCATAAAGAACCCCCTTAAAGTTGTTTGAAAAATCATTATTTGTATAGTGCGTATATCCCATAAACAATTCCATATATTTAATAGCAACAGCTTCCATATTGGCAGTATTGATGTCTACAGTTATATCTATCACTTCTGTAAAGATAATCTTTTCAATATCCCTCACTGTCACATGACTATAAATTTTTCGAAGGACACAAATTTCATTAGAAATATTTTTAAGTAATTGTTCACACTGGCTGGCATACTTCTTTGTCCATAATTCACTATCAGATGTAAATATAGAACCTGTAAGTTGTGTAAATAGATACTCTAAAAATTCAACTGTATTATCTTCCATAGTTATCTCCTACATAGTAACAAACTCTTCATTTGTTTCATCCATTAAAACTGCTATATTTTCGTGTGTTATTTTACGTGGTCTTTCGAGTATACTCATTATATTATTAACTGATTGTGGACTACAAACCTTAATGTCTTTTAGTGGGAAATTAGTATTTTCAAGTATAGTAAAATGAATGTTGTGATACTCCAGTAAAGCTCGTTCCTTCATGGTTGTTTTGCATATGATAATGTCTGTCATTAATTGCCTCCTAATTGCCAGTTAGACTTAAACAAGTTTAGCCTCTGCTAAATCTGCTGGGTCAAGTATTATGGCGTCTACTACAACCCTATCTTCGTCATCATTCCATTTACAAATGCTCTTTCGCATATCTACAAACTTTTTAGCAAAGGCGTTAGCAGCCTCCTTTGTGGTAAATGCTGCAAGACAGTCCGGCGCCTCAAACGGGTCCGCATAATACAGTACAGGAAAAATTATTTTCATATATATACCTCCTTAATATTTTATCAGCGTAGTTCTCTTTATTTCTGTGGCATTGCCATCGTCTGTGTAGAAAATATTCCGTTATATACGAAATATTTTCTAAATCTCAATCATAATATAAATTATCTACAGCAGGATTTCCGGTCAATTCAATTTTAGCATAATGCGGTAAGGCTACAAAATCTACTCTATTTCCAGTTAGATTAAATTGTTTAATACAATTAGTTCTAAAGGTTGTATCGTTTACAAGTTTATTACTGCAAATAACCTCATAACATTGTGTCCTTAAATTAAATATAACTCTTCCTCTTTCCACGGATTTATAACCTTTGTGATATATACTATCTCTTTCGTGTACATCAGTTACAAATTTTTCTAATGTTGCTTTCCATAAATTCATATGGTTTTTGGTAAGTGAATATTGTAAATATCCGTGGTCATCCTCGGCGTCGTCCAGATTCTTAGAAAATTCCCAAAATATACCATCATCAGTATACCACCAAATAGCAACTAAACCCTCTTTATATCCTTCTGTTAAGGTATTTTCTGTTGTTATAAGCATATATACAACCCTCCCGCGTTTTACTACTATAATTATTATACAACACATTAGTAAAAAAGTCAAGTATGCAAATAAATTTTTATTTTTTAATTATTTCGTAAATAATTGTATTGTGATACTTTCCGTCAAACCATTCTGTTTCGTGCAAATAACCAGCCACTCTACCGTTGTACTTTTTCATAAATCTTTTATACAGGGTATTTACGGGGTTATCTTCAAATGCCCAAAATTCAAGTCTACGAACTTCGTTATTATCTATAAGACCCACAACGTGTGCTTCTGCATCTCTTATTAATGGAAATCCGTTATTTGTAAAAGATATTAATCCAAAATTATTTAATGATTTAGCTACCTTATTGTACCAATAAGAAAAATAACCGTCTACATGACCTTGTTCATCTAAATGTACAAAATCTCGACGGCCATTAGAATGTGCTGGAACTTCAAATTCGTTATACTCGTCACCGAAATAAAACTTATATTTGGGTTTATACCAACAGCTAATCAATTTTTGTTTTAATTCTTCTTTATAAAGTTGTGCTGGATATAGCATATATCAAAACTCCCATCCTATATCATTTCTTAAAGCTTCACACCAATTTTGAAATGCTTTATGTGTATATTCAGAAGCTTCCTTAAAGGTATTTGTAGTAGTAGCTTTTTCTGTTATACCAAATCCATTTAATGGTGGGTGTGGGTCCCAACAATCTACCATACCAACCTCTGTATAAATTTCTCCGCCTGGGCAACCTACAGAGGTTCTTTTTATAAGACCCAATTGTTTTAATTCGTCCGTACATTTACGAACCTTATATCTGGACATTTCCAAGTCACTGGATATCCATTTTGTAGAAATTACCTGATTGTCTAATTCTTCATAACATAAACAAAACTGATAACATAAAAAAGCAAAGACCACAGCAGTTTCTTTTGTAGGTAACTTATCCTGTTTGTATGCTATGTTTGCTAATTCACCCTGTACATAATCTTTCCAGTTATCACGTCTCATCATTCCACCTCAATCATCTTATATCCATAGTCAACTTGTCTCATATAAATATCAGTCTTTCCATAAATCATAGGCAGGTTCTGTTATGTCGTCAATATCACCCATCATACTTTCTATGACTTTATCTTTTTCCAAAATTGTAATTAAATCATCCAGGATATACTGGTTTACGGAACATTCGTACGGTAAATAAACAATGGAATTATTTAAAAATCTAACCCATTCCAAACAACTTGACTTGTTTTCGAAAGTCTCTTCCCAATATAAGAATTTCTCACCATCATCAGAAACTTCTTTTAGGTACCTACCACAATGCTTTTTATCAAATTCAAAACCATCTTTTAATTGTAATTTTAAATGCCACATACCTTAGCCCCTTATTTTTCAAACAAACTTTTTATAACGCTATTATCATAAACATCATTTATAGAAATATTCGTATTTTGATACTTTAATTGTTTGAAATAAAATTCATCTATGTATTCGGGTTTCTGTGTCTTTGGATATTTTATAGACAAATCTTGTAATTGTTGCTTACTTAGTTTCATAACCACTTTAACCTGTAATTTGGGTCCTGTATATCTGTTAACTTTATTTCTTTAGGTGGGTGGGTTTGACAATATCGTTCGTAACTCATTCCATTTTCGTAACTTTCTGTTAGTGCCGTCAATATATGTTCAGTAATGTCCTCTAATGCTGTCACTGAAAATTTATCTACAAGTTTTAAAAATAAATATTCTTCTAATGACTTTCTTAGTTTGAGTTGTTCATCTGTGAATACATATCCAACATGACCCATAATTAACCCTCCAAATCAAAAACGCCTAACCATTCTGGGTTATCATAAATATTACCAATAATTTCAAAATTATCTAAATCAGTTAAAAACAAAACGTTATTATCTTTACATATAGCATTAAAGCAAAAATCCGAATAACAAATAACGGCGGTAAAATCTTCGTGGTTTGTTACGATGTCTCCTTCGTACAAAAGATTTCCGCCATTATCTACAATTCCAACATTCTGACATATAGTGTTCTCACGAATTTTATAATCCTCGTCAGATGCTTCCAACACAGCTTTGCCTACAGGTAGGCAATCCGAATGTAGTGTAATATACCCATAAACCCACTCGTCCGCCTCTTTTGTGGCAGTAGGGGTACAATCGTACCAAGGATAATTCCAATCCACTTTAGCCCGACACATAAAATCTCTCATAATCATTTCTCCAATAGTTCTGGGTTATCAAATATATTTCCAATAACTTCACTATTATCACTATAGATATCAGAAACACTTGTATGACAATTACAAGCCTTCACATAACAACCCTTTCTGAATTCTACCCAACCTATATGTCCATTCTTAGCTTTTAAAATATCCCCTTCAAATATACGAATTCCATTACTATCATATATTCCAGTAAATTCGCCAACTGTTTCAGGATTTACGATATAATACTTAATATTGCTGTTATCCTCAAAATAAATAACAGCACTTTTATCCGTAACATTTTCTGAATTTTTATAAATATGTAACTTTAAATAACCATATACCCACTCTTTTTCCTTACTACTTTTATTCCACTGTCCTCGAAATAAATATTCACGCATAATTGTCACAACCTTCAATCAAGAATCTTATAATGAGTTATTGTTGTGGATTGTAGAACATCTTCTTTTGTTACATTGGATTCATGAGATGTAAATTTATCCGACAAAACATCATAGTAACCATCTAAATAATCTAATTCAACCGTAAGCAATTTCACACGACAACTATGTCTTGGATGTCCACCTCCAATAGGAACAAATCCATCATAAAGAGTAGGGGCAGATTCCACGATAGAGATGCAATGTAACACTTCCGGAATATCTACTCCATTCATAATCTCTTTTAATTTTGCGACTAAATAAGTTCTAGATATTTTATCATCGTTAAAATATTCAATCATAAGTTTATTCCTCCAAACTCTTTAAAAAATCCCTAATTTCTTTTAAATGTTTATAGTAGCAACCTGCCAAAGTTTCTATATAAAACATGCAAGATGAATCACAAGCACTTTCGTTCATAGGACAGGCAAAATTAGGTGAACTATAACAGGCCTCTGTAAGTTTATCTCCTACAATTTCCATATCATTAGATATCTGTTTTAGTAATGTAGTTGCTACAAGAAGCTGTGCATTGAGTATATCAATTTGTTCTTTGTATGGTTCAAGAATTCTAAGAAGTTTTTGATATTCGTATTCTTGCCAATCAAAGGCAGTCCAATCTTTAGTTACATTAGGAATACCTAAATTTTCATACATCCTATCTGTCAATTCGTCAACATATTCTTGTAAGTGTTTTTCTTCGTTACTCATTCGAAACTGCACCACCCTATAGGAATAGGTTCGTTATAGGATTTAGGACCATATTGTCGTGTAAGAATCATTCGTGTCTCTTTCCAATCTATTCTTTTATCCGGTCCATAGTCTTTAGATATGCTTAAATCATCTTTTGATAAATATCCAGGATTATCCTTCACTATATAGTCAAACATTTCTTCCTTAGTTTCAAATATTTTAAAACCTTCCATAGCCTCGTCAAGAAAATATCTATGTGGACGATATTTCAACATCTCACAACCCCCCTTCACAGTTCTCAGCTGGAAACTGACAGGATTCACAATACTGCTTGTGGTCTTCTGGAACAAATTGATGTCTACAGGTAGTACAGTTTGGCCCGTCAGGATAATTTGTAAAATCTTCTGCATCATCCCTCGTACATTCTTTGGGAGATGAATATTTCATATTGGCTCCACAGTTAGGACAATAATCAGTCATCTTACCACTTTCCGGCTCAGTATTACAGTTAGAACAATATGGGTAGTACCCATCAGAATTAATTCTCCACTCTGCTTTAGGGATAGGGTCAACTTCTAGAAGTCCGTAGACAATCATCGTCCATATATTATGTTTGGTAAATGCTTCCCGAGGGTCCTTATCTAGCATATCCAAAAGTTCTTTACGACTTATAAGTCCGTCCATACTATGTGCAGGAACTACCAATCTACTTCCACAAAGCGCAATTTTACCATTCTCAAATTCAACTTTATAGAATATAGTTTCGCAAGGTTTACCGTCGACAGGTTTATCATCTACCTCTATAATTTTACCATAATCTCCATCATCAGATAACCAATTCTTCTTTACAAAAACCCTGTCACCTACAAACAGTCTTTTACCCATACGTAGTCCTCCTCCGAATATAAATGGTACGACATACGAGCCGGTCTAAGCACAAACCGTACAAAAATAATTATTTGTAAACTTCGGAATAAACGGCCGCTTCTAATTCATCTTCTTGACCTTGTCCCTCGGCGCCTTATCGGGACTTCATATTCTTATTTTTACAAACTCATATTCTTGCATTGCTTACTCGTATGTCGTTGGTGCAGAAGGTAAGATTCGAACTTACAATGTTATCTGCCACTATCAAGATAACTACGGGTCGGTCGTGAATAATATTCGTCAAGGATAGTCTTTCGGACGACCTCGCCCACCATGTCTGCCAATTCCATCACTTCTACATATGGTGCCTCTAATCGGACTCGAACCGATACACCTTTCGGTACTTGATTTTGAGTCAAGCGCGTCTGCCCATTCCGCCACAGAGGCATAAATGCTACTATGTATGTAGCATTATATTTTATAAGGATACTTTTTTAATAGTCTATCAATAACATTGTATACCAACGTATCGTCAACATTTCCCTTTGTTGCCAGTTCATGGCATATTACTTTATAAAAATCTTCCATAAATCCACAGATATTATATTCATCTATATTTTTAATTTTAGGTAAGTTAGATTCTTTATACATAAGTTTTTTAACATCTATTCTTATGTCATTATGAAATGTTTCATACCAGTCTAAAAATAAATTTTCATAGATAAGATTTTCGGATAAAAATCTATTAAGTCCTTTAAGTTTTCTCATAGTGGGTAAAAGTCCGAAAACTTCACTTTCCCAATGTTTTAGACAACTTTCGTCCCTCCAATAATAAATACACATCATATGTGTTTTTATTATATCTCCCAAATTATGAAGACGCTCTATTTCAGATTTACGGGTATTAGCAAATTCTGTAAGTAACTTAAATACCATTATAGAATCACTCCTCTATGTATTTACATATATATTATACAACATATTTCTATAAAAGTCAAGTAACTAAAATAAATTTTTATAATTTAACAATCGTGATTTTCTTCGTTGTCAAACAAATTTTTAAACTCCTCAATCATATCATAGTTGTCATAAATATTTCCAACTACCCAAATATCAGTACCATAACCACCTAACCCAATGTCGTCCCAAGACCAGGCTTCGCATTCTATAACAACCTCAAACGCTTGCTTATCGTAATTGTATCTAACATAACCTTGTTCTGTGCAGCTACGGGAAAAACCGTCAAGACCGTCCCAATCGCAATACCATTTAAGAATATCTCCTTCGAATATATAAGTACCGTCTGTAGCTTGTTCTATACACCTACAAACAGATTCCGGATAAACTTCATATGTAAGTATGTTTCCATTAGGCTCTGTAACATCTATAAATGTCTTATGCTTATCGTAATGTATAGTGCCTATGTGCCACATATCATCGTCCGCTTTACCACGACATATGATTTCGTTACAAGGTTTTTCAAGATATTTATTTAACTTCTGCATTTCCTGTTGTGTCATTTGACATATCACCTTTCAATTCGTCATAACGTACCCTATCCAGTATACCTATTAAATTATTAGAAAAATTCTCGATAGTTAAATCATATAGAAATCCTAAGGCATTGATATTATCTGCGGCCATAAAAACTCTACTATACAACCGCAATATAAAATCTTCTGACATAAGAATTTCTAAATCTTCATTGTTGACATAATAAACAGCTTCCCCTGTATTATATCTGGCTCGAAACTGATTAAATAGTTTTTCTCCGTTGTCGATTATATTAGTCTTAACATATGCTAAAATCGTAAGCTGTATAGGTAAATCATAAAATAAACAGGTATTGTCTTCTACAATATTTTCAATGGTATTAGGGAGAACAGACTTTGTCTTAGATACTTCTTCTTCGTATTCTTTCGTTACCTTAGCAATAAACTTCTTTACAAGTTCTTCATGTTTAACAATAGATTCTAGCATATAAATTAAACCTCCTTCAAGATTTCTTCTATTTTCTTATTAATAGGTTTTACAATCTCTTCTTCAATCCAGTTATCTTTATTTAATTCTAACCACTTCTTCTTACGTTTCCAAAAAGATGTTTTATAGTAATCAGATATAATGGAAGTACAGGTTATTGCCACAAGAGGTCCCCAACAACCGTCACAGGCACGTTCATTACACCATTTATTAAATTCTTTAAATGTCATCATGTTCGTTTCCATTCATTCGTTCCTTTATTCCAATGATAAGGTCCTTCTGGTATAGAAGAATCCATTTCACAGACAATATGTCCATAATAATAGTTACAGCTATACAAATTATTGTATTTATCACGAGCGCTTTTTTCGTCTGTTGCTTTAATAACACAATAATTTCTATAATATTGCTCTGGGTCTTCCTGTATACCTCCACACAACTGAGCTACCAAATAAGTATGTTTGTGTGTGTCTGTATTCAATGTAGACGGCATATCTTCTATGATTTGTAAAATCGGTCCTGTAATATTGTGCTCACGCAGTATTCTAAGCACATCTTCTTTAAGAACATAATCATCACTCATTAATGTCCGTAACCTCCTTGTTAGGTAAAGAACATCCGCAATAAGGGCAATAATTTTCGTTACCATTAAATTCCTTGCCACAATTATGACAATTTACTGTATTACGTAGTTTATTCCCACATATTTCACAATAACTTTTGTCCCAATAAAATTTATGACATTCTTTACAATGTGTAATTCCTGTAGGAATAGCTACAATGCAGCCGATAATAATAATCCCTACAATCAGGGCAAAGCAAGAAAGGCAAATTGTTGAAAATAAGTCCCTATTCTTTATAGTTGTTATAAGTACCGATATATCAAATATAAAAACTGCTAAAGCAAATGATACAACAACTCCAATTATAATTATCATAAGTATAACCATATTATTCAATTCCTTTCAAGTATCCAACAAATCTTGGAGGTTTCATCTTATATCCACAATTAGGACAAAATGCGTGTCTACTGGCATTGGCATCTGTAAATTTACAATTTGTACATATAGGAGGCATTGCTGTATCTAACCCATTCTTAATAGTGCGTCTAAATATCCACTCTGCTTCTGGAATTGTTGGAAGCACATTAGGTAACCCTTCTATCTCGTCCAGCATTTCTCTCGGGTCAATATCCGCCTTAGAACAACTACCATCATCATCTGGACAGAAGGGAAAACAGACATTTAAAACTTCTCCACGGTCAACACAATCTTCACTGGCTTTGATGGTAGTTAGTTGCTCAACATCATATTGCAAATCCGATAAATTGCTTTGGACGACATCCCGTATTTCCGACGGTATTTTAGGATTGGCTAAATAAGTCATGTTACCTATTCTACTAACAATTAAATCAAGAACTTCTTGTTTGTTTATATATTTTACATTAGCCATCAGTCTGTTTCTCCTTATCTACCTTGTTTTTCAGACGAGAGTATTGTCTACGTACATTTGCCAAATCTTTTTTAAGGATTGCTATATCATCTTCATATTTATTAATAGACGCTATCCAATACTTAGTCATAGCTTCACAACCGCGATTATAAGTAAGTTGCCGTTGCTCGTTGATATATGCTTGTATGTCTCGTTCTGAGATTTGTCTATTATCTATCCATATTCGTCTATCATCTATCAACATTTAAGTAACCTCCTTTATTTTAGCACCACAATTAGGACAAAACTTAAATTCATATTCTTGTTCGGTATAATCAACATATCCATCTTCATATTTCTCTGGAACTACTTTTACCCAATCTTTAAGTTGTATTCCACAATTTTTACAGATAAAATTATCACTAAAAGATACTTCTGATAGATTTTCAGTATTTCCTACAAGGTACAGACTTTCTTTCGCTAAACCTATATAAAGCTCCGTTGTAAAATCTAAAATTTCTGTTATGATAGGAGCATTACGTTCTTGTATGTTGTGAATTCTATTATGCTCGTCAACTCTTCTTGCCATATCTAAATAAAGTTCATAAGGTACTGATAAGTCAATCATATAGTTCTTTCTCCTTATCTATTAAAGCTTGAACTTCAGTTTTCCAGGCATCGTGAATATTGTCTGCAATTTCATTTGTAATTATAGGCATAATAAACATTTCAAAAGCCGCAATATTACGGGTTTTCGTAAAGGTAAGTTCCGTGGTTACAGTAATTGAATTTCCACCCAATACTGTAATGCACATATCTGTATCATTGTTAAGAATATAGTTATTTGCGTAATTCACTAAGGTATTCAATAGTCTTAAAACACTTTCGTCAAGTTGTTTATTAATAAAGCAATCAAGTTTACAAGTTCCAGACTCCATTAAAGTCAACCTCCATAAATTTAAAAATTAGAGTTATTAGGTTTTTCCTCCACATAATTTACTACATAACAAGGAGTGCTATGTATAGTTGTAAAAAATATATAAAAATATCAAATTAATAATAATTTATATATTTCTTACTTTACAGTAAAAACTGCGGGTGTACTACACGCCCTTACAAAGTCTATGATATTATAAATATCAATATTCTCTGCTACCTTTAAATATTTTCGCATGATGTTTAATGAGCCATTAACATCAGCATTAATTTTAAGTTTATTTTTGGTTATGTATAAGCCTCTATGTTGACGATATCCAGAAGGATTATTAAGATTATCATCTATTCCATATGTAGCAATATAGTCTTTGTCAACAAAACTTGCTTTTGAGGTATAACTTTCTTCTTGACGAACAACTTCTATACCTCGAAGCATACACATATTTTCCAACAAAGTAACAAACTTTAAAAATGGGATTTGTACAAAATTTTGATTATTACTATCACCCAAATTTACGTCTTGTTTCCAACCTTTACTATACCCAATAATTAATTTAGATATATCGTTAGAAACTAAATGATTCATAACTAAGTGAGCTGCTTTATGCATATAATCATCAACTTTGTTATTCCTATTGGTTGTTATTCTATTCATCAGATTTGTACGTTTATGAATAGATTTAGCTTTATTTTCGTCCACCTGCTTAACTGACTCTATATAAGAATCCTGCTTAGACTGAAGATTTGCTAATGTTTTATTGTAGTATTGATTAATTGATTTAAGTGGTTTTCCATTAATAATCATAGGTTTAGCATTTGTAAAAGTAACCGTTGCTAAATTATTAATACCTAAATCAATTGCTGCATAATTAGAATTTATAACAGGTTCTGCTTCTCTTACTTCATGACCAATTAATATTACATAAGATGTAGAATTAAGTCTTGTTATTTTAACATAGGTGGGTTTTTCTACACGGGTTTTAATTAAAATATCTGTTCCACTTAATTTAATATATCCCTTAGGAACATTTTTGCAGTTAAATGAAAATGCTTGGTTATTATAATGAAGTTCTTGCCTGCCTTTAGTTTTGTGTAAATATTTAGGAATTTTAGTGGCAACACTTTTATTCTTTACTAAACTAAAGAACGATTTAAAGTTATTGTCAGCTAATTGCATAACCTTTTGAGAAACTTTAGTGGGCAGAGCATAGTAATCAGGATTATGTTCTTTTACAAACCTTTTACATACGTCCTTATAACCTAAATATTCCTCGTGTTCAAAATAATATTGTCTTACAGCATATAGTGTAGAATTGTACAAATTTTTGCTAAGAAAGCATAACTCGTCACATTGTTTAAAAAGTTCAGAACCTTTCTTAACTATGTGCTTTTCTACATTGTACATACATTCACCACCTTTCTATTATTTGTTATTCATAGTATCATATTTTTCGAATAAGTTTGATAACTCATTTAAAAATTTTCTTGTATAATGTTCATAGCTAAAATCAACTTTCTCGTATTTTTACGATTACTGACTCGTGTTGCCACTTAGCACATTGATGACATATAGCAATTGTATCTAACTGTTCGAATAAATTTGTACAAGGTAGTTTATCAGCTGGCACATAGATACTAAACTTTGTTTTGATTGGTTTATGACAGTTATGACAGGAACTTGTTTTAGTGATAATTAGTTTGTTATTTTCAGTATCACGTTCAGTTTCTTCAATTGTAGTAGTTCCACCCGGTAGTAATGGGTCTAGATATAGGTCTATGTTGATTACCTTGTCATTAAATTTTATTTTTATAAAAATCACACCTGTTCTTATTGCCGCCACATCTGCACGGTTCTTTTTCCTTAGTACCTAAACAAGTACCACATTCTGGAATATACCAGTGACCTTCCTGGTAGCAATCACATATAGTAAGCTCCTTTACAACTTCCCAATCCTCTGCCAAAATATCATCATTATTCCAATCCATACAATATGCCGAGGTATCATCTGCTATAGGATTAGTTATTGATGTGAACCGTATCACCCCGTCGGAAGCTATCTTAATTGCTACTCCATCTGAATAGGACCTACGTGTTATGGTGGCACCGTTTTTAAGTTTCGGTAAAACATCTTCCAACCTCATAATAAACCTCCGTTAAATATCTATGTTGGAATTCCAAGGAATAACTTCTCCGCTACACCAAATCTCTGACAATGTATAAACCTGTACAATTCTAAAAACCCTGTCCAACTTATTAGGGTCATCTAAGTTAGGAACTAATCGGTATAAATTCTCGTCGTAATTGTTTAAGGAATCCACACCACACCAAACCGGATTCATTCCGTGCTCGTCAAACCTATCTGGGTCATAAAAATATTTTATGCAGTTTTCATCTGTGGCATCCTTCAGCACTACAATTCCATAACGTCCTCCATTAGTACGTACAATCATGTTCTGCTTTAAGTCGGACTTTGTAAAAGTTTTCTGAGCAGAGTTCATATATATATATCACTTCTTTCTTAAATCCTTTTTAAAAGTTCGTTGACTTCTTTCTCATATTCCCAATGAGGGTTATCATTATCATCGTATTCAATCATATTATTACTATCTGGGTTTGTAATTTTTGCCATTGCTAAAGTAAGATAGTATTTAAGTGCCATTTTTGTATCGGGTTCAATATTTGTATTCTCGTTTTCACACGTACTCATAATAGCACCACAATTAGGGCAGTAATTATAGTAACAATCGTCAGCATAAACAGGTAACTTTACAATTCCTTTGCAATTGGTGCAAACCCACTCTTTAGTAGGTTTCTTACCAAGAGGTACCCATGTTCCTGTCGGTTTATAACAAGTAGAAACTGGACTTACTTCTTTCGGTATTACATAATAATCATTACAAAGTTCTTCGATATGTTTGTCTGTCCAAACAGGTGTATCATCCTCACTTACAGAAGATATATACCAGTCTGTAAGAGTGCCTTCCGACATAATACTGTCATAGGGCAAATACAGTTTTTCAACAGCTTTCTTCTCTTTATTCATAAACAACCTCCTTAATCAGTTTCGACTAAATTTTTCCAATTATCCTTTAGTTTTACATAGAGAATCTTACAACTATTGTCATAACCTATGTAAAACGTTTCTACAACCTCACTAACTAAATCGTTCATAATCATAGTGATGTCGGCATCATCCAACTTATATGCTGGAATGAATATATAATCATCACTTTCGGGTGTTCTTCCATAATCTGATAAATTCACTGTTACGTCGCAATAAGGTTCCCAATCGTCGTAAGCGCGTATTGCCAATGTATTATCAAAGCAATACCTATTAATCACATATCTCATATAGGTCAACCTCCTTCATAACAAAACAAGTGGTGTGAAATTTTTAAATTTATGATAAATTAACAACCAATCATCTTGTGTTATACCTCCACATAAATACTTTTCTTCCAAATTATACAAACATTCTCTGAGGTAGACATCATTATGCCAATCCACATATATTTGCTTAATAGGTATATTAGGATTGGTCAGTGTCCCAACAAAATCCTTATTATATTGAATCATCCATATGCGTATGTTATCATTATATCGATTAATAGCTGCGGTAGATAGTTTGTATCCACGACTAACCATTTCATCTTGAACACATTTTGTATAACATACAAAATGTGTTATAGGGTACATTAAAACTTTATTTACCAGTAAATGTTCAGGAGTTCCTTTTTTAGCGATGTTACTTACAATGCAACAACATTCTTTCCATTGGGATATAAGTTGCAACCTAGGTAAACAAGAAATTAAATCTTTGTGCCACAACCGCATAGATTAACCTCTCTCAAACTAAATAAACGGTAATTCCTGTAAACGGTATACGGTCTTTAGAATCCGTATAGTATACCCAAGTATTTAATTTACCAACTTCCCTGGAAAAATACTCTACAGGAATTAAACTTTTCCTGCCTTTATATATTTGCTCGTTTGCTGGCATTTGAAGTATTTGAACATCTTCCGCTTCCGGAAGTAAATCCCATATATCTCTAAGTAAAATTTCGTTCATATAAACTCCTTTACTTCTCTTTCCAAGGTTTACCGTTAACAATAGTACCCTCTTTACGTTTTAGGTTTCCGTTTTCATCCCGTGTGTAGTATTTATCCAATGTCTCGTTGGCTTTTCTTCTACGTGTAGCTGGGTCATCATACCAATAAGAGCTTTTATCTTTTACCTGTGGTGGTTCGGATGTTTAGGTTCTTCCCCCTTGTCACAAAAACATAAACAAATTAAAAGTACGGCTATCAGTATTATAAACCCTAATTTACTTTCATTCTTATTCATAATTACCTTCCTATTTAGTTACTACAAATATTATACAACATTATATTATAAAAGTCAAGTAGTTCCATATATTTTAATTTAATTTAACAAAAAAGTACAGGAGTGATTCCTGTACTTTTTAGTTTATTTATTTTACAATATCATTATCATTGTAAATCAATATTGTAAAGTAGTCTGCTAATGAATCCAAATAATGTGCATATTGTCTCAATTTGGCGCCATCCGAACTTTGTTCCTGTAGTTCAGATAAATTCCATCTAAGGTCACTTGCTATATCTCGTAAATTTGTACGTATCTCTTCCAAATTTGGATTTTTTATATTAACATCAATATCATTGAACATATTTATCACCTCCTCATAAAGAAATTATTGCTTGGAGGCGCTGGAATATCTGTCCAACATATTTCTTCACAACCGTCAAGGTTGATTGGGATATGTGTGCCAGAAGTCACCCATTGCTGTTTCTCGTCCACCAACCCTGTATAAACAACTGTTTTTACACACCTAAATTTAGATTTTAACTTCTTATGTCTGTAACATAGTAACACAAGCTGATTCACCTCTGGCGGGTCTGTATATACATCGTGCCACAGATTATCAAAGTATAATTCTACATCTTCCCGTCTGTTCCTAAATAAATCCCTTAACATCTGCTCTTTAAATTCTGTACTATCTTCTGAGTTATATATGTTCTGCAACTCGTTGTAAATCTTGTCAAATTCATCTAAAACCTTATATTTCAATGTATTATACATATCTACATTCCTTTCCTCAGTGTCTTAAAAACAAACTCGACCCATTCGTGTTGTTCTCTAATCACCGAATGTACTTGCTCTGTTGGTAAATTTGCCATCTGTTACATATGTTATATATTTTGCAATAATCATAATCAATTTCTTCTATACTCTATTTCCAACATTTTACATAAGATACCGTTTACTACCATCTTGGATGTTTCTATGTCCTGTTCGGTATGAAATAGTGTAGGATGTTTTACAGCGGGTATTGATTGTATGAATGCCTTTAGTTCTTCCCACTCGTCCTTTGTAAATATACGCTGTGAATCCTTTTCAAATAAATTATTAGCTATTGCAGTTTCTTTTTCGTTCAAATTTCTCATAATTCAGCTCTCCCTATAAATAACAGCAACAACTCCAGATGTTTTAGGATTAAATCCTTCGTCAGGGCACCCATATGCTTCAATTAAGGCGGATTGTATAACTGTAAATAATGTTCCACCATCTGCTCCGTCGGCCTTTAGTGTATATGTGTATTTGCTGTCGCTACATTCGGGATGCTCAATAATCTGTTTGGCTGTAAGATGTCTCCAATCAGGAATATCCTCGTTTATTCGAATAGATGCTCTCCACTCTGTTGCAATATGTTGCAAATCATCTTGCATTATATTGAACGTATACCAGTCGTTGCACCACCATTCAATATTCCAAGTAGGAATAACATCATCGTTATCTTCTCGTTGTACGACCATCGTAAACGGTATATCGTCATCCATAAATCCAAATTCTGATTGAAATATGACATATGAACTACGACGAATAACAGCTTCCATGAAGTTTGTTACTTCGTTAAGAACATCAATAGGCTTTTCCGTATACACAGAAATAAATTCTCTTATGTCATGTTGTAAATTATCCATCATTATTCTACCTTTCCAACATCTATAATATACCCATACCCATCACGTAAATATAGATGATTTACTTTGTATCCCGTACAAGTATCTAAATTAATCGGTTTATAATTTTTTAGTATGGATTCCAATGTAGGGTGCTTAGGTGTAGTTATTGGAGGTTTTAGTATATCTAAATTTCCTGTAGATAACGCCAAGCTTATAGCTATTCCACTCTTATACAAGTTAATCACCCTCAGTCAAATAATTTCTAAGAATTGTATATGCCTTATAAACCCTTTCGGGGATAGGTGTCTCTTCCCATTGCATTTCACCCGAGTCCGTAAAATAATAATGACCAACTATACCGTTTCTAACATGGTCGCGGTCATAATCTAAACACAATACATATTCCAATAATTTAAGAAGTTCTGTATTGGATATTGATACTTTCTGTACATCAAGTTCAAGTTTCATATCTTTTTCCTTCCCATAAGTTCATTCCAATCACCTGTCTCCTTATTCCAATGAAAAATACGACTGCTATCAGAATCATCAACAACTTCTACATTTCCTGTAGATTCACCTATAAATTCGTCGACCTGTGATGCCGTAATAACTGGTTTACCAGTCTTTTCCATAAGACGTATGCTGGCAGTTATAAAGTCTTCCATAGTAGTAAAATTACTCATTAGACATCCTCCTTTATAAGACCTGTGTTTAAATAATCATCACCTGGGTAAGAAAGGTTTTATCAAAATTGCACATTATATTCTCACGTCACTCTTCATTTAATAATGCCAGGGCGTAGCAAAACTATCATCAACACAATATTTTTTGAAACAACATGGGCACTGTAAATAACCTATGTCAAGTCGTTGGCGTCCGGTCAACACACCTCTTTTATCTCTTTCATAATCAACATACAATTCAGCGGCCATTAGTGGTTCTCTGCATTGTTCACACTTTCCATATTTATTATCATTATTCTCATCTTTCACTACATTCCCACCTCTTGCAAATATGATTATTTATTCTTCTGGTTATGCTTATTATACAGGGCATACGTTATAGCCCATATTTGTTTACGAGTATAATGTGAGAACTTATTAGCAACTCGTTCATGTATAACATATAGAGCTTTTTGTTTAGTAGAATATACAGTATTCATAAATAGTTCCTCCTGAGGAAAGACACTCTTTAATCAACAACAATCCCTGTTATCTCTTTGAAAACATCTGCATCAAAATTTGGAATATCCCTGACTGAGGCCTTTTCCTCATCCGTCATCTTATCCCACATAAGACTACAAGCTGTTTTGAAATCAACAGTTTTCAGATAGCCACCAGTTGTCTCATGTTTGGGGTGAGTTGCTTTTTCTTCATCCGTCATATCCTCACTATAAACCCACCAAACATTTTTATACTGTCGGCGCATAGCCTTTATAGCAGGAAGGTCGTAAAAATCATCTCTGCTTATATCCGCGGGTTTATTGAAAATGTATAATGGTTGCTTAACAGAGTTAAAGAAGCCGGTTGAGTAATCAGCTGAGTTCCAATCACCACTGTTGTGGTAACCACTGTTACAATTACCGCTGTTGTAACTGCCATTATTCTGATTACCGCTGTTACGGAAACCAGTATTCTGATTACCGCTGTTGTAGTCACCCCTGTTGTAACTGCCACTATTCCAATCACCACTGTTGCGGTTGCCGCTGTTGTAATCACCCCTGTTACGGTCACCACTGTTGTAATCGCCGCTGTTATGGTCACCACTGTTATGACGACCGCTGTTATGGTCACCACTGTTGCGATAACCCGTACAATCTTCCCCAACATTAACTAAATCAAGAACCTCATGCCAAGTAAGCTCTCTTACAATTACAATTTCGTCTGTAACAGACTTATTGTCTTCAGTTTCAACATTACCAATAGCTTCAACTTCCGCAACCTTATTAGAGGGGCTGAATCTATAGTAATTAAAGCAATCAGAGAGTCTTGGACAGAAATGGAATCCTGCCTCACACATTTCTATATCACCATCATACTTGAACGTCTTGCCAACCTCGTACTGAAATCCTTGGCAAGTCCAATCAGGATTGAAAACCTTATAGCCTTTAATACTCATTGTTATTTCTCCTTAAAACTCAACACATATTTGAAATGTTATAACAACAGAACTTACAGTATCTTCCATTGTAACAGAATTACTCATTGTATATGGTTCTTAAAAAATATCTAAATTCAGATAGTTATCACCCTGTTTGATATACTCTTCAACGGTAATGTTTTTATCACACATATCACATTTATCAAAGTCACCATGATTAGGACATTTATCACAAAACTCTTTAAGTGCTGAATCATATATACAGTCATTATAGGTTATAAATCTAGATGTTCGTATTCCAAAGTTATTCAAATCTTCCTTCACCGAGTTTGCCGCTTCTTGTATCAGATACTCTTTATAATCCGATTCTGTCATCCAATCAGTTATCCAATTATCTACAACAGTAGACCAACATCTCCACATTCCGGTTTTAGGGTTCTGTATATTTGCGTGTGGCATAACCTTCCCTCCTGTTACTTCTCAATAATATTTATTCGTACTTTGCTGTCATAACCGGATAAAGCTCTATCCAATGTGTCAATTGCAACTTGTCCTACAAATCTCATATCACCTGAGGCATTAAATAAATTTCGGAGTCCATAGAAACTGATATAATCAAGGGCATCTTGTAATGTGAGGGTGTGTGTAGGACTTTCTGCAATCTTAGCCTTTAATTGCCTTGTATATTCATACCCATTCATAAGTATTCAATCAACCTCCGTTACTTCCAGTTATGTCATCTTTTTTATGTGACATATCATCACTCATCGGCAAGAACCTCATAAATGACATCCTCTACGTCATTAACTGTATATAAATTTATAAGACCAAATTCATCTGTATGTCCATATGGTGTATCGGTTTCTTTTAATTTATCTAAAACAGCTTTTACAAACTTTTCTTTCCATTCACTCATAATTTAATCCTCCTTTATTGTTTTATCTGTTGTCTTAGAGGTAAGTTCCTCATAAATAGATGCTATTTTATTTTCAGCATCATATTCACTTTCGAAATATAAAGGATAATAGGTAACATCTGGAGTTTTCACTGTAACTCTGTAATCTTTTAATCCTTTGGGGTTTGTACGAGATGTCACCGTAATTGCTTTAATTATGTCCTTTGCAAATATCATATTCCCTATTTTTATGAAATCCATCAAATACCTCCTAAAAACGATTAATAGTGGTTGTATCCTCTACCGTTATAGAACCCTCTACATAATCTTCACATTCCTGTTTAAGTTCAAAAGGTCCTTTTCTGTAAGGTCTAAACTTATGAAATTCTCTATGTGAATTTGGGTTGTTACGTCTATAAACTTCTTCCTCTTCCTTTTCTTTTATTGTTTCGTATTTACATTCCTGTAATACTCCAAAGGAAGTATTTCGAACATAAAAGTATTTGCAACTAAGACATTTATAGGTTCGTTTCATTTCTATGTGTGTTTGGTCACATTCGTTCTGAAATGTCTTTTCCACCATTTTCATAGTCCATTCAGGAAGTTTAAGAAATCGCCAAACTGGAAGTCCATTGTATATGTCTTCAGTAAATCTTTCATATATTTCTTCAGTTGTACTACAATTAAAGTAATCTACTCCAAATCTCATAGAATCTAAGTAGTTACAAACGGCTTCAAAATCAATTTCATACTGACCACCTATTTCAGTATCAGCAAATATACGAAGTATATCTATAATTGCAGAACAGGTTATAAGTTGTTTAGGTTGTATATTTCCACATATCATATAAATATCCTCCTGTTACTAATATTATACAACACATTATTGTAGAAGTCAATATGAAATAAAAAAGTTTATGTTTTACTCTTTGTCATGAATTGGGTGAAAATAAAATGTACCATAATGAAAACCACAATCTTTTACAGGTTCTCCATTATTGTCATATCGTATCCATTCCTTATAGGAAGGTTCCCTACCCTCAAAACCTTTAGCATATAACCAATCTCGGTAACGGGTAAAGGCAGTTAATGCTGTTACATCTTTGTATTCAAAATCAATGTAAATCCAGTATAAACCTTCTTCTATCTGTTTTGCAGTATTTTCAATTAACTTCCTATATTTCTCATTTTCATATTGGCAATATCTATGGGGACAACTTACGCAATGATTGGCAGGACCATTCGTACAGTAATCAGGGACTGAACTTGGTTTCTTTAATGCTTCAGTGTCTTTTATCATTTTCTTCCATTTTTCATATGTTTCTGAATCAAATAATTCTAAAATATCCGAAAAACTATGTGTGAGACCTGGAAAATAATCAGAAAAATCTTCATTGTTAGATTTAAATATTTCCTGAATTTTACAAAAATCACTATCTATGCCGTTTAAAATTTTTATAGTGTCCTCTATAGAAGATTTCGGAAGATTGAAAAATACCTTATACGGACAATCATATTCGTACTCAGTACAAACACCTCCGTTATCTATGTTATAGCCACATTCATTACAATCCGAACAAGCCATAAATGTAACAACTCCTTTCCTTCATAGTTTGAGACTTACAAGAGATTATAAAAATATCTATTAGTGGCAGAAACCTCGCATATTCGCAAACCAACAAGACCCTGCAACCAGGCTACTTTAGGACGCCACCCATCCTCACAACGTTCTAGGTCCGTTTCCAAGAACTTACGAGCCGACTCAACAGAATCAAATGTACGTATTTCGGAATTGTTTATCGAAGTTGAAAAATAAGGATAGCCACCAGAACCACGGTCTGTAGCAAGATAACCTGTTGCAATAATACCATTGCCAGGGTAAACATTTGCGCAAATAACATATGTGTCTTTCATACTCAGTCCTCCTCTGTTTGAGCTAATACTTTTACTCCTATGCAATCAGCTATGCCATGAAATGTTAAATAATTGGATTCTACAGGATAATCAACAATTTCTAAAACTTTCTTGCCGTTTATAAAATCAGACATGCAGTTATGTGGTATTGTATCAATCTTATGTAAAACTTCCGCAATGTCTGTTGGGGAATTATCCACATTACAGATACGAATATTACCGGAACTAAATACTTCTCCACACATACGACATCTATACTTTTCGGGAATTATAGTTACTTTATTCATTTTACTTTTCCTTTCTCAGCAACTCTGTTCTTTTGTTTATACGCTGTCTAATGAAGGTATCCACAACACACTCCATAACATACGCTTCTATCTCTGCTGTAGGGATATCACTTCCAAGAGTGAGAAGAATATCCTTTATGCAAGTTTCAACTCTTTTTTCAATCATGTCCCGCTCCGGGATAGCATCATCACTCAACCCAGCACCGTTTGTCATGTACAAATTCTTCATAATTAACCCTCCTGAATACTATATATATAGAAACAAGTATTGAAAAACTCTTGAAGCTATATATCCGGTATGTCTTCTATACCTTTGTTGATTTTACAAGTCAGTAATTTACAGCTTCCTCTCTGTTAATAAAGAAATGAATGCCGTTAGAACATTCTTTCCACCTATCTTCACAGAAGTTATTAACCTTAACGTGACCGTGAACGACATACTTGAATGATGCATCATAATCACTTGTAACTTCTGTTATATCCGCTGCTGTTCCATCAAGATTCTCTATACCAATAACAGTTGCTTTGTCGCACCGACACTTTCTTCCGGTTCCAGAACTTCTTCTGGCATCACTTGGTATAAAAAGCTTGACTATGTATCCGTGGGCTTTTTTCCATGCTATAAAAGCGCCGTTGTCAGGACAGGCCATAGGAATGTACGGAATATTCTTAGCTCCGGACAGCATGGTGCTGAACAGGTCAGCTCTATGTAGGTCAGCTCCGGACAAGTTAGCCGCGTAAAAGGTAGTTCCACGCAGGTTTGTTTCACACAAGTTAGCCTCGGACAAGTTAGCATCATACAAGTTAGCTCCACACAGGTCGGCTCCACGCAGGTTAGCCTCACACAGATTTGCTTTACACAGGTCTGCTCTGTCTAGGTTAGCTATGTACAGGTCCGCTTTACGCAGGTCGGCTTGGGACAAGTTAACCGCACCCAGATTAGCTCCACACAGGTCAGCTCGGCGCAGGTCAGCTCTATATAGGTTAGCGTCAACCAGGTTAGCGTCACGCAAAATAGCTCCACACAAGTTAACAGCACACAAGTTAACTCCGCGCAGGTTAGTTCCGGACAGGTTAGCTCTCATATCTTCCCAACCTTCACAATCCTTCTTTATCCAATGCAAGTGATTGTCAAGAATCTTTTCTAACTCTTCTTTTGATATTTTTCTCATTTTTTCATTCTCCTTTGTGTATGCCCTTTTACAACATTCTTAATGTGATTTATTCTTATTATAAATATTATACAACATATTATAGTAAAAAGTCAATATGAAATTAAAATATTTTTATTTTAATTAAATAAAAGTAAACGCATTTTCCACATTGTAGGTTTGCAGTTGAACCTGTACACACATAGGAACTTTTTTTATATAAAGTATTACATTATTTGCGTCTGCAACACCTGTAAATCCTACAAGACAACTAACTCCAAAACGGTCTATTTCTCGTATAGAAGAAAGATTTAAAATTAATATTTTCGGATGCTCCACTTCTATAATGTCATATATTCTAAGTTTTGTACGTTCTACGTCACTCTTTTTTAAAGTTCCAATAAATTCAACTGTTACTCTTCCATCGTTAGTTCGTTTTTCTCTAAATTTCATTATAATACCTCCATCATTCGGGTATAAGCTCGTCCGACGGTCCTTCTACACCGCTAAACCTCATATAATCACCATTTGGATTGTATACAGCTAACATATCTTCATAAGGTATAAAAGCATCCATATTATTATACCCATACAAATATGAGACAGATACAAGTCTTTTGTCTGTATTTATAAAATCAACTGTTCCATCTATAGGACGTTTCTCCTTATAAATATCATTATATACTCTAAAAACAACGTGCTCTCCAGGCTGTAATGAAGTAACTTTTCTTTTCATAATCTGTACCTCCTAAATAACTGGTATACTTTGTTTTCCTACAATAATATTATACAACATAATATATAAAAAGTCAAGTGTTTCTTATTGTTAAAAGATAAAAATAAGTCTAACAAATTAGCTGTTAGACTTATCTCTTAATCTGTAACAATATTTATAATTTTAAAAGACCCGACGTGGTCCGCATTGTTAAGAGGCGTGTCGGGTTCATTCGTCACTATATAATTAAATATCACAGGCTATTTTGTAACAAGCTCTTATTGGAAACCTAACTATTATCCCAAAAACAGTAAAAGTATGTTACTGGTTTCCAGAACGTCTGCAATATGTAATTAACAGTCGCTCAGGCCTTTCCATAACTAACTTTATAAGTAGCAACATTCAAAATTTGCAGTTTCGAAGTTTAAAAGTATGTTATGTATTAAACTACCTATAAAACGTCTGAGCAGCAATTAAAGAAAGGAGTTTTCCAGCTATTTAATAACAAGCTTTATGTAGTACAACTTATCAAATCCCAAATCTGATGTTTTAAAAGTATGTTACTATAGCCCAACGCTATCCGGCGTCAAACTATCCTACATAAACCGCTGGAAATAGATTTACAACCTGTAAACAATTTAGAAACAAACTCTATGCTCACCCTTGTCCATATGTCTAATCGCTTATTAGACGCATCTAATAAGGAGCATATGGACCTGTTATAATTTCATTATAAAAATAAAAGTATGTTCCTATTAGGGGTAAACATAAAACGTTTACAAGTTTATAAGTATAGTATAACACATCCTTAGTCAAAAGTCAAGTGTTACAATATATTTTTTAATGTTTTAATAGTTCTACCGTTTGAGGGTAGGAAAAGAGGTTATGACCTACCCTCATTCAGTAGATAAAACGTAGGAGGCACAAGAGGATGTGCGTAAGAAGATTTCTTAATTAATAGTCCATAAAGAAATTATTATCTATAAGACTTATTTCTTTATCGTTATTGGGTTTACCCATAACAAGTGTATAATCTGCTTCCTCAGGAGTATTTACAATTGTTATATTCTGCCCTACATAGAATTCCACTAAGTACGAAGATAATGAGAATGTTGTGTTCATTCTACTCATCTCAGAATAGTAATTTCCGTTATGACATTTATTGTCTATATTACCGTCAAATATTATACACCTGTTCTTTATGTCTAAGAATCCATAATGCATAAACTTCGAATCACTTGTAAGTTTGTGTACAAAGAAACAATTTTTAGGGTTGTAAAGTCGTACATTTTCGTTCAAACTATTTACTGCCATACCACCTACAAAACATTCATCAAATTCTTTAAATGTAGGTCCCTTATATACGTTTATGTTAAATGATACAAGTTTAGTCTTAGTCTTATTTAAATCTACATCGATATATTCTGCGGCATCGGAATGTGTAATATCGCCACTGAACACTATTCCATCTCTATTAAAACTGCCGTTCCAACCTATTCTATCAATGTTACCACGGGAATCCTTACCATATGCGTGTAAATCTATATCAGTTATATATGAATGATTCCAGTACACGAAGAAACGTATAGTATTTACATCATAGGGTATTTTATAGGCTATACCACTTCTAATGTATCCACCTTCAGCAGATTTATTATTAGTAAGTAATATTGAACGTTGCAAATCATATTCGTGCATATCTACGTATACTTTTTTAGCTTGTAAAGGTGTGGATATGGATAAGAACTTCTCACGTAGTAAACGACGACATATATCATATACCTTTACACGTTCCTTTTCTATCTCGTAGAAATTAAGTCCGTACTTATACTTTTCCTTCTGCTTATCTGTAAGTCTGTTTGCATACTTATTCTGTATATCTTTTGTAAGTTCACATCCAAACTGAGTAATAACAGATACAAGGGTCTGTATACTAAGTTGATTAGCATAAGGCTTCATATTTAGGAAAATATCTTCTGCAGAATAACCATTTCTAAGTAAATAAGTTATCTTACGGAGTGCTGTACCAGGTCTGCTACACATAATTGCAAGAGCATTGGGTTCGTGATTCTCTATCTTAGTCTTAGCAACACTCTCCCAAGATTTCATATCGTTATTACGAAAATCTCCTACAGCTATTATAAATGCTGTGTCGCGTGAATACTGATTAAAATCGAGGTACTGCAACATGAGATTTACACGCACACCCTTTTTATTGGAAATAAGTAAATTATTTCTAAAATCTTTGATAGGGTAGGACTCAAGAAGTTTAACGATAAGTCTTTTCTGCGATGTACGGAAATGAAATTTACATCTTGTAAGTGTATAGTCCATACATTTCCAAACATCACCAGTATGCTGACAAATACTATGTAATATAGAAAGTTTCTTATCTGTTTCACAATTAGAACTAAATATAGTATAGAACACATCAAGCAGGTTCTGTTTGAAAGGAACTGTTACATCATAATTAGTTACATTGGCTAAACATTCCTTTATAATCATCTTATCCTTATCAGTCATTCTTTCACGTTTAGAAAGAATCTTCTTAAAGGCATAATCATATATAGTATTATCAGATGTTTGTATAAACAGTGCTACAACTTTAGCGTTTAATAACGTAGTGTCATCAACTGTTTTCTCTGTATCTTCTACCTCAGGTAACCAACCCTTAGTAACAGGCTGTCCAGTAAGCAACTCTATTCCGTATGTAGTGAAATAGTGTATCATCTGATGTAGTCTAAATACAGCTTCATCCATTTCCATAACCTGAGTAGGGAAATTAGGATACATTGGTTTTGCCTTTACCTGTCCAATAAGATTTTTGAAAGTGTCTAAGAATGTCTTTAATGTATTCACATCAGCTTTAGCTAATTGAATAATGTCGGCAGGTTTTAATGTATAACCTAAAGCACGTATCTCTTCGTTTATAGTCATGGCCTGTGTAAGTCTTTCATCTGTAACCTCAGTATTTTCAAGAGTTATAGGAATTACTCGTAATTCGGAAAAAACTAATTCGTCAAAACTTATATTTGCCATATATGTACCTCCTAAATTTTATTCACGTTTTATTGTAGTTTTTATTATACAACATAGATTTACAAAAGTCAATAGGGATGATATTTATTTTTATATTTTAATTTAAACAATAAACCCTATTGCAGGAATCCCTCTTGATGCACAAAAATCAATTAACTTTGTAAATTGTGTGTCATCACGTTCATAACCGTCAACCATTATAATACAATCGTACCAATTGTCGTTAGTGAAATACGATTTCATAAATTCATCTAATGTATAGACAGCGGATGCTATATAAGCTTGTTTTGTATGTGGAGTTATAATGCGAACATCTTCGTTTCGTTCTATTTGACAATCACAACTTAGTCTATTTAGAATAGATGTCCTACCAATTGCACGTAATTCAGAATTATCTACAAATTTAGGAATTTGACAAAATACCTGTCGACCGTGTACAATAGCGTGCTTAAATTTTTCATAATAAAAATTGCCATCTAATTGTACCTTTATTGGCAATACATAATCAATCATCTTTCAAATCCTCCTGCTTAATTGTTTTTGAATCACCGTCCAAATATGCCGGTGGAACAATATAAGTTTTAGGGCAATAATCTCTCACAAAGGCTTTACCTATATCTGCAATTACAGCACCAACAATTACAATCAAAATTAACGTACCACAATAATGCCAAATATCTTGAAAGATAAATTGTAAAATTTCCAACATAAATAGTTACTCCTTTTTGTTATCTTGTTCTATATTAGTTGACTCTAAATTTTTTCTAAGTTCTTCTATTGTATCTAAAATAGAAAACTCCAAACCCCAATCAATATTATCCGGGGCATTGCTAGAGGGAGGTTCCAACTTTATTTGTTCCCACATATTGTCTATATCCACACCGTGTTCCCTATGATACTGCTGTGCTAATTTCTTTAATGAATGTACAGGTTTAGAATTTGTGATAGTATCTGTGTTCACGAAATATCTACTATATAACTCTGTTACGTCATTCCAAAGGTGTAAAATATGTCCTATTTCCTTCTTTTCTTCCTTAGTAGGGATTATTTCACACACATCGTCAGGATAAAATTCCTCTAAGAACTCTGCCATAGTTCGGGTAATTTCAACTATGGTATTAATAACGTACTGCACAGCATCCTCATTCTCATTTTCGGAATGTATGCGTAATTTGTACATCAATTCCTCATATCTGTTCATATCAAAACTCCCTTATTAAATCTTTGTCTAAGGTAATATCAAACTTTTCTAGGTACTTTGTAATTCCTGTTTTCTGTAATTTTTTTATGTATTTATCAAACTGGCCTTGATATATAGGTATGTAAGCTGGGCTATTTTTAGAATCATGTTTTACAGCCCAATCTGTCATATCTTCTATATTTGTCCAATTATGTTCATTAATAACTTGTTTAATTCGTTCATAATTTTCTATATATCTATTAATAGCGGTTTCGTTTCTATTCTTTAGGGTATATATAGTTTTATCTAATGTACCCTTATACGCAGCTACATATAGGTCTACAAACTTAGGGTCAGCTTTTTTGTAATACTCAAAAACCTCTCGGGCATCGTTCCACGTTCTAGATTTAACATCTTTTTCAATATTACAAATAATTATGTCTACTTCATTTAGTCTACGTTCCAATGCCTTTAAAACAGCCTTACGTTCTGGAAAATATTGTAAATATTCAGCTTGTTCGTGATTAATAATTATATATACTGCGTGTAGGAGTGTGAGTTTTGTTTCCCCTTCCATATAATGTAATCTTATATATTCTTCTGTTTTAAGTTTTACACGATTATTGTATTTATCTTTAATAACAATTCCTTCATGGTTCTCACCTAGGTTGCTTACAATCTCTTCAAAACCTTTACGGTCGTGAATGGAATAAAATTTAGGTTTTTCAATTCCAATATCCTCGTTCAATTCTTCCAACGTATTATTATCTCTTGTATTTATATGAAATAACTTTGTTTCTGAATAAGGAACAACTATCTTATTATATGGTGAAACGAGTTCAAACGTATATGTATTTTTTGGATTTAATTTAGCAAAATCTAAGCGACAGTTACAAGCGGCAGCAAAAAATAGTTCCTTATAATTTCTATAAGGTGCTTCAATATTATCCAAAACAGCGTCTGCTGCATCTATACAGGAATTGGAAGCTATGTGCCAGGTACTACCATACCAATATGCCGACATAATACTTCCATCTTCCTTACTTGTAGCAGTAGCAGAATCCCAATCTATATTAGCAGCATTTGGCTCCCCAAGATTAAAGAATTTATAAAAAGCCATACGTACAACTCTAAAAGTTCCTAACTCAAGAATAAGTCCTCTTGCTTCCTTTACTATTTCTTTGCAGAAATCGGATTTATATGTATTGTAGTTAAATATAACTAAATTGTCCTGTTCTTTTATTTTAAGACAATATGGTTCTTTACTTAGCAATTCTTTCCAATTGCTGATATGATTCTGTATAAAAGTTTGGATACAAAGCATATAGAATCCTCCATAATTTTTAGTTATAATAATATTATACAACACTATTTTGTAAAAGTCAAGTAAAAATCAAAAAAAAATGAAGGATTCCTATTAAAGAATCCTTCATTTATAAACAAATTAGTATTTTTCCCAGAATCTCATACACGCTTTATGTACATTTGGATATTCTGTACCAAACTCATTATCGAATATATTTATAATAGCATCTATGTCGTCTTCAGCCTCTTGTTGTGTATACCCAGCAACGCCAATATGTTCAAAGTGTATATTTATAATAGGGTCAATAACATCCCGGTATATAGTTGTCCAAGAACTGTTTGGGTCAAAGTCATAACCGTCAAATTCATAACCGTCAGAATCTTCTAAATCGCTGCTAGAGTCATAATCCTCTGTCGTGTAATCGGAATCCAGTTCGTTAATTCTATTGCGAACAGCCCTCATTAAATCTTTAAGAGAACCGTTCTCAGATTCACGTAGTCTTAATTTTTTAACTGCCATAATAATCACCTGCTTAAAATATTTTAGTATTAATTTCTCCTGTATCCACATCGTATATAATGTTAGATAGGAACTTTTCCTTTGTCATGTGGTCAGGAGCGTACTTCGCATAATCATGTATAAAGTCTGCAAGGTCTCCCAGTTCCTCGTGATTCTGTATAGTATAATTAGAAAATTCAAATACCTTGTACTGTTTATTTGTAGCACCTACCACATAATACCATACAGTGGCTCTTGAGTTATAATTCTTGCCGGAACCCTTACCTTGTATTAACACATCTTTACCTATAGTATCCTCCACGGCAGCATCTTTCAACTGTTGTTCAAAATTAGGTCTATCACTACGGGAAGGATACGGAGCTGTTACATAGGCATTCCAATCAGGTCTCTTAGAGTTAGCACGGCTTATTAAGTTAGCCCAATCCAATCTGTTTAATATCTTCAGAACTCTTAATGTTTCTTCCAGGTCATCCAACTGTTCTACAGTAGTAGCTTTTAAACCACTCCAGGAACCGGAATCCTTCTTTACAGTGCCGTCCGAATCCAGATACACATCCCAGTTCCAGCTAAGTGCCACGTCATCCGAAAACTTATTGGAATCATTACCATCCACATGCACACTATAAGAATCTGAGCTATAAGTACCGTACTGTCGCACTTCAACTCGTAAGTTTATAGATGTTGGACCTATAGCTTTCTTAACTTCCTCTTCCAACTCATTACCGGCATCGTATAGAACCTTATTATAGTTTCTTTTTTGGTCATCGTAAACAATCTTTTGTTTGTTATATTCAGCATCCCATTCGTCACGTGCTTTAATAATATCATCACGTCTGGTTTCATTTATTTTTCTAATCATGAAACATAACTCCCTTGCAATAATTTAATTATTTTATTTATTTTCACATTCCTTAAATATAGTATAACATATTTCTAATAATTTGTCAAGTAGGTTTATAATAAATAATCTACTTGACAAATTATTTTAGAAATTTAATCATTAATCCTCTATACCTAAGGCATTTGCCAATTCGTCATAAATCTTATGTGCCAACTTCTCAGCAGGTACTCGTTGTGCTTCATATGCTTTATAAATTCTATTATATAAATCCTTGTCAATAGGAAGTATTGTAGTTAGTAAATCTCCTAAGGCATCGTAATCGTGAACTAATGTAGCATTGTACATTATATTTTCGATGTTGTTTTTCATAGCAGATTCTTTTATATGTATTTTAGAAATCTTACAAACAGATTCATTATGTGAATACGATTTATTGATATTATAATCCATTAGTTCATATCCGCCACGATATATTGGAGTGACCTCTGCGTCATAAATAACACCATTATCATCAATTAGCTCTATCCACTTATCATATTTTAGTCTATATGCAGAATCCACTTTATAGTTAGAATTAGATTCTATATCATTAATAAAAGCTCTCCAAGTATTACCAGTATATTTTTTGGAACTTTCGGATTCTTTTATATGTAACTTCTTAACCATATGTTCGTATAAGGGCTCAAACCACTCTATTGTAGCATAGTACCAGTCTTCAAAACTATCAAATTCTTGTAATACTGGGTCCCATTTATGTTCCTCGTTCCAGTAATCTTTTAACTCTGACGCTGTTACAATACTACCCGGCTCCCCGAACATACCACGCCAGTCTCTGAATCGTTGTGTTAAATCCACAGATTCTGTTAACCTGTCTGTTCTTGTATTTCTGTTTCTACATTCACTAATCCACACACCGGACTGTTCATCGTAGGTATTGCTAAAGGATAAATCACGTCCATAAGCATCCCAATCAAAATAATCGTTATAATAGTTATCGTTACGTGGGTCTTCCGCAATTTCTGCTAGATATAAATCTAAACCGCCGTATACCTCATCTATATAGTTTTCACCAACTTCATATGGGTCATCGGAATCAGTCTCATAATCATCATCCAGCAAGTCCTGTCCTAATTGTTTATAATCGAAGTAACGTTCTGCCACTTCTTTAGGTATTTCGCCACTAATATCAACCCATTCGTGTGCTAATGATGCTGGGTCTGAATCATTTGTCTCTATATATACGTGATTATCATAATGGTCTACAGCATATTCTAAATCTCCGCCCTGTGTACGCATATAGATTGCTACACGTTCTAAAGCATCATCATCTAAATCCTGTAATAACTTTGCTTGCTTAAATAAATTACTAACTGGTGTATACCCCATACCGTCATAGCTAAGTATATCATCTAATCCGGAATAATCATATTCTGTATCAATAACAACTGGGTCGGCTGTTCCCGTAACAGCTTTTACTTTTTCTAAGTTAAGACCTAGATTAGGTTTCTTAATATCAAAGTCGAACCAATCCCAATCTCCACGAGGTCCTTCTAAACAAATCTGCATACAACATTCACCTCATCATTTCATTAGTTTAGGATGTTTATGTGTTCTCTTTATACAAAGTTTATTCTTACGAATTCTGTGTGATTCGTGCATATGTGATTTATATGATTCACAATCATCTGTAAGTATCAAGTCATCTGCATTTTGTAAAAGTTTTGTAAGTTCCTTAATAAGAACATCCCCTACCTTGCCAGGAGATGGTGCTTTTGACATAAACTTAGCATATTTAGTAAGTAATTTCTCTCCGGTTGTACCTAAAGACTTTAGAGCTGCTTTTATTTGACTAAGCGTATCTGCCTTTGCTATTTTATTGATAGTTAGTTTTATATTGCTATTATCAGACTCTTCTATGTGTAATTTGCACTCGTTTAAATCATCATCTTCTTTGTACTCGTCGTCCTCATCTTCTTCTCCGTCTAAATCTCCATCGTCGTTAATATAATGCTCACTTACGTCATATTGTCCAAGAGAGCCAAATGTATACCCATTATCGTTAACTAAATATAATGGCATATCTTCATCGTAATTACTAAGATACTCGATAAACTCTCCAACCGTGCAACTACTTACTTGCTGTGGAGAATAACAATCTCTGTTACCTTCAATACCAATAAATCTCATTCCCATACTATAAGACTCCTTTATTAAATTAGTAGGAACCCCAGAAGTGCTGTAAAGCACATACAACAGCTTCGTCTAAGTTAGTAGGATAATAATCAAATCTTTCATTAATTATAGTATTATGTTCGTCTTTTACTAACCATTCATCTAACCCATCTGCTAATTCATCATCAGTTGGTGCGATTAATGTGTACTTTGTATATAAATCACCATCATCAAAAGTAATAGATACTTCATATTTGCCAAATTTTAAAGGCTTTACGTCTACACCATATGGGTAATTAGTAACTTCCTTATATACATCGGAATCTTTATAGGAAGATTCTTTCAAAGACTTACACATTTTTCTATTGACGGATTCCACTTGTCCCACTAATACTTCATCATCCTTACCTAATTTCTGTGCAATGAAATAGTTAACGGCCTTACTAAATGTTCTTGCATATGTATCAAGTTCGGATATAACGTCGGATTTAACACCTTCCATGTCTTCTATAATTGTTATGAATTGTGTTAGGTCTGATAGTATATTGGACATAGCTGTATATGCTTCTTCAAAGTTATAAGATTTAGCTTCTTCTACTTTCCAATCATTACCAGAATCTTTTATAACATCGTAAGCATTAGTTTCGTTGTAAAGTTCTAAACCACCCTCACGTGCAAGTTCCAAGCATAAATCTCCAAGATTTCTAACCTCACCCATATAATCTTCCGCATCACTATGTATTTCTTGGAACTTATCTCCCTTAGCACAAAGATGTATATGATGTAAATCATTAGCGGCTAATGTACAACAATAACCTAATAATGCAAGATTATCATATACTGAATCTGGCATTATATTAACCGATTCTTTTAATTTAATAATCATAATTTTATCCTGCCTTTCTATTATTTATTTCATTTTAGTCTATATTATCACTATCTTTTAAATTATTGATAGAAGTTATTCCTCTGTCGAATAATTCTTTATGTAATCATGCTAAAACATAATCATAAAAATTGCCGTGTACTATATCATAATCACTGAGTTTGGCATTAAGTTCAGCAACATATTCTTTAACGTCCTCTTGTGTCATACGAACAGTTCTCATATCATAAGATTCCTGGTCCACGGCGTCCCAAAAAGAAACGTCCCAAGTTTCTATTTCCTCATCTTCATTAAGTATTGTTTCATCTAAATCAATATCTGTTACAAGGAACTTTGTATAGTTCTTATCATTCACAGTTCCTTTACCTGCCTGTTTATGTAATGCTTGAGCATTCTCAGGCCCAACATAAACAAATTCAAGTGATTCAGGAACTATTGTAAAATCTCTTGTATTACATACAATAACATAACCGTCTTTAATATAAGGGTTATGATGTCCTATATTCCAAACCTTCTTACCTGTAGGCCACTTAGTAGTTGTTGGAACATCTACAGCACCTATACTGGAAAGTGTTATGGAAAGAGTTTTAGGTGTTGAACTGGATTCTTTAACAGTACCTCTCCTATTTCTTTGTTTAGGAAATGCAAAAGGAATCTCGTACCATGGAACTTTATCAATATCATCAATAAAAGTATTAACTTTAAAATCCTTAGGTAACTTTGTCTTAATTAACTCTGTTGTCTTAGGAGTTTTTCTTAAATATAAATCAGTTTCCCAGTGGTCTATGTCCTTCGCAGGAATATTATCCAGTTCCATCATAAAATCATTAATAGTTAAATTTTCATCGGACTCTTTAAGATGTAATTTCATAAGATAATTACCTCCCTCTCAGAAATATTATATTTTATATTATTACAAGTTTGTAAAAGAGTGTGATTTACAAACAGTTTATTTATTTATTACATAAATTTATGTCTACTTAGTTTTATTAGGTAGATATTATCTCTTAAAAAATTAATATGCTATCTTAAAATATTATACAACATATTTTCCTTATTGTTATTATATACTAATATTATATAACATATCCCACATAGCACCCCTATATATTATTTAATATTAATTATATTATTTACCATATTACCTAATATGTTTTAAGATTTAATGATTTAGTGATATGTTGTATAATATTCCTTATATATTATATATTATTATATATAAGGAAAAAATATGATTTAGTAACCGATGTGAATTTTTCACTATGGTTTCTACATAAAACCAAGGTCAGTGTCGGAATGTAAAGTAACCAGTGTGAATTTTTATATGTGGTTTTTAGATATGCCAAGTAACCTGTGTGAATTTTTAACGTTGGTTTCTACAAAAAAAATATGCACACCTGACAGGGGTGTGCAGAAACAAATAAAACGAAATAGCAATAGTAGTGTATGGAGATACAAACAAGTGAAGATTTCAGAATTCATTTGGTAAGGAATCTATCATTTTCCTTACATCGTCCTCTGTCTTAAACCTACGTGAAATTTGTAATTCAGACAGAGCCTTATTATATTTATAGAACAAAGTTCTAACTAAACTGTCTTTAAGTATGTTATAATTTTTATCTGACAGGTAAATTTTTGTAGGTTTTTTAGCCGTGGATAATGTGCCGGCATCGGTATCACAAACTATTATACCAACTCTATCATCACCTATGATATCTGTAAAATATCGTGTATCTGTTCCGTGATAAACCCACATCTTCTTAGTTATTACAAGATAGTTTAAATGACCTACAAAACTTAATTTAGCATCTGATTTAAGGTCCTGCTCAGATGTTTTTATTTCATAACATCTGAACAGGTTAGCACGTCTATCATAGGACATAAAATCTACAAATTCTTTGGTATGTCCTTCTATTTTTGTAGCAGGAAAACCTACTTCAACTTCTGTACACCCATAAACAGTTGCTAACGACTTGTTATTATCGGTGAAACAGGAGTTAGATAGACACTCTTCGACCCGTAAAGTTTCAAACGTCTTCAAACACATCTTCCTTCCTCAATCTCGGTACAGTATCAAACATATTTCCTACAACCTCAATCTCCCAGGACAATATGCATAACT